>Ga0302325_10011091_pt1 | contig 19442 bp, 12 predicted proteins | sample Palsa_T0_2_FD_201948 | JGI IMG/M metagenome (GOLD analysis project Ga0302325, IMG submission 201948) | Peat permafrost microbial communities from Stordalen Mire near Abisko, Sweden - Palsa_T0_2 | ecosystem: Environmental > Terrestrial > Soil > Palsa > Peat permafrost | place: Sweden: Abisko...
GGCTACCGAGGCCTGGGGTGATTCCGCGAGCGGCCGCAGCAGTGCAACCGCTCGCTGCGAGGCTGCCGGCCCGCCGGCATCATTCCTGTTATCGAGAATCTGCGCCTGAATGACATACGCCAGACCCAGCGCGATCGCCGTGGCCTCCGAATGGTCTCCGGTATCGCGCAGCCGCCCGAGCAACTGCACCGCCTCCTCCGCGTTCGCACCAGCGCCCTTGAGATCGCCCAGCCAGCGCAGCGCCCGGGCGTGATGCACCAGCGCCAGCGCGCCGTTGCGGATGCTCTGCGTGCCCTTGAGCGCCGCGGGAATCGCACGAAAATAGTCGATCTGGCGCTGCGCGAAGTCTGCCAGCACGTTGATGCGCCCGAAGCTCTCCAGCTCGCGCGCGAAGTCATCACTCAGATAGCCCAGCAGCTGCTCGGCCTGCCCGCGCGCCTGCTCCGCCATCGCGCGCGTCTCCTCCGCGGCGCGTTCGGCGCGCCGCGCCCGCTGGCTGCTGAAATAGGCGAAGACCGCCGCGACCACTGCGAGGATGGCGAGCACGGTGCAGCCGGTCGCCACCTGCCGTGCCCTGACCAGAGCGCGCCGCGCGGCGAGCTCGCGCGCACGCTGCTCGGCCAGCAGCCGCTCGGTCGCCTCGCGCGCCTCGCGCTCGTGGCGCTGATCGCGGCTGCTCTTGACCACCGCGCACAGCACGTCGTGGGTGAGCTCGACGCGCCGGATATCCAGACGCTCCTCGATGCGCAGCAGCCTGCGGTTGACGAGCAGTGCGAGGGTGCCAGGCGCAGCGCCCGCCTCGGCAAAATGGCTCAGCAGTCGCTCCTCCGCCACGTTCTCGCGAAAGCCCGAGGCCGTCAGCAGCTCATCCTCGATGATGCGCCGCACCGCCGGCGGCTGATCCGCGAGCGCGCGCTCGTAAAAGTTGCTGAGGATGGTGGCGTGCGAGCCCGCGAGCAGATCGAGCGAGATCTCGCTGCGACCCTGGGCGATGCGCGCATCGTTCAGCTCACGGCAGATGAGGCTCAGGAGCGCCGGCTCGACTTCGGCATTGGCCAGCTCCGCACCGCCGGCCACGAAGCGCACGATCGCAGCAGCCACTTCCTCCGAAACCAGCTTCCCGCCCGGCCGCAGCACCGCAGCCAACGCCTGCGTGCCAGTCATGGGCGCAAGGCGCAAGCGGTTCTGCGAGATGCTGGGGATGTCCTTCTTGAGGCCTTCGAGCGGTGCTAAGTAATCCTCGCGCAGTGCGATCAGCACGCGATAGTCGCTGCGGCTGAAGTCAAAGCGCTCGGCCGCGGACTCGTCTTCCTCGAGCTTCGCTTCGAAGGCCTTCGGCGGACGGTTCTCGACCAGATCCGCCAGCTCGGCAATGAAGCGCGCCGCACGCGCGCGGCCGAACTCGTCGCTCTGTGCGAGCGTAAAAATCTCTTCGAACTGATCGAAGATCAGCAGCGGAATCAGCGTGGCGCCCGACTCATCACGCAGCACATCATCGCGATGATGCAGAAACTCCCACAGCGACTCCCCTGGGGCGGCCACTCCGGCCTGAGTCCACTGCCCCAGGCCGCGCGCGCTGTGCATGATGACCTGCTTGATCTGCTCGGCGGGCTCGGGCGCCTCGCGGGCGTAATCGATGCGCACGTAGATCGGGCAGTAGCCTTGCGCGCGCAGGCGCGGGGCGAGCCCGGCCCGCAGGATCGAGGTCTTGCCGAGGCCCGACTGGCCGAAGAGCAGCGTCAGGAGCTTGCGCTGCACGCGCCGGGCGAGCTCTGCGACCTCTTCCTCGCGCCCGAAGAAATACGCCCGCGTCTCTTCGGTGAACGAAGCCAGCCCGAGCCACGGGTTGCTTTCGTCGACCGTGGTAGCCGGACCGACTGCCGCAGCCTTGGCGGGGACGTCATTCATCCGGAACGCGCCCGCATGAAGTCCGCCAGACGCCCGGCGAACTCGACCGACACCTGCCCACCCGGGAGCTGCGTGAAGTGCAACGCCTTGAATTTGTCAGGTACCAGCGCCTCGGCGGCGCTCGTGGCGTCGATGCTCACCGGCAGAATGAACAGCGCGCCGTCGGCCATGTTGCGCGCGCGGTCCATCGCGTAGCTCCACTCGCGCCTGAAGTAGCCCTCCAGACGGCGCTGCGTGGTGACCGAGACCACCGGGATGAAGTATGAGCAGCGCGCGATGTTGCCGCGAATCTTGCGATCGTAGTCATCGCCGACCTCAAGGCGATCGATGTCGAACCACGTGGCGATACCGGCCGCCTCCAGCCCCGTCTTAATCTGCTGGACAGCAGCAAGGTCTTCGCGCGCGTAACTGATGAACACCGCGTTCTCGGGCATCTCGCGCGCCGGGGGCATGAAGCGCGCCGGGGAGGCGCCCGCACGCGCCGGCGCAGCCTTGCGCCGCGCCTGCCAGCGCCCGTGCAGCTCCTCGACGAAGCGCTCGGCGCCCATGAAAATGCGGGTGCGCACACTCACCTGCTGCAGAAACGCCACGAGGCGGTCGTCCTCGCTGCTGTGATCATCCGCCAGCACCTCGCCGACATCGCGCGGATCGGACAGGCGCTGCCGCTTGGCCATGCGCAGAAAAAGCCGTGCGAGCCAGTTGGTGAAGTTGCTGCCGATGAACAGCAGGTGGTTGTGCTCGAGCTCGTGAAAGAGCTTCTCCGGCACCAGATGCTCGCTCTGCAACGCGCAAATGAACTCGAGCAGATCCTCGTCCGAGATGACGTAGGTCGGGGAAGCGGAGAGTTTGCCGAAAAGATGGAAGACCACCGGGCGTTGCAGCCGGTCACGCTCGGAAGGCAGGTCGACGACGCGATTGGGCGAGTAAGACAGCACTTCCGTGGTCGGCGCGCCCGAGAAGCGCTCGAGGTTGATGGCGTGCTCGAGCAGCGAATCGCAGGTAGTGGAGACGAACAGATCAAAGTCGCTGATCGCCGCCATCTGCCGCAGCGCCGGCGGGGGCTCGAAGTTCGCGTCCTTGATGATGCCGCGCAGCCGCACGTAGGCTTCCTCGCGCCGCCCGCGCGCGGCGAGAAATACACACACCACATCGTTGAGCGTGAAGGGGCGCGGCAGTTCCGCCGTGCTGACGTTCAGCCGCGTGGCGAGCTTTTCCGCCGCCCAGTCGAACAGCAGCCGCGGCCCCCGGTCGGTCGAAACCATCAGCAGCTCCGGCCCGAGGATTGGGATGACACGCCGCTCCTCGATGAAGCTCAGGAGGTCCTCCCACGCATCCTCATCCAGCGTGCTCATCGGCTGTGCCACGGCGGCGCCCTCAGCCATGCTGGCTCCGCACGCAACCCTGCGGCCGGCGCGGATCGCGTTCAAGGACACCGTGTCCGTTAAGGTTCAATGACAATTGAGCGGTTTGCACGGCGCGAATGCGATAGCCCCTACCCCGCCGCTGTTTGGTGCCGCCGCACGCCGGCGGTGGCGCGCTGGGTCTGTTTTTCTTGGTGGCCAGAGTGTGCAGCAATGCAGCGTACAGTTCAATTCGCGTCTGTGTAGCAAAGAGGCCTTCACGTCAGGCTCTCGCGGCCACTACGAACGTACGGCTACAGCTGCCATGCCCATTGACACGCCGGCTGGCAAAGTCGCCAACTACCGGCCCGAGCAGCAGATCAGGGGGATGATCCATGCGGCCGATACGAGTTGCAATGTTCACGCTATACACGCTTCTCGCCTCTGGGGCGACTGTGAATGCCCAGCAGTCGGGTAAAGCGGAGGGACCGTGTGAGCAGATTGTCGCAGCCTGCAAGAGCGCCGGCTTCATCGAGGGTGATTACAAGACCGGCAAGGGCCTGCATATGGACTGCATTGATCCGATCATGAAGGGGGACGGCCAGCCCTCGACAGCGAAAATCCCCCTGCCGAAGGTCAGTCCGGATGTGGTGACCGCCTGCAAGCAGAAGCACCCGAACTTCGGTGAGCCGAAGAAGGCTCCTGCAGCCCCTGCGGCCCCTGCAGCGCCGGCGGCTCCGGCACCCAAGAGCTGAGCGTGCGCCGCTCGTAACACGCGCCAGGCACTGCGCAGAGCCGAGGGATGCGTCGCAGGCAGTTTTTACGCGGGCTCACGGCAGTTTCCGCGTGCGCGCTGTCCCCGCCGCTACTGGCACGGCAGCGCGCGCTGCGGGTGATCGTTGTCGGTGCCGGTATCGTGGGTGCATCGGTCGCGATGCACTTGGCGCAGGCCGGAGCCCGTGTGACGCTCTTGGAAATGACCGGGCCGGCGAAGGGCGCGACCGAGAAGTCGTTCGCCTGGCTCAATACCTACACGGCGGACCTGCACTATCGGGCGATGCGACTGCAGAGTCTGCTCGCCTATCGCGCCCTCGACATCCCCCTGCAGCTTGGTATCACCTGGGGCGGCTACCTCAACTGGACCGACAATGATGCGCAAAGCGCAGAGATCCGCGCCTATGCTGCATCGCTTGCGGGTACGCCACACGCCCTGCGCGCCTTGAGCGGTGCGGACTTCTCGCAAATCAGTCCGTGCATCGCACCGGGCGCAGTCGCCGCCGCGTATTTCTCCACGATCGACGGGCACCTCGACCCCGTGTGGGTGACCTATCGGCTGCTGGATCGCGCCCAGCTGCTCGGGGTGAAACTCGTGTTCCCGTGCGAGGTAACCGGGCTGGACTTTCGTAACCGGCGACTTGCCGGCGTCAGCACCAGTCGGGGTAAGTTTGTCGCGGACCGCGTGATCCTCGCCGCCGGCGTCGACACGCCGCGCATTTTGTCGATGGCAGGCTTTGCGCTGCGTCTGCAGCACGCGCCGGGCATTCTCGCGCACAGTCTGCCGCTTGCCGACGTTACCAGGATGGTTTACGACGGCCCACGCGGGATCGAGTTCAAGCAGATGGCCAACGGTCGCATCGTCGGCACGGACGCCCCGGCGCCGCCGGATATTCCCGCGCACCACGAGATCCGCGATCACGTGGTGGATTTTCCGGACGACAGCGTCCGTGCGATGCACGGGCGGCGGATACTCGATCACATTGCCGCCTACCTGCCGGCTGCGAAGGTCGCAGTCTTGGATCGTCTCACGCTCGGTTTCCGGCCGGTGCCGCTCGACGGGTTTCCCGTCGTCGGAGCGATCCCCGGGGCCAACGATGTCTACGTCGTCGTGACCCACAGCGGCGTGACTCTGGCACCGATTCTCGGTCAGTACGTGACCCGCGAGATCCTCGGGGATGAGCTCGTCGACTGGCTTGCGCCCTATCGTCCCGGGCGCTTCGCCACCTGAGGGCTCCCGCGACGGCGCAGGCTCAGATCGACACAGCGGCCAAGCTGATCCCGGCAAGCTGATGCACTAGACTGAAGCGGTCTTCGCCAGGCAATTCCTTATCGAGGTCGCAATGAATCTGCATCTGACCATCGCCCCATCGTGGCACTGATCGCGGGCATCCTGATCCTTGCGATACCGCGGCTGCTCAATTACATCGTTGCCCTCTACCTGATCATCATCGGTCTTCTGGGACTATTCGGCTGACAACAGCCGCAGTCCGACAAGCGCAGCGGTGCGGCAAGCGCCCGGCGGCCATGACTCGTGCGCTCGTGCGGAAACTGGCATGCTGTGCGCATCGCGGCCCGGGGAGTAACAGGTGTCGCTCTTTCTTTCGGGATGCCCGCTATGGGTCACGACGATCCTGCTGATCATCTTGCCCACCGCGGCCGCGATGGGCGTGCTGGTACTGATCCGAGGCCATGTAGGCCTTGAGCGACTGACCACGAACAACGAGGTCGCCGGCTTCAAATTCGCGGTGGTGGGAGTCATCTACGCCGTACTGCTCGCCTTCGCCGTCATCGTCGTATGGGAGAGATACACCGAGGCCGAGGTCGCGGTAGTGCAGGAAGCCGGAGCCGCCGCGACTGTTTATCGGCTCTCCACGGGCAGCGAGCCCGAGGCAATCGCCACGCGCGCAGCGCTCGGCAACTATTTGAGGCTCGCGATCGCGCGGGACTGGCCGCAGATGGCGGTTGAGCGAGAAAGCCCGGATGTGACCCGGGCGCTCGATGTGCTTTATGCGGCCGCGCTGCACCTGGCGCAGGGCGGATCGCGACAGCCTGCCGTGTTAGTCGAGTTGTTCAATCAGCTCGACACCATCACCAAGGCCCGCCGCAGCCGTCTGCACCTGGCAGTTGGCATCGTTCCGGGCGTGTTGTGGGCGGCCCTGACCCTCGGGGGCATCTTGACGGTGGCATTCACGTTTTTCTTCGGCACCGAGAATTTGAAGGCACAGGTCATGATGACCGGGGTGCTTGCGATCATCGTGTTCCTCGGCCTGTTTGTGATCGTATCGATCGATCACCCCTTCACCGGCCCGGTGCATGTCGGTAGCGGTCCGCTACAGCACGTGCTCGAGGATTTTTCCGCCGCGGGAGCGGCCGCACCGGCTCAGAGACCGGAACCGCCCTCGACGCGCAGCGTATCGCCACTCACCCAGCGGGCGGAACCGGACGCCAGAAACACCACGGCTGCGGCAATGTCATCCGGCTGGGCTATGCGCTTTGGCGCCTGCATGCCAAGCGTGTAGTCCCGCCCGGCATCGCTGCGCTCATGGGCGGGCCTGCTTCGCTTAGTTCTTCAGCTTGTAGCCGGTCCTGAATATCAAGGCCACCGCGAGCAGGCACAAGGTGAGAAAGCACACAGTCGCGGCGGCGCTCGCGAGCACATTCACGTCCGCGGCACCGAAGAAGCTCCAGCGAAAGCCGCTGACGAGATACACAACGGGGTTGAAGAGCGTGATCTTCTGCCACACGGGCGGCAGCATGCTGATCGAGTAGAACGCACCGCCAAGGAAGGTAAGCGGCGTAAGCACCATGAGCGGCACGATCTGCAGCTGCTCAAAGCTCTCTGCGCACACCCCGATGATGAAGCCGAACAGACTAAAGGTCACCGCGGTCAGTATGAGAAAGGTCGCCATCCACAGCGGATGGGCGATGCCGTAGGGCACGAACACACGCGCCGTCACCAGGATAAGTACGCCGAGCATCACCGACTTGGTGGCCGCCGCGCCGACATATCCGATCAGCACTTCGACATACGAGACGGGGGCAGACAACAGCTCGAATATCGTGCCGGACCATTTCGGCAGATAGATGCCGAGGGAGGCGTTGGAGACGCTCTCACTGAGAATGGACAGCATCACCAGACCCGGGACGATGAATGCGCCGTAGCGCACCCCGTCGATGGCTCCCATACGCGAGCCGATCGCGGCGCCGAAAACGACGAAATAAAGCGAGGTCGACAGCACCGGTGAGGCAATGGACTGCATCAGCGTGCGGAACGTGCGCGCCATCTCGAAATGGTAGATCGCCCGGATAGCGTGCACGTTCATGCGCGCTCGCTCACCAGGCTCACAAAGATGTCTTCGAGTGAGCTCTCACTCGTATGCAGATCCTTGACGTCGATGTGCAGTTCACTCAGGCGCTTGAGAAGATTCGGAATACCGGTGTTCCGACGATGCGCGTCGAAGGTCAGAACCAGGGCATGCCCATCGCCGGAAAGCTCCAGCGCGTACTCCGCCAGACCCGACGGAACCTGGGCGAGTGGCTGCTGCAGGTGCAGGATCAACTGCCTCTTGCCGAGTTTTTGCATGAGCAGCGCCTTGTCCTCGACGAGGATCAACTCTCCCTTGCTGATCACCCCGATCCGGTCCGCCATCTCCTCGGCTTCTTCGATGTAGTGCGTGGTCAGGATGATCGTGACCCCGCGCTCGCGCAGCCCGCGCACCATCTGCCACATCTCGCGGCGCAGTTCCACATCGACCCCGGCGGTCGGTTCGTCGAGGAACAGGATCGTGGGTTCGTGCGCCAGAGCCTTGGCGATCAGCACGCGCCGCTTCATGCCCCCCGAGAGTGTCATGATCCTCGCGTCCCTCTTCTCCCACAGCGACAGATCCCTCAGGACCTTCTCGCAGTGTGCGGGGTTTGGCGCCTTACCGAACAGGCCACGACTGAATGTCACGGTGGCCCACACGCTTTCGAAGGCATCCGTGTGCAGCTCCTGCGGCACCAGCCCGATCTTGCTGCGGGCAGCGCGGTAGTCCTGCACGATGTCGTGACCGTCGGCCACCACCGTGCCGGCGGTGGCGTTGACGATGCCGCAGATGATGCTTATCAAAGTCGTCTTGCCCGCCCCGTTCGGACCGAGCAGTGCGAATATCTCCCCGCGCCGAATCGTCAGCTCGATGCCTTTGAGCGCGGTGAGGCCGCTCGCGTACGTTTTGCCGACCCCGGCCACTGTGACGACATCCCGGGTCAGCGAATCCATGCGAGCCCTCCGGGGTGGCGGTTAAGCTTCGCGATCAAAGGCGTCCGCACTCTTCGGCCAGTCCTGCTTCAGCAGCCGCGACAGTGACCGATCCGCCAGCAGCCGGCCGCCGGTCTGGCAGCGTGCGCAATAGTTGGTCTCGTTGTCGGCGTAGCGAATGCGCTGCACCGGCGTGCCGCACACGGGACAGGGCAGGCCGAAGCGGCCGTGCACGGACATACCCTCGCGAAATGCGGTCACCTTCTCCGGAAACGCCCCGTCGGCGAGCCGGCGCAATCGGTCCGTCCACAGCTGCAGCTGCTCGCGTGTCGCCTCGTACAGTCGCGCAATCGCGGCATCCTCGATGCGGCTCGTCAGCATCACCGGCGAGAGCTTGGCAGCATGCAGGATCTCATCAGAATACGCATTGCCGATGCCACTGAAGAGCCCCGGATCGGTCAGCGCGCGCTTGAGGGTGTGATTCTCGCTGCGCAGCCGCTCGGCGAACTGCGTCAGGCCCGATCGCAGGACGTCGATGCCCCCCGGATCCTGCAGGCGCAGCGCATGCTCGCCTTCGAGCAGATGCAGCGAGGCGCGTCGCTTGGTGCCCGCCTCGGTAAGCGTCAGGGTGCCGCTGCCGAACTGCAGGCGCGCGAGCGCCGAGCGCCTCGAGAGCGCCGCGCCGTGAGCGAACCAGTGCAGGCGGCCTGCGATCATGAGATGAAACACCAGCCACAGCTCATCCTCGAGCCCGATGGCGAGGCGCTTGCCGATGCGGCGTACCGCGTGCACGCGCCGGCCCTCCGCGCTCTGAATGGGCGGCAGCGCCGTGCGCAGCAGAAACGGCGACAGGATCCGTACGCGCTCCAGAGGCTGCCCCACGATGCGTTGATGCAGCGCTTCCAGGTATACGGTCAGGTCGGGGAGCTCGGGCATCCGGGTAGGTGAGCACTCGGCAGCAGGCAGTTATCAGGCGCACGGCCCAATCCGGCGAATCGGCATCCGGTAGCATCCAATTGCGGCAAATACAGCCACTTACGCCCACCCGGACGGTCGCCGCCTCCAACAGGAAGGTGTCACCATACCCCCTCGCCGGCCTTCACGACAGAGCGAGCGTCTGCGTTTGTTCGCGCACAATATTCATCGGGCTCGTCAAATATGCGTCGTCGGATCGCGAGCGATGCATTACCCTGAAGGCATCTGCCCTGTGGGACGTCCCGGTGCTGGAAGACGATTCGAACCCGATTACGGCGCAGCTCGCAAATTCACCGAATGCGTTCGACCTGCGGCGCGTGGGGGCGCATCCGGACTACTGGTACCCGCTCGCATGGTCCCACGAGTTGCCGGTCGGCAAGGCGCTCAGTCGCCATTTCGCGGGCGACCCGATCGTACTGTATCGCAGCGCGCAGGGCCGAGTATTTGCCCTGGAGGATCGCTGTGCGCACCGTCAGGTACCGCTGCACCTGGGCGTCGTCTGCGGTGAGCAGCTCAAGTGCCACTACCATGGGTGGACGTATGACTGCAGCGGCCGCTGCGTGAGCGTCCCCTACCTCGGCAAGGAGCGACTGCCCAACGGGGTCAGGAGCTACCCCACGACCGAGGTCGACGGCATGATTCTGGTTTTTCCCGGCGATCCAGCGCTAGCCCAAAGCTGCCGACCCACGGCACTAGGCTCGTATCGGCGCACCGACTACAAGACCCGGCGGCTGTATCGAGAAGTGGCGTGCCACTACACCTTCATGCACGAGAACCTCTTCGACATGAACCATCAGTTCATGCACCGCAGGTACATGGGCTCGATCCGGGCGCAGTGCATCGGTCGTCAGCACGGGGAGCAGTGGGCGCAGGTCGAGTACAGCTTCAACCGCACGGGCGGCAAGAGCTCTCTGGGCGAGCAGGTGATCGTCGATCTGGTGCGCAAACGCGGCGAGAAGAAGAGTAGCTTCCGCGATCACATGCGCATCCGCACCGACTATCCCGGGCAGACTCTGAAGGTGTGGGTAGGTCGGGATATTCAGGACACGCAGGATCCGGTGCTGGATGTGTGGTTGTGCTACACACCGGTGGACGCCGCGCAGCGCACCAACCACACGTACGGGTATCTGTCGGTCAAGAAGCCGCCCATACCCGGCCTCATCCACGCGGTGTGGCCGTTCGTGGTCTGGTTCACCGAGAACATCTTCCGTGAGGACAAGGAGATCGTCGAATACGAGCAGCGCGCCCACGATGCTCAAGGCGCCGACTGGAACAACGAGATATTTCCCGCGATCCGCGACCTGCGCAGCGTATTGGTCCGATGCGGAAAGCCACCGAGAGTCGATCCGGGGTGTGACCAGATGGTGTCGGCCCCGCGGTAAGCGTCACGGTGCTTCGCAGAAATCCGCGAGGTGCGCTCAGGTGGCCGGTGAGCGGGGTCGCCTTGCTGGCCGCAGCCCTGCTGAGCGTTAGTTTGCCCGCCGGGATCTCAGGCGCCGCGCCTGCGGCAAATCACCACACGGTCAGATCGCTCAAGATCACCGTGCTGGTCACCAACCTCGCGGGTGACCCACACGCCGGGGATGGCGAATGGGGCTATTCGGCACTGGTGGAAGCCGACGGGCACCGCTTCCTCTACGACACGGGCGCCTCCCCGGACCTCGTATTGCGCAACGCACGGGCCTTGCAGCTGGACCTGTCTGACGTCGAAGACGTGGTGTTGTCGCACAATCACTGGGACCACGTGGGTGGACTACTGACCCTGCGTCGTGAGCTGTCGCGGACCAATCCGCGCGCCATGAGCCGCGTGCACGTCGCGGAGGGAATCTTTCGGCCCCGCCTCACGCAGGCCGGTGAGAATCACAATGGCCTGAAGGATATCCAGGCGCAATACCTGGCAACCGGCGGCAAGTTCATCGTTCACGACCGGCCCACCGAACTTCAGCCCGGCGTGTGGTTCAGCGGGCCGGTGCCCCGACCCAACGACGAACGCAACTGGAGTCCGGGGCTATGGCTGGAAACCCCGGCAGGGCGAATAGAAGACAACGTGCCGGAGGATTCCTCGCTGCTATTCAGCACGGCAGACGGTACGGTGATTCTTACCGGTTGCGGCCACGCCGGTATCGTCAACATTGCCGAGTATGCACGACAGGTGGTCGGTCCCCGGCCGTTGCTGGGAGTTGTCGGCGGACTGCACCTATTTGCCGCGAGCGATGCGACGCTGCAATGGACCGGGGCGAAGCTCAAGGACTACGGTGTTCGCAACCTGCTGGCCGGCCACTGCACGGGTATCGAGGCGACCTACCGGCTACGCGATCTGCTGGGTCTTGAGCGCAGGACGGCGGTGGTGAGCGCGGTCGGCTCCTCATTCGCCCTGGGTGCAGGCATCGATCCGCGCGCGCTGGCGCACTATAGCAGGCGGTTGGCGTCTACATTAGCCGCAAACCGCCCAAGATCGCCTTCAGAACTTCACGCGGAAACCCACCATGAACGTGGTCTGATTCTGGCTGCCTTGGGTGCCCACGGTGGTGCCGGGGAAGCCGTTCGCCAACCCGTCGGTGACCTCCGACCAGTTCACGCCAACATAAGCGTCGTAGTGCTTGTTGAAGATGTAATCCGCGACCAGCGATCCTTCATAGAAGTCGCCGGCGCACAGTAACCCCGCCGCACTGCAGCCAATGTTGTCGACGCCCGTGGTTCCAAGACCGATCGTCCAGCTGTTTTGATTGACGTGGTAGTACGCGGCGACCAAGTTCAGACCGGAGCTGAACGCGTATCGCGCACCCACCCACTCTAAGTTGTACACGGCCGCGTCGTTGATGTTAATGGCGACGTCGAGCGGGTAATTACCCTGTGCGTTTCCGACCGTGTAGTCTCCGTGCGCCTTTTGCATGTGGCTGTAGCCCGCATACAGCGTGAGCTTGTCCTTCGAGGCGCCATTGGCAAACTCGAAGGTGTATTTGGCCATGGCGTTCCACGAGGTGTCGTTCGAAATGTAGGCCTGCAGCCCCGGGGTCGGCAGCGGGTTGGCCGTGCCGTCGTCGAAGGAACTCCTCAGGTTAACGGCACTCTTCTCGTTCTCATAAACTGCCTCGACGGCCAGTCCCTCCCAAACGACCCCGATGTCGGCGGCGTAAGCCTTACCGAAGATGCCGGTGTCCTGCCCGCCGTTGGTGTACATGGCCGCAGCGTGGACCGGGCCGTACTGGTAGCTGTAGCGGACCGAGTCGTCCCAGCGCGCTGCCTGCGTGCTGCCCGCGCCTCCGTCAAATCCAGAGTAGCCGAGAAACGAGAACGCATACGAGAGAGTCTGTGGATCGTACTGCGCCAGCGCGGCGAGCTGCAGCGAGTTGTGACGGCCGACGCTGAGCTGGCCAAATGTTGCGCTGCTCGCACCGCCAAAGAGCTGGCTGTTGAAAGCCTGACCGCAACGGCTGCTGTCTGCGTTCGCAGTCTGCTGCCCCTGCTTGAGGCCGGCGTTCGAGGCGATGCTCTCGCAGGCATCCGTCAGGTGCCCGGAGAGCGGATTAAACCCGGTCTCCGCCGTGGCAATTAGTTTGAAGTCGCCGCCGATCGGCTCCGCCACCCTGATCCCGATCTTGGATTGCTCGAGGCCGCTTTCGGCCACCGTCGAGACGGAGCCCGCGAAATTTCGCGTGGTCGTGAAGGCCTGATATTCGAGGCCTCCTGGAAACACGCTATTATTCGGGACGCCATGGCTCTGGTACGCGTAGCCAACATCGACGGTTCCGTACACGGTGACGCCGCCCAGCGACAGACTATCAGGCAACGGGTCTGCTGCCTGGGCGGACGTGCCAACCAACACCAGACCGATCGCTGTTCCGAGCAGATAACTTTTATTCATATTCCTTCTGTTCATATTCCTTCCCCTCGATAAGGATTTCTTCCGCTCACTAAAGATCTTTCAGATCCGCGAGCGCCAAATAAAAAACTCATCCTTCACCTGCTGACATGCGCGGCGTCTCTACTGCACGTCGCGGCCCCTGGTCTCGGGCAGGAACAGTGCCCCGATGACGACCGTCATGAGCGAGACGATGATCGGGTACCAGAGTCCTGAGTAGATATTGCCCGTGAGCGCCACGAGAGCGAAGGCGACGGTGGGCAGAAAGCCGCCGAACCAGCCGTTGCCGATGTGATAGGGGAGCGACATCGAGGTATAGCGGATTCGAGCCGGGAACAGCTCCACCAGCCACGCCGCGATCGGCCCGTACACCATGGTGACGTAGAAAACCAGGATGAACAGCATCAGCAGCACCATCGGGTAGTTGATCTGCCCCGGATCCGCCTTGGTCGGATAGCCCGCCTCCTTCAAGGACCCGCTCAGGGTCTTGGAGAACTTGCCCGTGGCCTCCTTGAACTCCGCCGCCGACATCCGGCCACCCTCGACCGAGGGCACCTCCGCTGAGCCGATCCGCACCAGGGCGACAGCCCCCACGACGGCGGACTCGTTCTTGTAGGGCACACCGGCCTTGGCGAGCGCCGCCTTGGCCACGTCACAGGACTGTACAAACTTCTTCTTGCCCACCGGATCGAACTGGAAGGTGCACGCGCTCGGATCAGCCACCACCGTCACCGGAGAGGTCGCCGCGGCGCTCTCGATCGCAGGGTTGGCAAAGTGCGTGATCCCCTTGAAGATCGGCATGTAGGTAATCGCCGCCAAGAGGCACCCCGTGAGCACGATCTTCTTTCGTCCGATCCGGTCGGAGAGCCGCCCGAACACGATGAAGAACGGCGTGCCGATCAAAAGCGCCGCCGCTATCAGGAGGTTTGCCGGCTGAGCATCCACCTTCAGCACCTGCGTGAGGAAGAACAGCGCGTAGAACTGCCCCCCGTACCACACGACCGCCTGACCGGCCGTCGCCCCGAGCAGCGCCAGAATCACCAGCCGCAGGTTCCCCCAGCGGGCAAAGGACTCAGTCAGCGGTGCCTTGGAGCGTGTGCCCGACTGCTTCATCTCCAGGAACACTGGGGACTCCGCCAGCTGCAGACGGATGTAGACCGAGACCACCAGCAGCGCGATCGATACCAGAAACGGGATACGCCATCCCCAGGTGTCGAAGTCCGGCCCCATTGCCGAGCGCGTCACGAGGATCACCAGAAGACTCAGGAACAACCCGAGGGTCGCCGTCGTCTGGATCCAGCTGGTGTAAAGCCCGCGCTTACCCGTCGGGGCATACTCCCCCACATAAGTCGCCGCTCCACCGTATTCCCCTCCGAGGGCCAGGCCCTGCAACAGCCGCAGCGCCACCAGAATGACCGGTGCTGCCACCCCGATCTGCGCGTAGCTCGGCAGCACCCCGACCAGTGCGGTCGACAATCCCATGATCACGATCGTGATCAGGAAAGTGTGCTTGCGACCGACGAGGTCGCCCAGGCGACCGAACAACAAAGCCCCGAAGGGACGCACGGCAAAGCCGGCCGCAAAGGCCAGCAGCGCGAAGATGAATCCCGTCGTCTCGTTGACCCCAGAGAAGAACTGCTTGGCGAGCACCGCAGCGAGCGACCCATAGAGGTAGAAGTCATACCACTCAAACACCGTCCCCAAGCTCGAGGCGAAAATGACACGACGATGTCCGCTGTCGATCCCCGTCCCGTACATGGGCAGGTTGGTCGTGGCCACGGGTGAACTCCTTTATCTATCTCGTTGGTTGTTGTTCTTGGACGCTGAGGACAGCGTAATGCCGCCTCCACACCTGCAGCTCAAAGGAGCCGCAGTTGCCGAATGACGCGACGAAAAGCCTAGGGAGCGGACGACAGCGTCCAGATCCACCACTACGGGTGTTGCCAAAATCGATCCCCCTGTACCTGTGTCGCCGATGCATCAGAGCGCCGATACAGATTGGTCCCTGTGCGTGCGCAGCGACATTCGACTTTAGTCGCAGTTGCCGCGAATTCAGCCGTTCATTGGACCAAAGTCGTAGAAGCTGGCAGGCTCAGGTTAAGTTCAAGGTCATCTGGTCGCAATTGCTTAAGGCCCGGATCACAATGGTAAAAAGCCGGCCGTTCCTGAGCAGCGGATGACTGCCTGCAGATGAATTACGCGATCCTCATCGTTGACGACCACCCCCTGTTCCGGGCGGCGCTCAGGGGTGCCATTGCAGCGGCCTGCGCAAACTGCGAGTTCTTCGAGGCTGACGGCGTGGCCTCTCTGTTTGATGCGCTGGAGCAACACCCCCATACCGACTTGTTGCTGCTGGACCTCAACCTGCCCGGCGCCTACGGCTTCTGTGTCCTGGCCCATCTGCGGGGTTCCCGGCCGGAGTTACCGGTGGTCGTGGTCTCTGCGACGGACGATGCCCGCACGGTGCGTCAGGCCTTGGCGCTCGGAGCGCAGGGCTTCATATCCAAGTCAGCCGATGCCGGCACCATCGGCCGCGACATTCAGGCGGCGCTGCGCGGGGAGTACGTCTCTCCGGCAGCTCTGGGGACGGATTCAGAACCGGAGGCCGATGGCGCGGCGCTCGATCTCGCCCAGCGCATGGCGCAGCTCACGGCACAGCAGTTTCGGGTGTTCGGCATGCTGTGTATGGGGCGGCTCAACAAGCACATCGCCTACGACCTGCAGATCACCGAGGCGACCGTGAAGGCGCATATGACCGCCATCCTGCGCAAACTCGGTGCCGCCAATCGTACACAGGCGGTGCTGCTTGCCGCGCGTCTGCTGCCCGATCCACGCCAGGCCAGGCCGCCGCCGGAGGAAACCGACTGAAGCTCAGGCGGCCGAACTGCGGGTCAGACGCAGTTTGAACGCGCTCAGCAGCGCCCGCAGTGCCGCGGGCCGTACCGGCTTGTGCAGCAGTGGCACACCGGCGCGACGCGCCGCGCGCGTCAGCTCCGCTGCGTGATCGGCGGTGATGAGAGCCGTCGCGAGACCCGGCCCGCGCACTTCCGTGATCCGCTGCACGAGCTCCAACCCATTGCTGCCATCGCCGAGATGGTAGTCGGCCAGCACCGCATCGATCGTCTCGGAGACGATCAGCCGCAGCGCTTCGCTCGAGCGGTGCGCCTTGAATACCCGCACGCCCCATTGCTCGAGCAGCGCCTGCATCGCATCGAGAATGGTCAGGTCGTTGTCCACCACCAGGACCCTGAAGGCACGCAGGCCGGCCGGGTCCGGCGGGGCGGTAATCGCGCGGCGGCGCTCGGGACGTCGAGCCTGCGCAATACGCGGAACTCGAACCCCAAACACCGAGCCCCGGCCGGGCTGGCTGCTGAGGGTCAACTCGTGGTTGAGCAGTCGCGCGAGCCGATCGCAAATGGACAGTCCCAGTCCGAGTCCCTTCTCACCCCACGGTGAACCCTGCTCGAGACGGGTAAATTCGACATACAGGTGCTCGCGCTCGTGCGAGGCAATTCCGGGCCCGGTGTCGTAGACGCAGATCTCCAGTTCCGCTCCGCGCCGCCGACAGCCGATCAGGACGCCACCGCGCTCACAGTAACGCAGCCCGTTCGACAAGTAATTCTGCAGAATCCGGCGCAGCAGCACGCGGTCGCTGCGCACCGTCTCCCCGCAACTGACGACCTTGAGACGCAGGCGGCGCGAGTGGGCCAGGGGTGCATACTGACGACGCAGGTCATCCAGCAGCTCCGCGATCGCAAATGTCGTGATATCCGGGCGCATCACGCCAATGTCCAGCTGCGCCACGTCGAGCAGGTCCCTGAGCAGCTCCTCGGCCGCACGCATCGAGCCATCGATACGGCTGGCAAGTTCACCGATCTCCGGATGCACCGCAGCCCGCGCCTCCAAGGCGGAGACAAACAGCCGCGCGGCATTTAGGGGTTGCAGCAGATCGTGACTCGCCGCGGCGACAAACCGAGTCTTACCGAGGTTGGCCGCCTCCGCCTGCTGTTTAGCCGTACGCTGTGCCTCGAGTGCGTCGCTAAGTTCCCGAGTACGTTGCTCGACGCGCGCTTCGAGTTCCTGTTTTGCCTCGCGCAGTGCCTGCTCCGTGCGCTTGAAGTCGGTGATGTCCGTGTACGTCGACACGAACCCCCCGCCGGCCATCGGCTGACCGCTGATGCTGAACACCTGCCCGTTCTTGCGCTCGCGCTGGTAGGTGTAGGCGGTGCCGGCGCGCATGTGAGCCAGCCGCTTCGACACGTGTTGCTCGGGATCGCCAGAACCAAACTCGCCGCGCTCGGCATTCCATCGGATCAGATCGGCAACCGGGCGGCCGACATACACCAGGTCGCTCGGATACTCAAATAGCTCGAGATAGCGGTGATTCCAGGCGACCAGGTTCATGTCGGCATCCACCACGCTGATGCCTTGCGTGACGTTTTCCATCGTCGCCGCCAGCAACTGCCGGCTGAAGCGAAGTTCCTGCGAGGTTTCGTCCAGCAGTTCCGCGACCTCCTCGACATCGAGGCCTTTGCGCCTGAGCGCATGAGTCAGGACGATACGGGCCGAAGATGCGCCAATCGAGCCACCCAGTACACGCTCGACGTGTTGCAACATACCCCGATCAACGGGGTCGGACGGTTTGGACGGCGGCCGCGCAGAGTGGGCCAGGTACTCAGCCAGCGAACGGCGTGCCGCGACCTGACCGATGATGCGGGCCGCGACGGCCTCGAGATCACCCAGCTTCGCGGAAATCGTGGGCCGCTTGGGTGCGGCAAACACGCGCGCCGCCCGTCGTTCCTGCAGCGTGACGCCCCGAATCAGTGAGGCGGTCACCAGGATCACGACATTCAGCGTCAGAGAGGCGAGCGCGACCGGACCGACAATGCCATGGCCCGAATAGTTCGCCACGGCGCGCGGCCACAGCCACGTCAAAGCCTGGTGCGGCGCAAAGCCCGAGGACGGCAATACGCCACCGGCGATCAGGTTCGGCAGGAACAGCAGGTATCCCCACATGAGGAAACCCGCGAACATGCCCCAGAAGACCCCTGCGCGTGACGCGCCGCGCCAGTAAAGCGCGGCGAGCAGTCCTGGCGCGAACTGCGCCATGGCCGCAAACGACAGCATTCCGATGGATGCAAGACTGGTCGAGCCAGCCCTCGAGCGATAATAGGCGAAGGCGAGCAGCGCGAGCGCGAATATGACCAAGCGGCGTAGCCACAAAACGTGGCGCCCGAGGCTGGTCCCCGCCTCAAGGCGACGATGCCACAGCAAGGGCACCGCAATGTCATTCGAGATCATCGTGGAGAGCGCAATACTGGCCACCACCACCATGGCCGTGGCTGCCGACAGACCGCCCAGAAACACCAGCACGGCGAGCCAGGGGGCTCCGTAGGTGAGCGGCAACGTCAACATAAACGTGTCCGACCCACCCGGAACGGTGTGGGTACCGCCGACCGCGAGCGCCACAATCGGAATCACCAGTACGGAAAAGATTCCCAGATAAAGCGGCAGGATCCAGCGTGCGTGCTTCAGATCGCCGCTGTCGGCGCACTCGATGACGGTCACCTGGAACTGCCGCGGCAGACAAAAGATGGCGGCCGCCGCTAGCACCGTCGCGATGAGCGTGTTGGCGTTGAACATCGTGGACAGGTCCCGCAGACCTGGCGGCACCACGAGCGGGCGTCCCCGAAGTTCCAGCCACGCGTACAGGGCGACGGCCACGAAGGCCGTCACCTTGAGCAGTGATTCAAACGCTATGGCGAGCATCAGTCCTTCGTGACGCTCCGATGCGTCAACCCGCCGCGCCCCGAACAACACCGCGAACAGAGCCATCAGGAGCGCCACGCCGAGCGCGGAATCGTGATACCACGGTGCCGAGCCGGTGGTGGTAGCCGTCAGCGCAGCGATGCTGGCGGCGACCGCCTTGTATTGAAGGGCGAGATAGGGAACCGCCGCGGTAACGGCGATCACCGTCACCAGCACCGCGAGCGAGCGGCTTTTTCCAAAACGTGAGCCGATAAAGTCGGCGATCGACGCTACCTTGTGGGCGCGCCCGACCTCGACCAGGCGCTCCAGAAACGGCAGCGCCAGCAGGAACACCAGCGTAGGTCCAACGTAAATCGGCAGGTAACCCCAGCCCTCGCGCACGGCCGTTCCGACCGCACCGTAGAATGTCCACGACGTGCAATACACCCCGAGCGCCAGGCCGTAGATGTAGGGGCGCAGGCGTTGCCGATTAGGGTAAATCGAGCGGTGATCGCCGTAGAATGCAATCGCAAACAGGAACGCCAGGTAGGCAACCGCCAGTGCGGACAGCAACCAGCCAGACAACATCAGTCTC
>Ga0302325_10011092_pt1 | contig 19440 bp, 21 predicted proteins | sample Palsa_T0_2_FD_201948 | JGI IMG/M metagenome (GOLD analysis project Ga0302325, IMG submission 201948) | Peat permafrost microbial communities from Stordalen Mire near Abisko, Sweden - Palsa_T0_2 | ecosystem: Environmental > Terrestrial > Soil > Palsa > Peat permafrost | place: Sweden: Abisko...
CCTCGCCGAGTAGTTCGTATGGTTTTGATTTTGGAATACGCTCAAACAAAAATGTTTCACCCTGCACCCGAAAGGGCCGGCGATTCTTAAGCGAATCGCCAGCCCCTCGCTGAGCCGGTGTTTCTACTGAGCCCGGGGTTCTTTCCCGCTAGCCGGGAGCACCACCACCAACGATGTTTGTCTGGCAGTTTCCGGCTGTCGGATCACATGACAAATCGTCGAAGGTTGGATGGAAGTTGCTGAGCGCGAGCAGACTGGCAAGAAAAACCGTAACGAGATATAACAAAGCAGCACCCTTTCATGAATGTTCTATCCCAAAACGGGATAGATCGCCATCAAATTCGACAGGGATGGATTGCTTTGCTACTATCCATAAGTGGATTTAATGAACGTCGAAGTTACCGTGACATCGCAAGCTGCGGTGCATCGTGTTGCGCAAAGGCATCCTAAACAACCGAAGCTGTTTCCGTAGCGCGGTCCGTACCGGAATTAATCGAATTGCTGAAAGTGATCCCGCGCACGGATCAGGACCGTGTGCGCTTGAGCCGGGGCATGGTCGCGCAGCCATAAAATGAGCGCCTCGCCGGCCGGTAGCGGCGTGCCGCCAAGATCCTGGGGCACGTCGCCACGCCGCAGCAACGGTTGCACGCGCGAACCCATTACGTCTTCCATTGCGCGCGCGATCACGCTCTCAAGCTTGCGAGCCGAGGTTGACGGCAATAAGTGAGAATGCGCGCACACGACCGCTTCGACCGCGACGGTTTCAAACTCTTCGCTGAAAACATCGATCGGATAACCGCAAAATAAGCGGAACGGCACGTCGCGCTGCAGCTTGTTCCAGAGCTGTTCAAGCCGGATCGCGGCCGAATGCCGGCCGGCTGACCACAGCACGCCTACCATTTCACCGTAGATACGCAAGCCGCAGTCCGGCACGAACGCGTCGCGTACGAGCGAGCCGATGTTCTTCTCAAAGTACGCCGGATCGGGGTAGCCCTCGACCATGAACTGAGCGAGCATATCATCGGCATCGAGAAAGACGATTCCGACTTGGCGTTTTGCGTCGATACCCATCGCGAGCAGTTCGCGACAAAATGCCGCCTTGTTCGCTTCAGTTGCAACGACGATCACGTTCGAGCGGAATGCAACGCCGTCGGCGATATATCGCGCGACGTTCTTCGCCAGCGACAACCCGTCATCGGCTGAATAAAATTGGCACAGATGTGATGCATCCGGTACATCTTCGATTAAGGGGTCGTAGGCTACCATAATACGGGACATACCTCTAGGCGTTCGTCGTCCTGGGATGATACGGTATACTGTACCCCTGTTTCGGCATTCGGCCACTTTCTATCGAAAGCAATAGCTCCTTTCAGCGACCGAGCGGCCGGCTAACGCGAGGCAAGCGCATCGCGGACCGCCGCAACGGCGCCCGTCCAATCGCCGAGCGCCGTTTGCCGAAAAATCCGCATCGTTGGATACCAAGCGGACCGGTCGCCGCGACGGAGCCAGCGCCAGTCCGGACGCCGCGGAACGAGCATCCATATCGGTTTGCCGAGCGCACCAGCCAGATGGCTGAGCGCCGAATCGACGCCGATGACCAGGTCGAGTTCGGCGATTGCCGCGGCCGTATCGTCCATCGTTGCAAAATCCGCACCCAATCGAACGAGGTCGAGTCCGGCAGGCGCTGCTTCGGCGCCGCGCCGCCCGTGTTGCAACGAGAACCAGCGGATGCCGGGCAACTGCGCCAGCGGCGCAAACGTATCGAGCGGGATGGAGCGATCGTGATCGCGGTTATGCAGCGGATTTCCGCCCCAACCGATGCCGACGCGCAAGCCGTCACCGCTACCAATGCGCTTGCGCCAAATATCGCGGCGTCGCGGATCGGTCGCAAGATACGGCACGGTGTTAGGAATCGTCGCGAGTTCGGTACCGAACATACGCGGCAGCCCCATCACGCGCGCATACGCGTCATACCGCCCCTCCATCCCCGGATCGCCGCGCTCGAAGACGGCGTCGACGCCGGGGATGCGCCCGATCAGCGCGCCTAAGGTCGGAGCGCATTCGACGATCACGCCCTCGCATCGCTCACGCAACAGCGGAAAATAGCGCGCCATCTGAATGAGGTCGCCCAGACCTTGATTGTGAACGAGTAACAGGCGCAAACCGCTCGGGTCGCCGCCGTCCCAGCAGCGCTGACTGCCGAAGCGCGAGACCAGATACGCGGACTCATCGATCCAATGAAATTCCTGTTCGGGTAATCCGGCGCGCAAATCGCCCTGACGTAACAGCAGGGTCGCAAGCGCCCCATGCGCTTCGGGCGACCGCGAATCAACAGCGATGGCGTCACGCACGCACGCGAGGCCCCGCTCGTATTCGCCCATGCCTTCATAGGCGAAGCCAAGCGTCGTGTACGCATCGATGCATTCCGCGTCCAGCCGCAAGGCCGTTTTCGCAGCATCGATCGCTTCGGTGAAACGCTCGAGCACAACGAGCGCCTTCCCGCGGTTCACATGCAGCGCGACGAACCCGGGCGTAAATTGCAGCCCGATGTCACACGCCGTCAACGACTCGGCATACCGGCCCGTGCTGAACAGCGCGCCAGAAAGGTTGACGTAGTCGAGCAGCCCGGCCAGCAATTAGTGCTTGTCCGTCAGCGCCCGGTTAAGACTTCCGGAAACGTAGCCGCCTAAGTCGAGCGCGACGTAGCGATAACCCGCTGCCTGCACACCGCTCACGATCTTTTCGCGGACGTCGGGGTCTGACAGCGCCGTCATTTCGTCCGGTGGAAGTTCGATCCGCGCGACGTCGCCATGATGGCGCACGCGGCAAACGCGAATGCCCGCATCATGTACTGCTTCTTCGGCACGATCGACTTGCCGCAAAAGTTCGAGTGTAATCGGGGTTCCGTAAGGAAAACGCGAGGACAAACAGGCCAGCGCCGGTTTGTCCCAGATGTCGAGCCCAAGTTCGCGGGCAACCTCGCGCACGTCGCTTTTGGCAAAACCGGCTTCGGCGAGCGGACTGCGCACGCCGTTCTCGCGGGCCGCCTGGCGGCCCGGGCGCCAATCGCCTTCGTCGTCAAGGTTGAAGCCGTCGACGATGTGCGCGAACCCGCGCTCGGTCGCAATGGCGCGCAACTGCGAGTACAACTCGCTCTTGCAAAAATAGCACCGGTCGGCCGGGTTTGCGGCATAGTTTGCATCGTGTACTTCGCGCGTTTCGACCACTTCATGGTGCGCATCGACGGCGCCGGCAAAAGCCAGGGCACCGGCATATTCGCGCTCGGCCAAACTTTCCGAGCGACCGGTGACGCCCAGTGCGCGGTCACCGAGTTCGGCTGTGGCAATGGTGAGCACGAGCGCCGAATCAACGCCGCCCGAGAACGCGACGACACAACTGCCGAGGTCACGCAGAATCGCGCGCAACCGCGCTTCTTTGGCGTTCACGCGGTTTGTAGACTTTCAATGAATGCCAGCAGCTCGCGCGACACGGACGCGATCGGCAGATTCCGTTCGCGCGCGATGCGCACGACGTCGTCATGCTCGAGCGCCGTTCGCGTGCGATCGCCGATGCGGGCGACCTTGACGCGCACGTTCCCGAGCGGCGTGGCGAGCGACCGGCTTTCCCGCGGCAGCATAACGCGGCGTTCGGTCCGCGTACGCACGCCGAGCGTCGTCGTTTCGGTGAGCATCGTGCGGGCGCAGTCCTCTGCTGCCTGCGGCGGTGCGATTGCCGAAAGCATGATCGCCGGGCGATTCTTTTTCATGCCGATGGCCGTCGTCCACACATCGAGCGCACCGGCCGCGAAGACGCGCTCGACGGCGAGTGCAAAATCTTGCGGCGACATATCGTCGATGTTCGTTTCAAGCACGACGACTTCGTCGGAGTCCAGATCGTCCACCGCCAGGCGTGCGACGGACGACCCGATAACGATGCGGGTGACATTGGGAACGCGGAAGTCGCTGCGGCCTGCGCCGTAGCCGATCGCCTCGAACGTCATATCCGGTCGTACGCCCGGTTGCGCGACCAGCGTCGCGAGAATCGCCGCGGCAGTCGTGGTCACCATCTCGCCCTCGACATCGGTTGCGACCGTCGGTGCACCGCGCATCAACTCCGTCGTTGCGGGCGGCGGATTGGGGTAGTGACCGTGATGCATCGATATTGACCCGCGACCGACCGGATACGCCGAGCAGGCAACGTGTTCGACACCGAGTTGGTCGAGCGCGAAGCACACGCCCGCAACATCGAGAATCGCATCGATCTGACCGATTTCGTGAAAGTGAATGTCGTCGACGGTCTTGCCGTGAACGAGCGCCTCGGCTTGCGCGAGCTTCCGGTAAACGGCGCACGCTTTTTCGCGCACGCGCCCGCTCAGCTCCGAGCGTTCGATGATGTCGAGCACGTCGGCGAGATGACGCTCGTGCGGTTGTTGTTCGCCCGGGCGGCAATCTTCACCGGAGATGTCGAAGTCGACATACGTCGCGGCAATGCCGCACTTCACGACGCGCGACCGTTCCATCGTCCAGCCGTGAACCGGGATCGTGCGTAACGCGCGCTCGATCGTATCGGCATCGACGCCCGCATCGATCAATGCGCCGAGCAACATGTTGCCGCTTGCGCCGCCGATCATTTCGATATATGCGCTTTTCATCGAACCGTAACGCCGAGCATCTTGTGCGCGAGCGCCGCCGCACCGAAACCGTTGTCGATGTTCACGACCGCGATGCCGGGCGCGCACGAGGCGAGCATGGCTAAGAGTGCGGCAATGCCGCCTTCGGAAACGCCGTAACCGATACTGGTCGGCACGGCGATGACCGGCGCATGAACGAGTCCCGCCACAACGCTTGGCAACGCGCCTTCCATACCAGCAGCAACGATCACGACATCGCAGGCGGCAACGTCGTCAAAATCCGCCAGCAGGCGGTGAATGCCGGCAACACCGACGTCGCTGCGGCGCACGACCATGTGTCCGAATGCATCGAGTGTAAACGCCGCTTCCTCACCAATGGGCAAGTCCGAGGTACCAGCGCAAACGACCGCCACGCACCGTCCCGAAGCGGGCAGGCGTCCGCAGCGCAGCGCACGCGCGCCGGCGTCGTACACGGCGTCCGGTAATCGTTCGGCCAAAATCGCGCCGGTAGCCGCATCCGGGATACGGGTCGCAAGCGCAAAGCCTTCGCGTGCAACGAGTTCGCGCATGACGGCTTCGGTCTGCGCGAGCGTCTTGGCAGCCGCAAAAACCACCTCGGGCACGCCCGTACGGCGCGTCCGTGTGATATCGACCCGGGACTCACCCAAGTCCGAAAACGTGGTATCTCCGTGCATGCGTCCTCTGGTTTCCCGCCACTCACCAATTGTACCCCGGGTCGCTCGAATCGGCGGGACGCGGTTCGGGCACCGGCAAAGGCCCCGGCATGGACACTACGCTCGCCGATTTGAAGCAAACCCACAAGCGTTTCGTGCTGACGCCATGGGCCATGCAGGCTCCGCTCGATCTTCCCATGATCGTTCGAGGCGCGGGCGTTGCCATGTACGACGCCGACGGGAAGCGGTATATCGACGCATCGTCCGGCTTGATCTGCGCGAATCTCGGTCACGGTCATCCCGCCATGGTAGGCGCGATTCGCGAGCAGGCGGAGACGATCGCATACGTGTCGCCGTCGCTCTTCAACGACCGGCGCGCGGAGCTGGCGGAAACGTTGATCGGTCTTGCACCGTGGAGTGAAGGCGGTCGCGTGTTCTTTACGGTCGGCGGTACCGATGCGAACGAAGACGCCGTCAAGATTGCGCGCACGGTCAGCGGCCGCTCGAAAATTTTGACGGGTTACCGCTCGTTCCACGGTTCGTCGCTCGGCTCGAGCACGCTAACCGGTGAAAACCGGCGCTGGGCCAACGAACCCGGTATCGGTGGGGTCGTTCATTTCTTTGCACCGTATCCGTATCGCAGTCCGTTTCAAACGCACGATCCCGGCGACGAGATGCGCCGCGCAATCGATCATCTGCGCGACGTGGTTTTAGCCGAGGATCCCGAACGCATCGCGGCGATCCTGATCGAGCCGGTCGTCGGCTCGAACGGCGTCATCGTGTATCCGGCCGGCTATCTCGCTGCGGTCCGTAAGCTGTGCGACGAGTACGGCATCCTATTGATCTTCGATGAGGTCATGACGGGCTTCGGCCGCACCGGTGCAGCATTCGGCGGCGAGCGATTCGGCGTTATCCCCGACATGATGACCTTCGCCAAGGGCGTTACCGCCGCGTACGTTCCGCTGGGCGGCGTCATGGTCCGCGAAAGCATTGCGTCGTACTTCGACGACCATCAGATGTGGCTCGGCCACACGTACTCGGGCCACCCGCTAGCGATGGCGGCCGGCCTTGCCGCCATACGCGCCTATCGTGACGAGCGTTTGTTCGAGCGGGCCACGCAGATCGAGCATGTGATGCGCGCGCACCTCGACCACCTCAAGCTCAAGCACATGGAGATCGTCGGCGAGGTCCGCGGGATCGGCGCGTTCTTTGCCATTGAATTCGTAAGCGATCAGGACATGCGCACGCCGCTTGTGCCCTGGCAAGGAAAGTCGCCGGGGATCATGTCCACGTTCTTTGCCGGTTTGCGCAAACGTGGGGCAATCGCATTCGGCCGCTACAGCATCGTCCATATCGCGCCGCCGCTGATTTCGACCGACGACGATCTTGCCGAACTCACAGCGGCGATCGACGGGGCCATCGGCGATCTCGCCGACGCATGGACCAAAGCCAACAAGAACTGATCGTGCGCGCCCGGCGCGTCATCACGATGACGCCCGACGCGCCGGACGCCTTCGCCACGCGTGGCGAATACATCGCGGCCACCGGCACCGTCGCCGAACTGCGCGAGCGCTTTCCCGCCGCCGACGTCATTGACTTCGGCGACAGCGTGATCGTGCCGGGATTCAACGACGCACATGCGCACCTCGCGATCGCAGCCGAAGACATGCTGCACCTCGATCTCTCGATTGATGCGGTTCGATCCCTTGCCGAACTCGGCGTTGCGCTCCGCGCGCGGCTTGCGCATACGGTGCCCGGCGGCTGGATTCGCGGCAGCCGGTACGACGATGCAAAGATGAGCGAAGGACGCGTGCTAACGCGCGCCGATCTCGACGCCGTTAGCCGCGAGCATCCGATCTTGGTCATCCATGTGGCCGGACACTGGGGCGTCGTCAATTCCAAAGCGCTTGAACTTGGCGGGATCGACGAGAGACCGCGCCATCGGCAAACTGCTCGATTGCCTCGAATCAGCGCAGCGCGAACGACCTCAGCCGCATCTGCATCACCGTATCGAGCATTGTAGTGTGATCACCGAAGACATCTTGAGACGGATGAAAGCGCTCGGCGCGATCGCCGTGCCGTTTGGGAGCTATATCGACTATCACGGCGGCAAACTACTGGACTGGTATGGACCCAAGCGGTTGGAACGCATGTTCGCGCACCGCTCGTTTCTCGATTTCGGTGTCGCGGTCGCCGGATCGTCGGACTATCCGTGCGGGCCATTCGAGCCGCTGCGTGCGCTGCAGTCGTGCGTCACCCGCATGGGTTGGGATGGCACGCCGCTCGGCCTTTCGCAGCGCATCAGTGCCTACGAAGCGTTGTCGCTCTACACCGTCAACGCCGCGTACGCATCGGACGAAGATCACATCAAGGGCCGGCTTGCGCCGGGATATGTCGCCGACTTTGTCGTGCTCGACCGTGACCCGCTAACGATCGATCCTTCACACCTGAAAACAATCGGCGTTCGCGCAACGTATGTCGGCGCGCAGAGCGTTTGGCAGCGCTAAAACGTACCGGGGTACGCGCCACCATCGATCAAGAGATTCTGGGCTGTGATGTAGCCCGCGTGCGTACTGCACACGAATGCGCAGAGCGCGCCGAACTCTGCCGGATCGCCCAGCCGGCGCACCGGAACGGTTTTACGGCGAACATCGAGTTGCTCGTCAAGGGTGCGGCCGGCGCTTTCCGCGTCCTTGACAATCGTTACGCGCAAGCGATCCGTATCGAATGCACCGGGCAAGATATTGTTGATCGTGACACCGTGCGGCGCGACGTCGCGTGCCAGACCCGCGATGAATCCCGTCAAGCCGCTGCGTGCGCCGTTCGATAGACCTAAGACGGGAATCGGTGCCTTTACCGCAGCCGATGTGATGTTGACAATGCGGCCGAATCGCCGCGCGATCATGGGATCGATTGTCGCTTTGATCAACTCGATCGGTGCAAGCATATTGGCGTCGAGCGCCCGAATCCAATCATCACGATTCCAATCACGAAAACTTCCCGGCGGTGGACCGCCCGCATTATTGACGAGAATGTCGGGCTCGGGACAGGCCGCGAGCGCCGAGGCGCGCCCGGCGGCGGTCGTCACATCGGCAACGACCCAGGCGACCGGCGTTCCCGTAACGGTTTCGATTTCGTGCGCCGTGCGCTCAAGCACATCGCGCGTGCGCGCCGCAATTGTGACGCGAGCGCCTTCCCGGGCAAGCGCCTCGGCGCAGCCGCGACCTAACCCCTTACTTGCCGCGCACACCAGCGCACGCTTTCCGGCAATCCCTAAATCCATGCCCGGCGCTTCGCCTCGACAGGAGTGCCGGCATCCTAGGACCTTCGCCCCGGGCAGCGTATCGGGCGTTATGACGAAAACCGTTCGCCTGGCCGGCCTTCTCGCCGCTTCGCTGGCACTTGCCGCGCCGGCGTCGGCCGCCAATCTTTCGGCGATTGATGCACTCGACATCACGCTGGCATACCGGCTCGTCACGGAAACGTTCTATCAGCCAATTGACGGGCGCACGGTCGTCGACGGCGCAACGCATGCGCTCTCGGCGTACCTGCACGCAAACGGTGTCACCGTACCCGTCCTGCCCGATGCTCATGAACCGCGCAACCGGGCCGACGGTGCCGACCAAATCTCATCAGCAATCGCAGCGGCGATGCGTCAGTCTCACGCCGACGAACGCACGATGACGTTCGTCGCGCTCGAAGGCGCTGCAAAAGCAACCGGCGACCGCTACACGGAATTTTTCACACCGGAGAAACTAAAGGCGTTTAATGCGCCGCTCGACCCGGCGGCAATTAGCGGCGTCGGCGTGATGTTGGAACTCGATACGGCGTCCGGCTATCCGCGCGCTTTTTACGTGACGCCGCGCTCGCCCGCCGAACGAGCCGGTATCCGTGCCGGTGATATTTTTACATCGGTCGGCGGAATGTCGACCAAGGGATTTACGATCGTGCAAACCCGCGCGCTCTTGATCGGTGCGGCGGGTACGAATGTTTCTATTGTAGCGCTGCGTGACGGCCGGCCGCTGTCCGAACCAATCGTTGCGACGCGCGGCCAAGTCCATACACCGACGGTCTTATACAAACTGCTGCCCGGCAATGTCGGCTATATCAGTGTGCTCGTATTCGGCGCACCGACCGCCGGCGAGTTCGCGCTGGCGCTGGCCCGCCTGCAAGCAGCCGATGCCAGTGCTTACGTTCTCGATCTGCGCAATAACGGCGGCGGCTATGTCACGGCCGCCGTTTCCATCGCCAATCATTTCATCGATCGCGGACCGATCGTCTCCGAAGTCGACCGGGAAAAGCACGAAACGGAAACCGACGCCGACGGCACGGCAATCGCCCGCAAACCGCTGGCAGTGCTCATTAACGGCGGCTCCGCTTCCGCCTCGGAGATCACCGCCGGCGCGCTGCACGACGCCGGTTACGCAACGCTCGTCGGCACGCGCAGTTTCGGCAAAGGCGTCGAGCAGACGATGACGCAATTGCCCGGCGGCGTCGCCATTAAAGTAACGACGATGAAGTACCTCACGCCCACCCGGCGCGAGATCGATAAGATCGGCATCGAACCGGATACGCGCGTCGAGGCGAGCAAGAATCCGCGCTATGCCGATCCGGCCAGCGACGCGCAGCTCGAAGCCGCCGTCGATCTCGTTGCCAAGAAAGTCGCCGCGGCAAAAGTGCGCGCGCGTTCGTAGTCAGCCTTCCGGCCCGCTCGCGGGCATCACCGTTATCGAACTTTCCACGGTGGTCATGGGGCCGTGGGCAGCACACGTCTTAGCAGACTACGGCGCGGACGTCATCAAGGTTGAGTCGCCGGACGGCGACATTATGCGTCAGACGGTGCCGGAGCGACATCCCGGAATGGGCGCCGTGTTTCTCAACATCAACCGCGGCAAGCGCAGCATCGTGCTCGACTTGAAGACACCGGCCGGGCGTACGGCGCTCCTCAAATTGTGTGCGCGAGCGGACGTGCTCGTACACAACGTACGCCCGGAGGCAATGCGCCGGCTCGGACTCGCCTACGACGACGTGCGCAAAGCAAACGCCGAGATCGTATATGTTAGCTTGGTCGGATTTTCTCAAGCGGGGCCATACGCCAAGCGTGCGGCGTATGATGATCTCATCCAAGGCGCATGCGGGCTCGCTTCACTTTTCGAGCGCAGCGGCGGTGATCGCCCGCGCTATGTGCCGATGCTCGTGGTCGACCGCGCCGTCGGCCTGAGTGCGGCGAGCGCAATCCTCGCCGCCCTGCTTTACCGCGAACGCACGGGCGCGGGGCAGGCCGTTGATGTGCCGATGTTCGAGACGATGGTCGAACTCGTGTTAAGCGATCATCTCGGTGGATCGACGTTTCTGCCGCCGCACGAGCCGATGGGTTATCAGCGCATTCTCACGGAGTACCGCCGGCCATACCGGACGACTGACGGCTACGTGTGCGTGCTGCTCTATAATGAAGAACACTGGCAGCGTTTCTTCACGGTCGCCGGTGAGGCGGAACGCTTTGCCGGAGATGCGCGCCTATCGGATGCCGCCGTGCGTCGCGAACGCTACGATGAAGCCTACCGCGTCGTGGAAGAGATCATCGCAACGCGAACGAGTCGCGAATGGCTGGAACTCCTGGAAACACACGACATTCCGGTGATGCCGATGCACGATCTCGAGAGTCTGCTCGATGACCCGCATCTCACCGCAACCGGTTTCTTCACCGAGTACGATCACCCCACCGAAGGGCGCCTGCGTTCGCTCGGCGTTCCGGCGACCTGGAGTGCCTCGCAGCCAGGCACTCCCGGTCCCGTTCCGACGCTCGGGCAACATACCGCAGAAATCTTACGCGAACTCGCAATGGAGTCCGACGCGTAACATTACTGTGGAAGCGATACCAGGTAGGCGGCGACAGCTTCTGCATCGGCCTGGTTCATGCGGTATTGCGGCATCGGCGGATCGGCGGAGTTGTTGCGCGGATTGAGGCCCGTTTCAAGGAACGTTGCCATTTGTGCGGGCGTGAATCGATGTGCAATGCGCACAATATCGGACGCCTTGTTCGCAAATTTCATGCCGGCCGGTAGGGCGCCGAGCGGGCCAAACGTCAGCGGTCCGCCATGCAGATCTTGACCGTGGCAATCCAAGCACATGCCGACGCTCGTGACGATGTATTTACCCTGCGCGATTTGTGCGGGGTTTGCGGGCGGCGCGGCGGGCGCGGCACTTTGGGCCTGGGAAACCGTGCGGGCACCGATCAGCGTGGCAATAGCGACGGCCAAGCACAGCGGAATCGCGAGAAATCGTAGACGCATGATTCTCCTAACAAGCGACGGTCGGGGTTGCTCGCGTAGTTCGCACACCGCCCCGATACGATCCTATGCACTGGGCCTTGGACGATTTTTTGGACGATTTCTGGACGGCCGAAGCGCTAGCCTTATGCCATGACATTCCTTGCGATGCTCGCGGTAGCACTGACCGCGACGCTCATCTGCGCGCAGATCGCCGGCTGACCAATCGGCGCCCGCCGCTTGCGGTCTGGTGACCAGAGCCGACATCGTGAGCGTCATCGGGTCGGCACCAACGGGGGCCCTGCGACCCCGCACGTACCCGAGCGATCCCGCCTCGGAGTGCTCCGTGCCGACGATCATCGGCACCCTCACGGTGACCCTTTTCCCGAAGATCGGGAAGAACCAAATGTCGGCATTCTTCAGCGGCTACACCCCGGTCGAGCACATCACCGGAATCGGTGACGAAGCAGGTTTTGCGACGCAGCGGTCAACGCTCGGCGTTCGGCGTGGTTCGAGCATGATGATGCTTTCGCTCGCCTCACCGGATGAAAAGAAAAACCGCAGCGTCTTGATCGCCTTTGCGAAGCACATCGTTGCGCGCGTCATATAGCTATATTGCTATTGCTTGATGGTCAGCGGCCGATAACGAATGCGATGCGGCCGAGCAGCTTCTTCGCCTAGCCGTTCTTTTTTCTTGGCTTCGTATTCGTGGTAGTTGCCTTCGAAGAATACGACGCGCGAATCTCCCTCGAATGCAATGATGTGCGTGGCGATGCGATCGAGAAACCAGCGGTCGTGGCTGATGACGAGGACCGTTCCGGCAAACTCGCTCAGGCCATCTTCGAGTGCGCGCAGCGTTTCGACGTCGAGATCGTTCGACGGCTCGTCGAGCAACAGTACGTTGGCACCGGTGACGAGCGTTTTGGCTAGGTGCAAGCGGCCGCGCTCGCCGCCCGACAACGTGCCGACGAGCTTCTGCTGATCGCCGCCCTTGAAATTGAAGCGGCCCAGATACGCACGTGACGGCATCTCGAACTTGCCGACCATGAGAAAATCCAAACCGCCGGTGACGTCTTCGAAGACGGTTTTCTCGTTGTCGAGCGATTCGCGCGATTGGTCCACCACGGCAAGCTTGACGCTGGGCCCGATGTGGATCTCGCCCGCGTCGGGTTGCTCTTTACCGGCGATCATGCGAAAGAGCGTCGACTTCCCCGCGCCGTTGGGTCCGATGATCCCGACGATGGCGCCGGCTGGGATCCGGAACGTGACGTCGTCCATCAAGAGCCGATCGCCGTACGCCTTGCGCACGCCGCTAAATTCGATGACTCGATCGCCTAAGCGCTCTGCAACCGGAATGAAGATTTCTTGTGTTTCGTTCTGCCGCTGGTACTCGTAACTCGACAGTTCTTCAAATCGCGCAAGGCGGCTCTTGTTCTTCGATTGCTGACCCTTCACGCCCGAACGAACCCAGGCAAGTTCGCGCTTGAGCGCCTTTTGACGCGCGGATTCGGTTGCTTCTTCTTGCGCTAAGCGTTCCTGCTTTTGATCGAGCCACGAACTGTAGTTGCCCTTCCACGGAATGCCGCGGCCGCGATCCAGTTCCAATATCCACTCGGCCGCGTTATCGAGGAAGTACCGATCGTGGGTCACGGCGACGACGGTGCCGGGAAAGCGCTGGAGAAAATGTTCGAGCCACTCGACGCTCTCGGCATCGAGATGGTTCGTCGGTTCGTCGAGCAGCAGCATGTCGGGCTTGGAAAGCAGCAGCCGGCACAACGCAACGCGCCGCTTTTCGCCACCGGACAGCGGGCCGATCAGCGCATCCCACGGCGGCAGGCGCAACGCGTCGGCTGCGATCTCGAGCTGCTGCTCCAAATCATCGCCTTGCGCGAACAAAACCGCTTCAAGTTTCGCCTGTTCATTCGCAAGCGCATCGAAGTCGGCTTCAGGTTCACCGTAGGCTGCGTACACCGCATCGAGCCGTTTGCGGACGGCGAGCACTTCGCTGTGCGCTTCTTCGACAACGTCGCGAACGGTTTTCGTCGGGTCGAGTTTGGGCTCTTGCTCCAAATACCCGATCGATAGGTTCGCCATCGGCTTGGCTTCGCCGTCGAACTCCGTGTCGACGCCCGCCATAATGCGCAGAATCGTCGATTTTCCGGCGCCATTGAGACCGAGTATCCCGATTTTTGCACCGGGGAAAAAACTGAGCGAAATGTCTTTAAGAATTTGACGTTTCGGCGGCACCATTTTGCCGACGCGATGCATCGAGTAGACGTATGACACGAAGAAAATCCTAACCAAGAGCGCTTTGCTTGCGATCTATTGAGCGCGCAGGCGGCGACGGCCTGGCACTCTTTTGGCGCCGGCCCGGTAGGTCAAGGGTTGGTTCATCGGATAGGAAAGCGCCATGAGAAGTTACCGGGTCCTCGCTTATGGCGCCCCGCTCGAAGCCGTTGACCGTCCGACGCCCGAACCGCAGGGCTCCGAGGTGCTCTTGCGCGTGCGCGCCGCGGGCGTCTGTCACAGCGACGTTCACATGTGGCAAGGCGGTTTCGACCTGGGCACGGGGAAGCTGTCGCTCAAGCTCCCCGTACCGTTCACGATGGGCCACGAAACAGTTGGTGAGGTCGTCGCATTCGGCCCCGATGCGAAAGGCGTAACGATCGGTGACTTACGGCTTATTTTCCCGTGGATCGGGTGCGGCCGGTGTGTCGTGTGCGCTGCCGGAGACGAGCATCTGTGCACCCAGCCGCAGATTCTTGGCGTGCAGCGCGAAGGCGGCTACGCCGACTACATCATGGCTCCGGATCCGCGCGTTCTCCTCGACGCAAACGGTTTGGAACCGGCCCACATTGCGCCGTACGCATGTTCGGGACTCACGGCGTACAGCGCGCTCAAGAAAGTCGCATCGGCGATTGCCGACGGCCCGATCGTAATCGTCGGCGCCGGCGGCTTAGGATTGATGTGCATTGCGCTGCTGCGCGCGATGAACGGACGCGGTACAATCGTCGTCGACATCGACGAACGCAAGCGTGACGCGGCACTGGCGGCCGGAGCGCTCGCGGCGATCGACGGCAACGCCGCCGACGCTGCGGCTCAAGTGACGCAAGCCGCGGGCGGGCCGGTTCGCGCTGCGATTGATTTTGTCGGCAGCACCGCAACGACGAAGCTGGGCGTGAACGTCCTTGCAAACGGCGGAAAGCTCGTACTCGTCGGGTTGTTCGGCGGCGCAGCAGCGTGGCCGTTGCCGCTGCTCGCGCTGCGGGCGATTACCATTGCGGGAAACTACGTCGGCAGCCTGAGTGAGTTGCGCGAACTGCTGGAACTCGTGCGCACGCGCGCCGTTCCGCCGATTCCGCTCACGCTGCGTCCGTTAGATCAAGTGACGGCGGCGCTTGATGATTTACAAACGGGGCGTCTGGTGGGACGCTCGGTCCTCGTGGCCGGCTAACAGTCGAGCCGTCGCCGGCGTTCCGGCGTCATTAGCGGAAATGACTTGATCAACCCGGTCACCTTGAGGATACGCGCAAGCTGCGCCGAGTGCTCGATAAACTCCAGAGTCGCCCCGCATTCTTTGGCGGATTTTAACGAACCAATGAGTGCGCCGAGGCCGGTAGAGTCGAAGTAATCGGAGCGCCTCGCGTCGAGAACGACGTACTTGCAGCCGATATCGAGCTGGTGTTGGATGGTGCCACGCAAAACGGGCGCCGAATAGACGTCAACATCGCCGCGCAAGCGCAAAATGCATGTACCGCCGTCGTCCGACGGTTCGAATTTTACCTCGAGACCATGCTCAGCCGAAGTCAGCAAATCATCTTCCGCCGTCTCAACGCTCATATTTCACCGTTCGTGTCGCGATGTTGTCCGATCGATACCCGGACAGGCGGGCACTTAACCAGCCTCGTCCCATTTTGGGAGGCACCCGTTAGGAACCCGCCCTCTTCGGATACAGTGCCATCACAACACCGCACACAATCACCTGTGCGGTGTTGCTCATGAGAAAGAAGGCCGCGACATCGTCACGGCCTTCTCGGTTTCGCTTAAGAGTGTATCGTTACTATTGCGGGTGACGGTGATGTCCGGTTGTATCGTACTGACCGGTGCGGTTGTAGTCGTACTGATAACTGCTCGGTCTTGCGTTGGGATGATAGTACGTATACTGGCCGCCGGGATACTGGCCGTTCGAGTTGGGATAGATCGTTTGGCCGTTCGGCATGACGATGCGACCGTCACCGTAGATCGTGCCGCCGTTGCGCGTGTAGCCGACGACGCTGTTCGCAGCCTGGCGCTTGTGCTGGTAGTTGTTGTAGAGAACGAGCGCACCGACGGCCGCCGCAGCGGTCAAGAGCGTGCTCGTGGTGTTCGCCGATGCAACCCTGGGTACGGCTGCGAGGGCCCCGGTCGATAGCATTGCCGCCGAAGCCGTGACTACCGCGAATTTTGAGAGCTTATTGAACATGCTTAAACCTCGTAAGTACTAGTCGCCGCTACGGCGGCCGTAGACCAATCGTACCCGCCGTAGCTTGTGGCAAACGGCGAAATCCAAAGTCGCAACCGAGCGCTTGTACGCCCCCTTATCGCATCACGGCAGCGTTGATGACGGCGTCTTCATATTGCTAGACATGGCCGGGGCTATGCCCACGAAATATCCTCGAATGGGACTTCGCCCAAAAGGTTCAAGTCGCTGTCGCGCAAGTCGTAGAGATCCATGCCGTTCCGGGCATACATCTCGATGATCTCGAACTCGTGACCTGCATCAAACGTCCCCTCCTTATTTGAGAGTTCGCGATTGATCTTCACATGGTCGCCGATTCCAAACGAGTGCGGATGGAACACGATATTGCCGCCTTGTCGAAGAAGCGATGATCGGGCCGCGCTAACGCTGACGCGTAAGCGCCAGGCTCGTCGCCGTGTTTGTTGCATGCCAACGCGCAACGGGCTGCTCCTCCTCCACCGACTGCACAGCGGCTGTATCCCAGCGGCCCCTCACGCCTCTGTGGGGAATTTGCGGTTGAAGCGCTAACCGCGTGAGCGAACCACGTCGGCCCGGAGGTCAGCCATGCTCATTCGGCAGCTCCAATTCCTTGCGGCGCTCGCTCACGAAAAGCACTTCGCGCATGCGGCAGAGCGCTGTGAGGTATCGCAACCCGCGCTGTCGCTAGCGGTCAAGCAACTTGAGAGCGAACTCGGTGTCGCCATCGTCGTGCGCGGCAACCGCTTCCGCGGCTTCACGCGCGAAGGCGAGATCGTTTTGAAATGGGCGCACCGCATGCTCGACGATGAGGAAGCCCTCAAACAGGACCTCGGACTATGCTCCGGATCGCCCAGCGGCCGGCTTCGGCTGGGTGTCATCCCGTCTGCGACCGCTACGTCAGCACTGCTGACGACTTCTTTCGCTCGCGACAAGCCTGCTATCACGATCGCCGACATCGAAATGTCGTCGATAAACATTCTCCGTGCGCTCGATGCGTTTGAGATCGACGGCGGGATAACGTATCTCGACAACGAGCCGGTGGAGCATGTCCGGTCGATTGCAATCGGCCTCGAGGAATACGTACTCGTTACCCCCGAGGATTCGCCGATGGCGAAACTGCCGGCCGTGTCATGGCGGGACGCAGCGGAGCTACCGCTGTGCTTGCTGCAGCGCGACATGCAAAACCGGCGGATTCTCGACTCGATCTTCGAGAGCGTCGGCGCGCGAGCGAACGCGCGGGTGGAAACGAATTCGATGATGAGCAAATATCGCTATCTGCGGTCAGGCTACTGGTCGAGTATCATGCCACGCAGTTTTGTCGATTGGATTTCACCGCCGCCTGGAATCCGCGTCATTCGGTTGATCGAGCCGAAAGTTACGAAGACCATTGGCTTAGTCATCGCGGACCGTGTTCCCGTACCGCCGCTCTTACTTGCATTTTGGAAACACGTGGAGCGCGAATCGCCGCGAACGAAACACGAGCCACCGATGGCGGCACTCGTCTAGCGGGCGATGCACTACTGGCTTGATTTGCGGCGCTTATCGCTTCATTTGAAAAACGGCCTTGAACGACGCCTGCCGGCAAGCTAGGCTCTTCACATTAGTTTCCCTGAGGAGAGACGATGGCGAAGATTCTGTGCGTGCTCTATGACGATCCGGTCGCTGGCTATCCCAAGTCGTACGCCCGTTCAGGGTTACCGAAACTGGATCGCTATCCCGGCGGGCAGACGCTACCAACGCCAAAGGCGATCGATTTCAAACCGGGCGAACTCATGGGCAGCGTTTCCGGCGAACTCGGTTTACGCACGTTCCTCGAGGGATTGGGGCACACATTCGTCGTGACGTCGGACAAGGACGGCCCAAACTCGGTCTTCGAGCGCGAGCTACCCGACGCCGACATCGTCATCTCCCAACCGTTTTGGCCGGCGTACCTCACTCCCGAACGATTCGCGAAAGCACCGAAGCTTAAACTCGCAATCACCGCGGGAATCGGCTCCGATCACGTCGACCTTCCGGCGGCAATCGAGCGCGGCGTCACCGTTGCCGAGGTGACGTATTGCAACAGCATTAGTGTGGCCGAGCACGTCGTCATGATGATTCTCTCGCTCGTCCGAAACTACATACCGTCCTATCAGTGGGTCGTCAAAGGCGGTTGGAATATCGCCGATTGCGTTGCGCGGAGTTACGACGTCGAGGGAATGGTCGTCGGTACCGTCGCTGCCGGTCGAATTGGCCTGGCGGTCTTGCGGCGGCTCCGGCCGTTCGACATGCAGCTTCACTACACCGACCGGCACCGCTTGCCGGCGGATGTTGAGAAAGAACTCGGCTTGACGTTTCACCCGAATGTCGAGTCAATGATAAGCGTTTGCGACGTGGTGACGATCAACGCACCGCTACATCCGGAAACCGAAGGCCTGTTCAACGACGCGCTCATCGGCAAGATGAAACGGGGCGCGTATCTCGTGAACACCGCGCGCGGGAAGATTTGCGATCGCGACGCCGTGGTCAGAGCGCTCGAAAACGGCCAACTTGCGGGATATGCCGGTGATGTCTGGTATCCGCAACCGGCACCGGAGGATCACCCTTGGCGGACGATGCCGCACCACGGCATGACGCCGCATATCTCGGGCTCGAGCCTCTCAGCGCAGACACGCTACGCTGCCGGAACCCGCGAGATTCTCGAGTGCTGGTTCGACAAGCGCCCACTACGCGAGGAGTACCTCATCGTCGACGGCGGAAAACTTGCCGGCGCCGGGGCCCATTCCTACAGCGTCGCACGCAAAGAAATATCCCCGCGCTAAACACGCCGTTACGTCGTCAGGGTGTGCTGTTGCCGGCCGGACGAAGAATCAAGGTGGGGATTTTCGACTGGGCGACTATCGATCGCATCGTCTCTTGGATGACGCCGCTGGCGTCATGAGTGCCGGCGAGCACGAACAAGAAGTCGGCGTGCGTTCTTGCTATGGTGGCGACGACAATATCGCTGATGTGGCCGTTGGCCGTCGAAGATGAGATGGCTCGCGTGATTGGGCGAAGGATTTCTTCCAACCGTTGAACTTCGTCCGCTCCGACCTCGGCGGCCGCACGGTGAAGATCGTCCGAAAGAATTTGCTGCTGCTGGATGTCTGACCACATTGCGATATCCCGCGGTGGCCATATCGCTAAGACAATTTCGATATGCTCAACGGATTGCTCCCGAAACAGGCCAACGACGTTTCGGAGCGCCTCCAACGCATGCCCGGAACCATCCCACGTGACGACCATTCGCATTGCAATCTCTCCTACGTGATGGGTTTCGATGATCGGGCTTGGCAACCGATATTGGCTCGGGGTAAACTTTCTTCACGGTTTCCGCCGCGGCCGACCCATTCTCTGAGGGGAGGACCGATG
>Ga0302325_10011095_pt1 | contig 19435 bp, 14 predicted proteins | sample Palsa_T0_2_FD_201948 | JGI IMG/M metagenome (GOLD analysis project Ga0302325, IMG submission 201948) | Peat permafrost microbial communities from Stordalen Mire near Abisko, Sweden - Palsa_T0_2 | ecosystem: Environmental > Terrestrial > Soil > Palsa > Peat permafrost | place: Sweden: Abisko...
TGCTATTCGACGTATTGTAACCGTTGTAATCTACATCGTCTTGGTTTTCATACATATGCGCCAGGTAAGGATTCTGGGCAGGATCATCAGTCCTCGGGCGCTTTGTGCGAGACATCTCTTGTTCTTCTGGACGACGGTCAGCCATGGTGTTGAGCGCTGACAAGGAGTGTTGATGTGTTTACTTCAAGGTTGCCGCGAGGCTGAAAGAGAATCTTCAAAAATATTTATCGCAATCAGGAGGCAACATGCTTATGTAATGCAACATCACGTGCAGATCCCTGATATCAACCGCGCTCAGGACAGCTTCACAAACTAAACACCAATCATGGCGAACGCAGACTCTCCTGATCCTTCGAAGGATCTCCTTCCGGTTGATAAGAATGATGAAGAAATTGATCCTCTTGCGCCAGCCCCGGAACCTAAACTTCCGACACGAAAGGATGCCTCGTTGAAGGAATTCCTGTCCAAGATGGACGACTATGCCCCAATAGTGAGCGAATTCCTTTCAGCCACGAGTTCACTCTTAACGTTGTGCTTTAGATTCCGGATGCTGTGACCAACTACTATCTTACCAAAGCTGGCCTTCCTCCTCCACCTCAAACCGACCCACGTCTGGCCCGCCTTCTTGCGCTTGCTACCCAGAAGTTCATCGCAGACATCGCCGCGGATGCTTATCAATACTCTCGGATTCGGTCTTCAAATTCTTCGAACGCCAATAACCCAATGGGCAACCTGGGAGCTGCTGCGGGCTTTCCTGTACCGGGCCAACCTGCCGCGGCGCCTGGTAGTAAGGAACAGCAAGGCAGAGGTGGACCTTTGGGGATTCAACGTCCAGGTTATGGCGGTGGTGGACAGGGAGGTAGCCAAAACAGGACTGTGCTTACGATGGAGGACTTGGGAATGGCGGTTGGAGAATATGGAGTCAACGTGAAGAGAGGGGAATTCTATCGATGAGGCGTTTGGACAGACAGGCTAGGTTTGGGAGGGACAAATATGGTATTGGGACGGATGGCGTTAAAGGAAGGCATTGACATGACCCAGCTGATGCGATGTATCTTGCAACCAGTGCCGAGCAATTGGCCGTAGACTCTTCTGATGGTATCACGAATGAGATAAAATACCTCGATTTCATACTGAGAAATGCCCTTTGTGATTTGTTTTGCTGCTGTTTGGATATTCCAGAGCCCGTTCCTCGAAAGTATGGTGGCCAGGTGCATTCTCCATGGAGACGTAGAGCCATGTTCACCATCACATTACGTTCCTCATAACGGAGTGCGACGAATCCAAGGAAGGGTACGCCTCTTAATATACACTTTTATTGCTTTCACGATACTTCCAAAACCCCTTTGACAATGCTGTGCTGCCTCGACAACGCCTGTTTCCAACGCTAAATCAACATCTATTTGTTCTTGCTTTGCTTGTAAGAGAAGGGTTTCCTCGTCCTAGATACCGGTTGTCATGAATAATTCTATCCAATTATAGCTCGGGAAGGGTCGTACTGTGAGAATTCTCCAAGTTTATGTCCAACCATGTCTTCTGTAATTGCTACGTCGATATAGTTTTTCCCATTGTGCACCTGGAACACGAGTCCCACGAAATTCGGTAGAATAGTCGCTGACCGTGCTTGTGTCCTAATGGGTGGGACTTTCTGGCCCGGAACAACCCGTTGAATTGGAAGTCTGGGAGGATGGGTAAGAGGGCGGTTTGCAGCTGGAGTATATGATAGTCTTACGGTACGATATTTGGTCCTATAAAATCGTCAGCGGCTGGATCAGAGAAGCTGAATGGGATTGCATCGATTCACCTTTCCAGACCGAGCGCGCAAGAAGCGCTCGTGTAGGGAACATTACGCTCAGTCCAACTGGTTGACGTTGAGGTCGTCGTCCGAAGAATCGCTTCAGGAAATTTACTGGTGCTCGCCTGCCTGCAACCACTTACAGGGATTGACGCGCTAGAATACATACGCTAAAGAGTCGCGTCTCCCCAGCTTTCAGGCTGCCAAAATATTTCCAGCATTTAATGAAAGACAACAGATGTGAACATCAAACACGTCCAGAGAAAGAACAACAAACTTCTTGCGTTCTGATACACCTGGGAACTACCACTACCTCTAACGAGGCTGAGTATCAGTTCAGAGACCTGAAGATGCTGAGTGGCACAGTACTTTAGATCAAGATGCCTTCCGGTCCGTTTGCTCCTTCGATCTCGTTTTCCTCTTACTGACCATCCTTTAGCCGCGGATACGATTCGTATCCTCGTCGCCACTGACAGCCATGTGGGATATGGAGAACGAGATCCCATCCGCAAAGACGATAGCTGGAAGAGCTTTGACGAAGTCATGGAACTAGCTAGAACACAGGATGTATGTGCCTCCTCACATATGTTGCAGTAACCCTTCTGATCATGTTAGGTCGATATGGTGCTCTTGGCTGGGGATCTCTTCCATGACAACAAGCCTTCACGAAAGGCTATGTATCAAGTCATGAGGTCCCTTCGAAAGAACTGCCTAGGAGAAAAGCCATGCGAACTGGAATTTCTCAGCGATGCCAGTGATGTCTTCGACGGCGCATTCAATCATGTCAACTACGAAGACCCCGATATCAATGTTGCTATACCAGTTTTCTCCATCCATGGCAACCATGATGACCCCTCCGGAGATGGCCATTACTGTTCTTTGGACCTCCTACAAGTCTCAGGACTACTGAATTATTTTGGACGAATCGCCCAGAACGACAAGATCGAGATCAAGCCTGTTCTTCTACAAAAGGGACAAACGAAGTTGGCTCTATATGGCATGAGTAATGTCAGAGACGAACGACTTCACCGGACCTTTCTAGATCGCAATGTCAAGTTCTTCACTCCCGGCGTGCAAAAAAAGGATTGGTACAATTTGATGGCTGTCCACCAAAACCACCACGCCCATAATGAGACAGGCTATCTTCCGGAGAGTTTCCTTCCTGACTTCATCGATCTTGTCATTTGGGGCCACGAACACGAATGCCTCATTGACCCACGGCCAAACGTCGAAATGACCTTCCAGGTCATGCAACCTGGATCTTCTATAGCAACATCTCTCGTGCCTGGAGAGGCTGTGCCCAAACATGTCGCCATTCTTAATATCACTGGCAAGGAACTTCGGGTGGAGAAGCACCGAATCAAATCTGTCAGACCGTTTGTCACAAAAGACATAGTCCTAGCCTCCGACAATCGCTTCAGAGCACTTGCCAAAGTCAAGGACAACAGGGCTAAGTTGACCATGAAGTTGGAGGAAGTGGTTAAGGAGCTTATACAAGAGGCAACCGATGAATGGCTGTCCATCCAAGATCAAGATGACCCACCCGAAGAAATTCCACTACCACTTGTCAGACTCAAAGTGGAGTATTCAGCTCCAGACGGCGGCAAGTTCGATTGTGAAAACCCACAGCGGTTCTCAAATCGATTCGTTGGTATGGTCGCAAACACTAACGACGTGGTACAATTCTACCGAAAGAAGACCGCCACAAGTGAGTATCTGAGCCCATACAGTTGAATGCCATACTGATTGTACATAGAAAGAGACAAAGTCGAAAAGGACATGCCCGACGAATCCGTCCTAGCTGCCATGAACATCGACAACATTAAAGTTGAGAAGCTCGTTCACGAGTTCCTAACAGCTCAATCTCTCAAGATTCTTCCTCAAGCACCTTTTGGAGATGCCGTTAGAGAATTTGTGGTTAGGGATGACAAGCACGCCATGGAGACATTCGTCGATGAGAGCTTGACTACTCAAGTCAAGGAACTATTGCTAGCAGACGAAGATGAAGATGAAGAACTTGAATCTGTCATGGATCGTATTCGTGCCAGACAGGAAGCACTCTTTGAGGCTGGTGAGCTGAGAAGACCAACGAAGAAGGGAAAGCTAAAGCCTCAACCACCGACTTGGGACACTGATGAGGATGGCGAGTGGGCGGCACAACTAGGCGCTTTTGAGGCCAGTGAAGATGAGGATGAGGATGAAACACCCGCACCGGCAGGCAGACGTGGAAAAACTTCCACAGTTATCAGTGACGACGATGCTTCGGTGATTTCTGGCACGACGAAGAAGACTGTAGCTAAAAAGGCACCCGCAAAGAAGGCACCGGCAAAGCCGAGAGCACCAGCAAAGGCCAAAGCCCCGGCAAAGACTCCTGCGAGAGGACGAAAGAAGGTTGTAGAGGAACCGAGCGATGATGAGGATAATGATTCTGATGTTATCATGATTGACAAGCCGCCGCCGGCCAAGTCTCAGCCAAAGAGAGTGGCAGCTACCAAGGGTCGACAGACGCAGCTCAACTTCTCGCAGTCACAAGCAGCAAAGGCCTCGACGGCTAGAGAGTTGAGTGATGATGAGATTTCCGACGATGATGATGCATTTGAGCCACTGCCTTCTAAAAGGAGATAAAGGACTGGGAATGGCACTGAACTGTCAGATTGGCGTTGACTTGCGGGGGGTCACGGCGTTAAGTAGATACATGGTTTTGGGCTGAGCATTTTGTACGAATATGGGGGCTCATTACGAGCTATGCATTGGCCGAGATAGAGTTTTTTACTAGGGCATATGCATTAGGTAGCAATTGCACACATAACATATTCTCTGAACGCCCTTCTTTCATCTTCCTATGCTCTTGATTTCATGTTGATTGACACAAGTTACCTATGAGCCCCCATCACAGAAAGCTGGGGAGCTTAGGTAACAGAGTTTTCGTCATGTCTGGATTAAGTGTCCAGGTGATTTCGAATCATATTTCACCAGCTCACTTCATCAGGAACTTTTGAATGTTTGTCCAGCCTATCTTGACTAGAAGACGATAAAGATCTAGCGAGGCATCATGGAAATTACAACTCGAGATGTAACTTTTAGAAGAGGTAGAGATTTAAAGAGTCACATGGCTAAAAGAGTAGATTTCAAGAGGGGAAAATATCCATCCATTTTACCCCAAACCCATCACTTTTAAGACAACATCTACCCAAACTCCCGAAAATCCAGAACTTGAGATTCCATATGTGAATCGTTTTATCTAAACTCATCCATAAATTCTTTATGGAACTTTGTGATCCTTCCCACCCACTCGGTACCCGGAGCAAGGAACGTAGTTCTGATGTGAAGTGTGTTCTCCTTCTGACCGAAGCCCGCACCGGGGACGACGCAGACTCCAGTTGCGTCCAGTAGACGGAATGCGTAGAACTCGTCCGGGGAATGGCCTTCTTTCTTCGCTGCTTCAACGGCTTTGGCTGGGAGCTTGATGGTGGGGAAGAGGTACATGGAGCCCTAGAGACAAATCAGCATAAAGTCGACAATTGGATATTTTGTACATACCTGAGGATCTTGGCACTCGACTCCCTCCATCTCCTCGAAAGCTTCATAAAGAGCAGTAGCTCTCTTGTGCAGTCCGCTGAAGATTCCATCCCATTCCTGCTTGTAAAGCTCGTAGCTAGGTTGCCCCGGTTTGGGCGGGTTGACCATCAACTCTACCAAGCATTGTCCAATGACAGGAGAACACAAGCTGATCGAAACGAACTTGTAGATCTGCTCTACGACTTCTGGGTCAAAGCCAACCAACTCGAAATATCCCCCTCGGTGTCCGCACTCGCCAACCATGCCTTTAGATATGCTGTGCAGTGATGCAAGTTCGACGTACTTGTACTTCTCAGGGTCAGCCTTTTGCATATTTCGCAAAATGCCCTTGAAGCTGCGGAATTTTCCAATAAAGACGTTGGTTTGGTAGACTTCGTCAGCTATGACCACGAGCTTCTCTTGAGCAGCAAAATCGATAACTGATTTGATATCCTCCTCAGCAAGGCTTGCACCAGTGGGGTTTCCAGGGTTGATTATGACGATTGCTCGCACGTCTGTTCCCTCTGCCACAGCCTTCTTATATGCAGTCTTGATTGCCTCGAGATCTGTTCCCCAACCTTTTGACTCGTCGAGATAGTATGGAACGCATTTTGCGTCGAGGACTGAAAGGGAGGCGGTGTAGAGTGGGTATTGAGGAATAGGAACAAGGACGCCGGTGTTTGGCGAAGCGCAGATGATGTGCAAGAGGGTGTTGACTCCAGAGGAGGCGCCTGCGGAGAGGTAAATGCTTTTAGGATCCGCTGGGTAGCCATCTCGTTCTAATTTGATAGTCAGATATGGACCGGATTTTTAGCATAAGAAGTCCTACCTTCAATGAACCTTGCAACACTGTCTTTGATACCTACTACACCAGCACTGGCACTGTACGCACCAACAGAGCCAACCGTCTTCAGCAGCCACCTCGCCCTCTCGATAACATCGCTCTTGTATCCCAATTGGTTCAACAGGATATCCTCATGCTCCAGCAACGCTGGGTACTCAAGCAGACTCAAAACTTGCCGAAAGAATGTTATCGGCTTCTGATCCAATTGCTGGGGGTTTCCAATATTCGCTGAAATAATTTTGTCGAAGGGAAGGTCAGTAGCGCCTTTTGCAAGCTTGGCTCGGTATTCCTCCGATCGAATAGCAAGCTCTCCTCTCACGGCATATTTGGCTTCCTTGACGTGGGGGTTTATGTTGTTAATGTTCAAGCTGCGAAGATTTGCGGTGGAAGACATGGTGCGGTGTGGAGCTGTCAGCAATGTGGAAGGAAAGAGTAAGGAACGTCGAAAGTTATCTAGATATAATATAAGTTAGGAGCCATGAAAAAAATTCACTTGCAATGCGCTATATAAAATTTCAGATGGAAAGAAGAAAGAAAACAGCACATCGCATGACCCCACTATGGAACATGCAAGGCTGCAGGCCGCATCGGCCGACACCGCCTTCTTCCTGCTCACATCTCCGCTGCTGTGAAATATTTCCGTAACAGAACCACATACCTGACGGCCGCCGTGGCCATGATCCGGAAAAGCGATATGTCTGGGACCGGGCAGAGAAAGATTTGGACCGGTGTGGGAGATTTCGAACAATTCGTGCGGTGCTTTGGGCACACAATGATGCATTGAAGTGAGCCATTGGTGGTGACCGATGACTGCTAGGGCCGGGTTGGACTGTTTAGAGTGTGTGCTGGGTGTGATTGGTTTGCTCGTCTGTAGGCCTTATCGCTGAACCATTTCAGGGCTCTTGAAGAATCGACGGCGACACGGCGAGGAGGCAGCGGCTTGAGTGGGCAATCGCAGATCGAACGGCGTGTGGAGGATCTATACAAGAGAATATACCCTCTAGGGAAGAAGAGAAGAAAGCTTACTGGCCAGAGAAGTTAAGGTGCAGACAGGTTGAGCCGTGTCGTTGAGAAATTAAAATGCGCTCTAACTGATAAGCTGCGATAACCTTACAGTACGCAGTAAAAGGGGGCTGGACTAGTCGGAGGGGTCCGTGGGTGTAAGGAGGACAGGACAGGTGCAACATCACTTTCTGCGTCAGCAAACATGCGTAGTTCCGAGAATCAATGTATCATTCTGTACTCTCACTCGAATTTATACCAGTGAGTTAGCCAATATTCTACACTTTAGCCCCAAGTTGGCAAGTTAGGCGTTCTAAATTAGCGTCCACCAAGTTGAATATAGGTATATTTCAAGGAAACCTTTATTGTGGTATATTACGCACTTCTCACATCCTAGGTCATGCCTTCATGCAGCCTTTTCTTCTGTGAAAATTTGATGGAAAATGCCCTTGCTGTGTGTCTTCAAAAGCAACGATCTATGAGAACCGAATGGTAGTTGCTCCAAATACCGTCTCAATCTACTCTAAGCACATCGCATGTATTGTCATCTTATATCACGTTTCCACACCCAACAACGCTTTCATCCTCGGATTCCCTAGCCTGGCCCGCCTCTAACTTAGCACGCCGTGCCTCAAGCCGCCGTTTCTCAACTTCAAAACTCCGTTCTCCCTCAACAACATTGCCACCTCTGTTACTGAAATCCAGCCCGTTCATCCTGTACATTCTTTCCAGTGCCTCCAAACAACGCTGACACATCCCTTCAACTCTCTCCGTACGCTCTCTAATGCTCCTACCTCTGCAGAGGTTTACATTCTGACACTCCTCGCGCCCTGTGCTCTTCGTGTGGCCACACTCGATGTACTTGTGGAAGAGATCGGTACACATCTTGGGCGAAATGACCGTTCTTGGGCCTTGTTAGAAACCGAGTATTGAATCCAAAGGTGGGATGGAATGCGAAAGTACTGTACCTTATGTCTCGATTCTTTTGATGTGTGCGATTGGCAAGGTGCACACTAATTCAACAAGACTGCTCATCGTATACAGTATTCTAGCCTCTCTTCTATGATTCAATAATGAACATTGATGTGAATAACCTGGAAGTTGGACATCACCTATATCAATCGTCCCTCCGTGATCAACTTTGATCACTCAGCTATTCCACCATACCGTTTGGTTTACTGCCCATTCAGGAATAACCCAGAAGTCTTTATCCAACTGCCCTACTTGATTCACAACACCTCAATTCTTAGTCGTAATCCTACTTCAAACGGGTTTTAATGAATGGTTTGACTTCAGGGTTTGCCACTTGCCACCTGATGAAAGTCAAAAAACATTGTCCAGAAGATTAGAGACGATGTTGTGCAGTAGAAGATGCAATATTCTTTTAGCCAGTTTATTTGCAGATCTATGAAGCGGCTATTGTATCTGTAATATTGCAAAGCCATTTCCAGGCATATCCTCCAATGCCTACGCAACCGCCCAGACCATCATATCCGATTTCAGACTTTATAGAAGCAAAATGCAACGTAGAAGCCCGCAGCCTCCATTTCCTCATCACTAACAAGAAGGGGACCACCTCCTCGCTCTCGAACACCCATGCGCTCGCTCAAGGGGCCAAGAACTGCGTCATCCTTCTCAGTCTTCCAGACTTCGTCAAAGGTCTTGTGATATTGCATCTCAAGATTGTAGTCTTCTGCAATAGCGCGAAAAGCCTCCCAAGGAACGACGTACTCGGGGACTTCCTCAACAGCCTCATGAAGGAAGAAGTTGTATTTCCAGCCAAATGGAGGCCGGAAGATGCCGTCAGCTGGCGTCTTGCCAGGGAATCGAACTCGATAGACTTCATTTCCCCACTCAGCAGTCTCCTCTGCCTCGCCTTCTTCTATCTCGCCATCATCTTCCTTACTTTCCGAGGTACCATTCTCTCCAACTTTCTCAGCCTTTGCTGCCATGCGAGCATTAAATTTCTCAACTTTCTCGCTGAGAACATCCGAGTTCGGGATACAGCCAATAAACCTGCCTCCTTTCTTCAGTGCACCTGCAACATTCTTCAGCATTTGCCGTGCCTTATCTTCATTTTCGAAAGCGTAGTGCATGCAAAACATCATGCTGACGACGTCAAATCCTCCTCCACCAAATCTTGAAGGCCCGCCAGATCCGTCAAAGCCAACGTCCCGAAGGAGTGCGATCTTCTCGATCGTGTCACCAAAGCAGTCCTGGACGTAGAATTCCCCTTGAAATAATCGAGGGGGGGGCCTGTTATTGTATCCGCCTCTACCACCCCGCCCTCCACGACCAAAAGGACCTCTACTCGACATTTGTCTGTATCGTTCTTTCGCCTGGTCGATTGAGATGTCCGCAGGATCTAAACCAACGTATAAATCCACTGTTTGCGGCGCCTGCTGCCACTTCCCCAGATCCCCACCCTTTCCACACCCGATATCTAAAACCAGGAGACCTTTCGTATCCGAAGGACCCTCAGCAAATACCATACCACCACGTTCTTGAGCACCAGGAGTATAGTCCTCGTTCGGAGAAAATTTCTGGATAATTGTGCTCTTAACCCAATTGTTGAAGCTTCGGAGGCCCTTGATGCGACTGTCCGTCTTTCGCCAATCCCGACCTCGCTCCGGGACAGCATTGTAATGCTGTCTAACCGCATCGTGAATTCCCTGGTTGGCAACAGCTGCTTCTAACTCTTTCTCGCGCTCTATTTGCTTCTGTCGGATGTGCTCGCGTTCTGTATCCGTGATTCGGGCTCGTTGACCGGGACGCTTCTGCTTTCGGGGTTGGGGTGAAAGTGTTCTTTGGCGTCTTGAAGATGTGGAAGGTGAAATCGATCTTCTTCTTGAATCTGAACGAGCATCGACACGTTTTGGGGTTGAGGAAGAAGGTGAGCGAGATCTTCTGCGCTTCTTGGCGGGCTCGAGCTTCGTAGCATTGAAAGGCTGAGGTTGGTCTTCGATGGGCGAGATGTTTGTGCCAGTAATGCCCGCCATATTGCGAGCGTTGCTCAATGATTGCCGTCCTCGGCAAGCTGAAGCCCTTCAATGAATGTTCTTGAAGTTCTAGGTTGTGTAGACAATAGTGGTTGCAAAGTCGAGGAATGGAGTCACTTGGAAGCCATCTGGAACTTTTTGGCTGGCCTCGCGTCGCGCTAGTGCCTGAACCTCGCGAGAGCTTGAGCTTCTTTTGATGATCAATAATGAATAAACCCATCAACTACAAACGTCTGCTCAACCTCCCTAGCAAATCTCCAATACATACTACACCTTCTTAACTTCTGCCGCATACGTCAAGATGGGCTCAGACCCTCAATATGCGAAGTATCCGCTCCTCCCTCTCGCCCAGCACATCTTCACTCTTACCAATCCCTCCGCACCCAAAGCAATCCAGCAAACCTCCCTCAAGAGCCTTCAAGATGCGATCACCGAGCATAAGATGGCACCACTTTACCGGTACTTAGCACATCCTGCTGATGGTATCCTCAATGCAACCGGTGCGTCCTCTGCGCAGTCTCCACCTGCATCTCTGGGACGAAAACCAAGCGCGGCTGGAATGGTGGCAAGCAAGCACTCAATACCCAAGATCGACTTGCCGTGGGATGAAGCATTATATGAGAAGCTGAAGAAGGAGAATGATGAGGAGTTGGAGGGGTTCAAGAAGGAGGAAGAAGAGGCGGCGGAGAAGGCTGGAGAAACAGAAGTCCAAGCTGCAAGAGGAAAAAGAGCGGAATTCTGGGCCCGAGTTGGTGACAAGGTATGGCATAAGATGATTTTGTTGTGTACATGATGCTAACGGTGCCCCCCTATAGGATCGAGCTATTACTGCTTACGAGGAGGTGTTTGAGAAGACTGGTGTATTAGGAACAAAGATCGACCTCGTGCTCGCTATCATTCGAATGGGTCTTTTCTACGGAGACAAGCTGCTAGTCAAGAAGCACGTCGATCGGGCAAAGACGCTGGTTGAAAGCGGAGGGGACTGGGATCGAAGAAATCGATTAAAGGCCTACCAAGGACTGTACCTGCTTATGGTTCGATCCTATGCTTTGGCCGCTCCTCTCCTTCTCGACAGTCTCTCTACCTTCACAAGCTACGAACTCTGCACTTACTCATCACTTGTCGTTTACTCTGTCCTAGCTGGATCCGTGTCGCTAAAGAGAGTAGACTTTAAGTCCAAAGTCGTTGATGCACCTGAGATCAAGGCCATATTAGGGGATGGTGAAGACAAGCTTTTAGCACTTTCAGGAGCCTTGTCTGCTGGCCCTGGAGCGGACGAAGAGATGAAGGATGTCTCGTCAGCTACACCCTCAACTGCGAAGACGGCTGTCAATCTTACAAACCTCGGAAGCGACCAACCTGAAGCTGAAGCGGCAGTTGATTTCTCTTCGCTAGCACAACTTGTTGGCAGCTTGTACACCGGAAGCTATCGATCGTTCTTTGGTGCCCTGGCTGCTGTTGAGGTCAACTTCCTGACCCAGGATAGATATCTCTATGAGCACCGCGGATGGTTTGTTCGAGAGATGCGTCTTCGTGCTTATCAGCAACTGCTTCAAAGCTACCGTGTTGTCGGCCTTGAGAGTATGGCAAATGACTTTGGTGTCTCTGTGGACTTCTTGGATCGGTGAGCTACTCCTGCTGGGAACCTCAGATTACTTAACTAACTTTGTTTCCTAGTGATCTTGCAAAGTTTATCGCAGCCGAGAGGATTCCGTGTACTATTGACCGTGTGACCGGAAAAGGAATCATTGAGACTAACAGACCTGATGATAAGAACAAGCAGTATAATGACGTTGTGAAACAAGGAGATCAGCTTATCACCAAGCTTCAGAAGTACGGCCAGGCTGTGAGGTTGAGAGGCAGTGAGCGTGCATAAAGTGATGGCGTTACGAGGGATGAGCTAACTGATACATGCACATCATGCATTTGTACAATATCACCGCGAATAGAGCTGCTTTTTTGCATGAGAAGATTCAATCTATGAGTCTGAAGTCTGGGTTAGTTATGGAAATGGTTGAAGACCAAACGCCATCAACAATACCGATTGTAGTTACTTTGCCAATATCAACCTTCCAAGTCCCTGCCGCATCTGTCGACTCCTGTCAACTTTGCCATTAGGTTGTGCTACCATGCCATGGACGAGGCGAACCCCTTCGATGTCAAGGAAGGTTAGCAATTAGTTTACACAATTGAAGATATCATTCAACATGATGCGTTGCCAGGAGACGCCACAGCGCATCAGGTGTTTGTGGTGCCACCGCAGAATATTTCGCAACATATTACATGCCACACCCCGTTACATGTCAAGATTGAAACCTTCAGTTCGCAACCCCCAACCAAATAAACATCGATAACCAGGAACTACCGCAGCTTCCCAATTTCTGAAGATTGAATTCAATCTCCATAAATCAAATGAAGGTGCAGGGGCCGCATTCTCGATTTTCAATCACCAAGACTGAGCCGATGCCGCCTCGGTGACACTCCTTTCCAAGTCCAGTGACTGAAATTAGGCGTATAACTCTATGAGATACGTGGCGAGATATTGGATAAAGAATCATTCGTTGAGCAGCACCAAGTGCTTGACCCCAAATCCTTGAGAGAAATCCCCGAGAACAAAAGCCAGGCCACCAACAGGAAGTGACCTCGGGTTCCACATTTACTATCCTTTCCAAGTCTAAGCATGCACTCCATGAAGCCCTAGCAATCCACTAACGACTTCACTAGAAAGAATTGAGACTAGCAAAATGCTTGAATTGCATCTCCAACTAAAATTGGCATAGCCGTACAAAAACGGTACAGTATGAATCAAAGCCACCAAATGACGACTGGGAACGCCATTTTAACGCCGACCCGATCCTCCGTATCCAAAACCCAAGTCTATCCTCTTAATACATGACCTTCGTCTGCCTGGAAGCCAACGATATATCTCTTTCCCTCTCCATCTCCTTCGTCCCAAGAAATCGGAATCGTCGTCAGCACATTCACAAACATTTTCCCATCTTTTCTAAAGTTCACAAATCTAACTCGAGCCTCTTCTCCCTCGGCGAATTTTTCTCTTAACTCCTTCCGCGAAAGTTCGTTGGTAGTCCTCACATTCTCATCTGCGCAGCGGCCCAAGGGGGGCGTCTGTAAGAATCGACAATTGCGTCCGAGTATTTCAGCGCTGGAATACCCCGTCAAGTGCTCGAATGGCTCCGAGCAGTAGATAATTGGCATGTCGGCTATCGCAGTATCGCAGAGAACGAGAGAGACCCCACTGTCAATGTTTCCTATATCAATCGTTGGGTTCGGACGTGTGCGGATGCGGACCTGTTCAACGACATCCTGGTCAACATCCTGTACATGAAGCTTAAAGATATGTAAAGTGCTGTTATGGAAGACGAGACGAGGTACAGAACTATCAGAGAAATTCAGACAACAGGACGACGAACATCTGGAACACTGGCACAGTTACACAACATAGGTATAGAATGCCGTCAATGGAAAAAGAAAAGTGCTAATGGCTCACCAGGATGCCCATCATATCGAAGCCACTCGGAGAATACAGCCCAGGGTATATCAACGGGTCCTGCACCGGTTCCCCTCGAACACCTCCTCCACTTAACATAACATCCTGACCATCAGAACCCCCAGGATCGCCAACCGAGTTCCCCGTGGCTCCTTGTACACTCCTGAGCGCAACAGAACGTCGAAGCTGTCACCATGATAAGACTTATATTCGCACGTGACGCAGCCCTACACTAAGCCGACGACTCACCTCCTGCAGCCTCCTCGCTTGCTCCTGAAATTCCGAATTCATAGTCGGAGGGCAAAAATCATCCGATGGCGCAGTGAAGATGGCTCCGACATCGTGAGATTCGTTGTTGAGGCCATCTGTCCCCAGATTTACCCGATCTTAGCCACGATTCTCTCTTGAAGTCGAGGACGTCAGAATCGGCTTTTTAGTTGGCTCGATCTAGAAGGACTTTCACGGCCTTCGGGATCGGGAGCCAGCGCACCCCACGATTTGGGTCTTAAGGTCTCCTGCCCTTGGACTCTGCAGTACCGGGTAATTGTGGATATCCAATAGATCACGCAGCAGACATGCATGGAGAGGGCTACAAGGCTTGGTACCGGCTGATGCTATTCGACGATGATGATCACGTGATAGCTTGGTGTTCGATTCTCCTGTTGATCAATCAGGTCCCCCCCTTATCAGATGTTTCAGGCTGCAGAGAAACTGCAGCCTTGAAAGCTACGTGGCTGAACTCTTCTGGTTGTCACACCCTGTCCAGCTTCCTCTTTTTGGAGTTATGTTTGGCGGAAAGCCGAAGCTTATACACTTATCAAGGTATGCGGACTTGTTGACATCTTGACTCCAAAAAGCATTCAAATGTATAGATCCATGAAGATAATCAGCTCTCGGTATGGCACTCAAGAAACTCCACACAGGTGCTCAAGAGAACGTTGAATAAAATCACGTGATAAGAAACTTCTGTTTATGTGAGGTCTCTATGAGTTGTCTAATACCTCTTATCATGTCTGAGTGCAAGATATTACCACTTAGAATAACTTCGCCGAAGCTAAACATTCAAGCAAGACCATCCAGCAGATGTCATCACGTGAAGTGTGTTCCCCCTGAAGCCTGCAGCTGTACACTACACCTTGATAGCTCGATCAAAACCGCTTCAAACAAACAGAAATAGTCGGGCAAACGATTATCCTATCTTACCAAACCAAACAAGAAACACAAGCCTTGAGCCGGTTGAATACAAGTTAAATGTAAGCACTTGAGCGAAATACGCCCTGCCCCTTTTCCATACCTACTACCTCTTTGAGCCTCAAGGTCCTCTCCCCACCCTGAACGTCATTCTCCCGTCGAGAAAGCGTCAGTCAGCATCTAATCTAACCCCCCGTTCCCAAAATCCGTGCCAAGCTGACTCTCACCATCCACAATTTCAAACGTAAAGAAAACACAGCCCTCGCCTCTTACTAAATCTCAATCAGGCTGCTACACAAGCACCTCCCCGTTCAAGTTAAACAGAATGGTCCGCGACGACTCAACACCTCCACGCGGTGCAGGCTGGGGACCTAGGGCTCTCCGAGGACGCGCTCTAGAGCTAAGATTGAGTCACACAAAAAAACGACACCGACGATACGGTGCTATTTCGACGATATTGTCCGAATTCGATATCTGGCGGTGAGACCCTGAGATTTTTTCGATGACCTTTCTCAACTGCTTCTTCGCCTTGTGTACTCGATGATCCTTCCGGCGATACCTTCGATGATTCCTCGAGACCTTGTAGCCCCTCTCGATTTCAGCTAAGAAGTTGCTAGCTAGCAATGTGCAACACCGAGTTCGGAAGGCACCGGCACTCTTCTTAGAACAGATCATTTCTACGTCTCCGATACGAACGGCTTGCCTCGTCGATACCGGCACCGACATCTTCGTGTAACAAACCCTCGTATGAGTGGGATCTCTCTTTCGGCACGAGGGCATTAGTACCAAGTACACCGTAGCTCCGCTCTTAAGCCGGTGAAATAAGCCCTAAGAGGAGTGTAATGTGCCTCGCGGCACGATTCTTTAGAATCGGAAGGATATGCCTGACAACCAGCTTTATACCCCTTGAGGCAACTGAGGTTGCAAGGACTCGGTGTTATTATGGAAGCAGCATGAAGTTTGTTTAGTCACACGGCGGCATAGCCGAAACAAGTAAAGGGTTGATGCCTATTCAACATAGAATCCCTAAGGAGGGGTTTAGGAAAGGACCCCTCGGAGAAGGATAGTGGCCAAATATGGGTTCGATTCCATAGTCAGGTGGCTACCTGGCCAGAAGTAGTATACAAGAAGCAGAGTGGTCGGGGTCCTCTTTCAATGGACGTTCCTATCCACGGAGCACTATCAGATAGGCCCACTTTTGTATATATTGCATCCTGACGTTCGCAGCACCTCTTCTTACTTTCGCCGTAGCCTTTTACGGAACCAAAAAAAAAATAGCAAGAATTAGCCTCAAATTACAGTAAACAGAGAGAAAATCACTTCCTCTCCATGCTTCTCCTCACCCAAACACAGACGAGTATCAGGAGAAGGACCTCCGAGAAACACGCACAGCGGCACGACACCGAACGAGCAAGACATGTAGCTCGAGCTCCCGACGGATTCCCTCGGCTCGAGAAAACCATAAAACAAAAAAAAGCAACGAGAGAAGCGGAAAAAAGGTTCTAGCTTCTCTCCGCATCAGCCCACTCGAAACAACTTGTAATAAAACGTAAGGTAAAAAAATCTTCAAGCCCGAAAGATCTCGTAAATCCTAAAAAAGTCCAGACAATACAGATGGAGGATTATAGGTTTCGTGAATGACGGACCAGCCTTCTACAATTGAGCAATCGATGCCAAGCAAATGTGCGACTCGAGGGGCGTAGACTGGGCTCGGATATGGATGCACCCCACCAAGGAGCGGCGTGGCAAGAGGTCCAGTTTCGGCTTAGGCAATTCTGCTTTGGGATGATGCAATTGATGCCGAGGAATTTGCAAGGGTCGAGACTCGAGGAGTGGCGCTTTTGGGCGTTGATCGTTGAAGAAATTCGGGTTTGGGCGATTGGAGGAATTTGAGGTGGGATTTTGTGGATCGGGTGAGAGAAAACAGAAGAGGGACACGTGGGCGGGGTCGTCTTCTGCTATATTCTTGTAGAAAAATACAGGTTGAGGAATTTTGAAAGTCAGTGGCTTTGGAATGCAGTGGATCAAGGGAACTGAATGTACAGGTTTGTCTATTTTAACATGTAATAAAGGATATAGGAAGATAATGTGCAGGAGAAGAAAAGCCAAAGCTCCATCCTTAAAACTCCATCCCATGCATCGCTGCAATTTTATGGTTCAAAAAGACGCCGCCTGTAATGCATCGCTATCCCTGTCAAAGCAACGCTGTAAAAGTATGAACAAAAGAATCCGATTCGGTATCAAGTCGTTCTCGACTTCTTCATGGGGTCCGTCAACTCGATTTCCGACCCGTCGCGAGAAGGGCCATCTCTCGAGCTATCCCCTCGGGAGGTGTTAAGAGCTCGGCCATTCTTAGCCTCCTCTGATTTTTGCCCCGCTTCCATATCACCCAATGCCCTTTCCTCCGCTATTAAGCGTTCTTGCTTTTTGTACATCCTGTAGAAATTGTAACTCCCCCACAGTTGCGCTGAAGCGAAGAGGAGGTGGAGCATTGGCGTTGTAATCTTGAAAGCGATCGTCCACCGGTCCCATAAAGATCCAAAGAGATACATAGTAAGGATCGTTTCGGCGACTGTTCCAGTAATGGTTGTTATGCATGACAAACGGAATATCTTGCGGAGGAATCTATGCGAAGTGGGATATACTCGGTACAAGATGATCGAGATGTGGGGAAGGAATTCGGAGACAATGTCGAATGCGCCTGTAGATATACTGTGTCAGCAATTGATAAGCAAAAGGCAAAGGTTGTGACAACAGCTTACCCCATACGGTACAGAGGATGAACTCAATTGTAGCATCCTTTTCCCTTACAAGATTCAAACTAATTGCAATTGCAGACTGCCCGATCATGATTGTCCCAATGTGATGCCCAACACTGACTGGAGATATCTTTGGTCGGTAGAACAGTTCGAAGACATACATCGCAATGAGCCTATGGAGGAAGTCAGCTAAATGGTCTAGTGCTCCACTTATTCCAGGCAAACAGATGGCAGAGACACTCAATCAAGAAGGCCTCCACGTCAATTGGTGGCATGGTTGTTGAAGCTTTGTACAAAATTGGCCTCTACTTAAGATTGACCAATTATACTCACATCTGGGCCGCGACAATCAAGACATCCCCCTGTGTGACATATGTGGATCCAGCAAACGGAGTATGGAAGGTAGCAGTCCCAAACGCTACATCGATGAATGGATATGCCGCCAGAATGAGGATCAATAGCTTTGTCGCTCCTGCAATATGATGATTGACGAAACCCCTCCTTGCTGTCTCGTCCATGCGGGTATAGGTCGTGCCATAGACTTTCTTCAGCAAGAAGCCTTCGAGAACGTAGAACCGTATCACAAAGTAGTTGACGAAGACAATACTGATAATCAAGGCGCTAAATGGTGCAAGTCGAGAAATCGGCTCTAAAGGTACCTTGGTAACATGTGGCCCTCTCTGCACACTCTGGACAATTGTGGCGTTGAGTTGTCGAACCACGATTGACTGATCCATGATCGAATTGAGGCTCCTAGGGAGCACGAGGTGCAGTCGAGAAACAGGAAGAAGACACGGAAGATGTGCAGAGAAGAGGCGTCAGGACAACAAGGGCAGATGCCGTCGGTGGCATGGAAAGGGCAGGGAAGAAGAGGCGCCGAATATTATTATATAGAAGGTGCAGTGAATGGGGACTCAATCATGTTTGACATCCAGGTGTGACTCGCGGGTTGGCGAGAAGGAGAGGAAGTTCTATGTTGTGAGTATCCGAGAAGTGTGTCTCCATCCTTTTGAGGAGCATCTTGAGACAAGAATGGAATGAGCCACTTATCTGGAAGAGGAACATGCGACCAGGCCCCTGCCCAGCGGACTGGCAACCCGTTACCCTGCTAGTTCTGGGACTGTAAATTGCACGCTGTGCTAGGCCTATTATTACCAAATTATACAAACACGCGAGAGTGCAGCGCGGGTGCCGTGGGCGTCAGGTCGCGAATACTGCGCCGCTATTGTGCCACCCCAGTGACTGAGCAATAGTTCCTGGCTCGCCCCCAGGCGCCGAGAAATGCTTGCTCGTGGGCCGGAGAGTCGGTTTGGCAGGCAGTGGCAGCCGAATGGCCGGCAGAGTCGCAGACCCTGAGAGCTTCAGGGAAGTTGACTTTTAATTGCGGGTGAAAGAGGAGGACGGTTGTGAACGGGTTTACAGTAAGTACACAGTAAGTACACAGTAAGTACCGCGGAAAGGCCTTTGGGTAATGTTAATGTGGGCGCCGAGCTGGAGAGGCCAGTCACCAGTCACCAGTCACCAGTCACCAGTCAGTGCAGGTGCAAGTGCAAATACTGGGGATGGGGGCGATGGGAGCGATTGGGGGGCCTCTGCTGCAGTGTTTTCCTTTTCGCGAAGTGGACGCGACGTTGTCCAAACGATATTAGGCTATGCTACGAGAGTCTCCGGAGTACGTACCTTCGTACCTCTCGTTCGGGCGATCTCCAGATCTGGCATTTTCTTGGCAAAGCTTGGCATGGCCGCATGGTATGTAGATCATGCCGGGGCCCAGGAGGG
>Ga0302325_10011097_pt1 | contig 19434 bp, 19 predicted proteins | sample Palsa_T0_2_FD_201948 | JGI IMG/M metagenome (GOLD analysis project Ga0302325, IMG submission 201948) | Peat permafrost microbial communities from Stordalen Mire near Abisko, Sweden - Palsa_T0_2 | ecosystem: Environmental > Terrestrial > Soil > Palsa > Peat permafrost | place: Sweden: Abisko...
CCCAGATCAGGTACGCGAAGTCGGCCAGCCGCGGTCCCTGCCCGGACGCCTTCCAGTTGATCGCGACCGGCCCGTGTTCGCTGAGCACGGCGTGATCGGGTGCGTGCAGGAGGTTTCCGTGGAGCAAAGCCTCAGGAAGGCCGTGACCGTCGTCGGCCGAGCGCACCTTGTGGCGGAGCCGCTCGAATCGCTCGCGCTCGGCGGCCGCGACCTTCGTGTCGACGGCATCCAGGAACGACAGGGCGGCCAGCAGGTCCTGACGCGGCGTTCCCTCGCGGCTGGGGTCCTCGCCGCTCGCTCCACCCGGGCGGCTAACTGAATCGTCGTAGGGCAGCGCGTGCAGCCGTCCGAGCAGCCCACCCATCATGGCGAACTTCTCCGCGCCGTCGGGCAGCTGGACGCCCTCGACGAACCTCGTCACCAGGACGGCGCTACCCTCGAAGTCAGACACCGCGTCCTGGACCGCCAGACGCTCCGCGGGATAGCCCTGTCGCTCCAGGAAATCCAGGATCGCGGCGTCGCCCTCGACGCCCTCCCGCGGGCGACCGGGCGGAAACGCCCGCGCAACCCAGGGCTCACCGTCATGGCGGTCAATCCGAAACACGTAGGACTTGTGCACACTCAGCCGCGTCGCCGCGACAGCGTCGATGCCGTAGCGATCCCGGAGATGAACGAGCAGCCGCTCGCCGGCCGGCTCGTGGTTCATCCGGACACCAAGACCCTCGAGAGCGGTCAGCGCTTCGGTGTAGCGCTGCCCCGTCTGCTCGGCATGGCGCCGAACGACCTTCTTAAAACTGGCGTCCCTGGTCATGGACAAGCCTCCTCGTGAATGCCTCCGTCCCCCAGTGACGCGGCGTCAGAAGATGGCCTGTGACATCCACGACCGAGAGGGCAAATCCCCTTCGCCAATGGAACCCCGACTGGGGCGGGCGTTCCACAGCTCGGCGACCGGTCATCGCCGCACACACACTATCCCCGAGACGCTCGGACCTTGTCAAGCCGTGCCATCACGACATCACGGCGGAAACCCCTCGTGCATCGACTTCCGCGTCGTCGCTCAGTGAGAGGCTGGTGCTGGATCGGTGCTGTCCGGCCGATCACTGGGCCGCCGGCGCTGCAGAGCGGGGCGTGGAAGCCGGAGATGACCTTTGATGACATCGGCGGCTGCTGCACCAGCGTCGCGGGTGGGCAGGACTGCTCGGATCTGGCCAGATGAGCCGATACGGTTCGATCGTGCTCGACTACCGCGTAGGCTGGCCGTGCTCGGAGCCGGCTGAGCCGATCCGCAAGCTCGGACGAGAGGGCGGTTCGTGATGTTGAAAGGGTGCCTCGCCGTGATCAGCGTCGTCGCAGTGATTGTGCTCGGCTCCGGCCACGGGAGCCCCGCCGGAACGACCTGCCGGTACTTCGTCGCCAAGTCTCAGCCCCAGCAAAAGCCAGTGCACCGGTTCTGCTTCGCCAACAGCGATGATCGGTTGCGTTCGATCAGCGTCTACCTAGCCAAGGCATGATCGGCGGCGACGCGACGAGCAGTATTGGAGAGCCCAATGGTCACGTCTGTCAGCTTTGACTCATACGACGTTCTGGGTCTACGGGCGGCATTCCAGTCACAAGACGCGGCATAAAGCCCGGTGACGGGCCGCAAGACGGTGCCGGTTGGCACGCACGCCGGGAGCGTGTTGCTGCAGGTCATCTGTCTGCTTAAAGCGGTGCGCCAGGCAGCGGACGCACGATTTGACTTGATGGGATGGGGACGAGGGCTGGCGTTTGGCTGCGGCGAAGGCTGAGCAGCATGAGCGTCACCTACTCGAAGTGGTCAGGCCTCATCTCTCGACGCTGCAACCGTAGTGCTGCTCCCTCGCCGTTGCAGGCACGCGCTTGGCGCTGCTGCTTGCGGCCGCGAATGAACCGGAGCGGAAGCCGAGGTCAACACTGGACGGGATGTCGAGGCGCCTCCAACTGTCGGACAGGTCCGACCTCGCGTCGCACTCCCGAGAGTGACAGAAGTCAGGTGTGGCTGCGGGCGACCCCGGTCCGCGCGCCGTGGTGTTGTGCTTCGGTTGCGCCAGATGGTGATGTGGATAGCCGTCGAGGAATGGGGGGTCCACGCGGGATCTGTAGGCGGTGTCAAGATGCCGATGATCTGCCATCGAGTCGTGATCTGGCGTGCCGCGACGGCGGTCACCGCAGCCGCGGCGACGACGCTCGCGGTGAGCGGCCCTGCGCGTGCGGCCTCCGGTGTCGACACCGGCCTGCGGGCGGTCCCGCGCTCGAGCCGGGAGCTGATCGTCGTTACCGCGCCCCGCGCGTCTGCGACGGCGGGGACGCTCAGGGCCGAGGTGCGCTCGGGCGCCGGCGCTCGCTGGCGTCCGGTGCTCGGCCCCTGGCCTGCCGAGCTCGGCCGGCGCGGACTGAGCGCGCATCGGCACGAGGGCGACGGTACGACCCCGCTCGGCATCTTCGCGATCGCCCCGACGCTCTACGGCAACGCGCCACGGCCGCGCGGCCTGCGCGAGCGCTACCGGCGGCTCGGCTGCGGCGACTGGTGGGATGAGGACCCCGCATCGGCGCGCTATAACCGGTTCGTCGTGGTGCCCTGCGGCGTCACCCCGGGCTTCGCCGCGGGCTCGGAGGCGCTGTGGACCGAGACAGTCGCCTACCCGTATTTCGCGGTGATCGAGTTCAACACCCACCCAATCCGCCGCGGCCGAGGCGCGCCAGGGTCGGGGATCTTCTTGCACAGCTGGGTCGATGCGCCAACCGACGGCTGCGTAGCTATCGATCGATCGCGGCTGCTGTCGTTGCTGCGCTGGCTTGCGCCGTCGCGGCGCCCGGTGATCGCCATCTCGGTCATCGGTGCCGGGAGTCGTACGTCGAGTGGCGCCGCATCCGAAGGGCATTGAAGACCTGTCCAGAGCAATTCGTCGATTTGGTCGCATCGCTCTCTTGGCTCGGCGTGCTCGCCGCCGCGTCGCGAGCCGCCGCGCTCGCCGCGGTGCGTGAACTCGTCGCTGCGTTAGGCGAACTGGACCTCGTGTACCGCACCGAGTTCGAGTGCGCCCAGCTATCTCGATAGAGCGTTCCGAGACTGCTTGTTCGTCGCCCGAACGGGCGCGATGATCGTGGCTGCCGCTTCGGTGCTTCGAACACCTGGAGCGGAAGCCGCGGCCGGAGCCGGCGGGGACGCCGAGACAGCCGCAGGTTCGTGCGAGCGGAAGCCGGTGTGTCCACGCCGCTCCGTCGATTACGGTCTCGGCATGGCTGAGGAAGCCGAACTCAAACATGGCCCGACGGGGGTCGTTCCCGTTGGTGAGGGGTGGTTTGTGCTCAACGCTCGCGATGCCCGCTGGCACCACGCGCCGGGTCGTTCGGCGGTGTGCGAGTTCGAAGGCGACACGCCCTTCGCGCAGCTGGGCATCAACCTCAGCGTGCTGCGTCCCGGAGAGGCGATGTCGCAGTACCACTGGGAGGCTGACCAGGAGGACTTTCTGGTCCTCGCTGGCCAGGCCCTGCTGATCATCGAGGGAGAGGAGCGTCCGTTACGGGCGTGGGATCTGATCCACTGCCCGGCTGGGGTAAGTCACGTAATCGTGGGCGCAGGCTCAGGTCCCTGCGTCGTCGTGGCCGTTGGGGCGCGCGATCGTTCGATCGGCGCCGATTGGGGCGCATATCCTGTCGAGCCTGCCGCCCTGCGACATGGCGCCGGGGTCAGGCAAGAGACGACTCAGCCGCACGAAGCCTACGGGGGGATGCGTCGCCGCAAGCCGGTGGCGTTCGACCCTGACTGGTTGCCCGAGTCAGCGGTCTGAGCTGCTCTACGTCTCGGTCGCCGCAGCAAGCACCGGTCCGGTGCTGCCGCCCCCGATCGCGCCGGGCTCGGAGGAGAAGTCAGACTGCCGGGCCGGAGGACCGCCGAGGTGGCTGCTGGTCCGCTGATCGGTGGCGGCGCCGACGGATTTCTGGCCGCGAGCATCCGGTACCAGCGCTCCTCGCCGATCCGCTTCGCTCACGATCTCCCGCGTGGCATCTGGCCGGGTGCGGGGCGGTCTGGGCGGCGGCGCTCGGAACCCTTTCGGGACACGCGCCGTGTCGCTTCGGGTCGGGACACGCGCTCAGTACTCATGTTTCTTGACCGAGGTGACGATACCGAGAGGGAAGTCCTCGCGCAGGGGCGGTCACCGCTCTCGGGCTGGGTCAACGTCATCTACCGAACAGGACACATGCGTACATTCTTTGTAGGACTGCTCATCGCTGGATCATTGGCGCTCCTGAGCGGATGTGGCGGTAGCTCGAACAGCAAGCTGAGTTACAGCGCGTTCAGCAACGCCGCGAACAAGATCTGCACCACTGCGAACAGCCAGGACAAGGCGGTCAAGGGCACCTCGGGGACCGCCAACGCCGCATCGGCCGCCGGGATCGGCAAGGTGGTGACGATCGACGACAAGGCGCTCTCACAGCTCAAGGCTCTCTCCGGGCCAGGTGCGCTGGAAACGGCTCGTGACACGTTCATCGCCGCAACCAAGTCGAGCGTCGTCCTGGCCGAGAAGGCCGAGGCAGCCGCCAAGGCCGGGAACCAGACCGACTACGTCAGTGCTGTCAAGGCGCTCGCCGCCAGCGATAAGGCGTCCAAACCCGCCGCTAACAGCTTAGGCGCTCCAGCTTGCGTCGCCAGCGCGTGATCTGACGGCGTCCGACCGACGACCCGCGCGAGGCATTCCTCGCGCGGGTCAGCAGGCGCTCGAGGACTGTGATGGCAAAGCGGCCGATGTCGATGGCGAGGACGCCGACGACTTCACGCCAGCAGCGTTCCGAGCGATCGACCCCTTACCGTCGATCATGGTCGGTAGCTCCTGTTCGATTGGCCGGCCGCGCGGCGGGTACCCGCGCGCCTACAACGCCCTTCGACACGGAGGACCGGCCACCTTCACGCCCGGCCAATCCGCCGCATTCGAGTGCCGTTCATGCCATCTTCGTCGCCGTCTCAGCCACCAGAGTCGAACTGCCGCCCCGGCGTTTACCCGTCCGCACGGTGCTGCGCCGACGCTGCCGGAGGCCGACGCATCGGCCAGACCGGCGGTCCGCCATCCGGCAGATCAAGCACGCCTGTGTGCACGAAGCCGAGCCGCTCGTACAGCGCTGCGCTGCGCTGGCTGCTGGCCTCGATGTATGCCGGTAGCCCGGCCGCATCGGCTCTCTGGAGCGTCGCCTGCATGAGGGCCGATCCCATGCCCTGCCCCTGGCACGCGGTCCGCACCCCGACGATTCGCAGGTAGAAGTGAGGCTCACGAAGATGTCGCGCTTCGAGTGCGCGCTGGACCCTGGCCGCCAGTGTCATTCGCAGCCCGAACGCCCGCAGCCATGTGAGTGCCTCCTTGCCCGTCATCGACGTCGGCATCTCCCAGGCGCCGGGTGGGAGCTCGACCACCGCGCCGTCGTATCCGGAACTCGTCCAGATGGTCCCCTGCGGCAGTCCGTACTGCTCCATCTCAGCCGTGAACATCGCTCGTAGCCGAGCCTTTAGCCTCAGCGTTCCCGGCAACATCCACGTGTATACGGGGTCGTCGAGGAATGCGTCGGCGAGCACGTCCGCTAGCCGCGAGACGTCGGCGGCTGTCGCGATCCGCGGCGCCAGCTGCTTGTTCGCGGGCCGTGCAATCACTGGCTGCGATCCGACAGGTGGCGGTGCGGCCATCTGCTATCCCTCCCCGATGCTTGATCAACGTATGAGACAGCGTCTTATACAGTGTTCTAATCAAGATGTCCACGCCCGATCGGTCAACCCATCGCACCAAGCTGCTCGAGGCGGCCCGCACGCTGCTGCGTGAACGCAGCTACGGCAACATCACCGCCCGGGATCTCGTCGCGGCATCGAACACCAATCTTGGATCGATCGGTTACCACTTCGGGTCAAAAGAGGCGCTTCTCAATGAAGCGATCGGGCTTGCCCTTGAGGAGTGGGCCGACACGATCATCCACGCCACCCACATCGACCCGGGGCCCGGGCCGCTGTCGCTGACGGGCGCGCTGCGGACCGTGCTTGACGAGTACGACTCGGTCCGCCCGTATTACCACGCCTACATCGAAGCGCTCGCACGGAGCGCCCGCTCGCCGGAGCTGCGCGAACAACTCGCCGCGCACTACAACCGTCAACGCGACCGCGTCGCGGGCTTGCTCATCGACTCGCTTCCCGACACGATCGACCCCAACGAGGCCCGCCACCTCGCGTCGGTGATGATCGCGACCGTCGACGGCCTGCTGATCCAGACGTTCATCGACGCCGACAGCGCGCCCACCAGCCGCGACCTTGCCGCTGCCACCGGCCACCGGCCACCGGCTCAATCCTGAGCAAACCCGCTCAACCTCACGACGTGACGTAGTGGCCATCGTGGATCGCGGCCCCGGGCAGGACCGGCGCCTTGCGCTTCCGCTTCGCTCGCCCGGCGACCAAGAGCAGCAGCCCGGTCCGCGACGTGCTCGCCGACCGACTCTGTCGCACGAGTGGGTAGCTCAGGCGTGGGTTCTTGCTGCTTGTACTGCTTTAGCGAGCTCGTGGACGCCGGCACGGATCGCGGGTTCGGGCATTTGCGCGTAGCCGAGCAGGAGGGTCGGCGGACGGCCGCGGGATGCGGGTCGGTAGTCGCTCATCGTCTCGAGCTGGATGCGGCGGTCGTGGGCCTCTTCTCGGATCGCCGGCTCGTTGTCGCTATCGGGCAATTGGACGGTCAGATGCAGCCCGGCCGCGGCGCCGAGGACAGTGGTCTCTGGGAGCGCTTGGGTGAGTGCGTCGATGAGGGCGTCACGCCGGCTCCGGTAGCGGGCTCGCATGCGGCGTAGGTGGCGGTCGAGCTCGCCGCGGGTCAGGAAGTCGGCGAACGCGTGCTGTTCGATGCGGGCGGTTCCGCGGTCGGCCAGGAGCTTCTGGTGGCTGACGGCGTCCAGTATCGAGGGCGACACGACGAGCCAGCCGATGCGGAGCGCCGGCGCGAGTGTCTTGCTGGCTGAGCCGGCGTAGATGACCCGGTCGGGATCGAGTCCCTGGAGCGCGCCGATGGCCGCGCGGTCGTAGCGGTACTCGGCGTCGTAGTCGTCCTCGATTGCGAGCGCGTCGCTCGCGCGCAGCCAGGCCAGCAGGGCCGTTCGTCGCTCGCCGCTGAGCACGACGCCGGTGGGATGCTGGTGGGCGGGCGTCAACACGACCGCGTCGGCGTCGGCGCGCTCGAGTTCGTCGATCCGCGTTCCGGCTTCGTCGACGCCGATTAGAACCGGTTCTAGGCCGGCGCGTGCGGCGATTAGGCCGTCTTCGGGGTTGCTGGGGTCCTCTAACGCGATCCGTTGAGCGCCGGCTGCCGCGAGCGCGTGGCAGACCACGCCCAGGCCCTGCGTGTAGCCGCTGGTGACGACGATGTGCTCGGGGTCCGCGACGACGCCGCGCACGCGGCCGAGGTAGTCCGCCAGAGCATGGCGCAGCACCTCAGCCCCGCGGGGGTCGCCGTAGCCGAGGTCGGCGTCGGTCATCGTCGCGAGCGCCCGGCGCAGCGAGCGCAGCCATGCCGCACGCGGGAACGTCGAGACGTCAGGCGCGCTCGGACGGAAGTCAAAGCGCGCGGTCGGTGACGTGGACGCCGCCCCGGCCCGCGCCTCACTCGCAACCGCCGCCGCGTCCGAGACACGCGGGCGGGCGCCTTGGCGCAGGCTCAGATATCCCTCCGCACCAAGCTGGGCGTAGGCGTCCACCACGACTCGCCGCGAAACGCCGAGCTGGCGCGCCAGGTCGCGGGTGGACGGCACCCGCGCACCCGGTCGCAGGGCGCCGTCCCGGATCGTCTGTCGAAGTTGGTCCTCGATCTGCGCCCCGAGCGTCCGGGAGCTATCGCGGCTCGCGGAGAGGAGCAACTCTAGTGGCTGACTGGTCTCGTCTAAGGCCATGATTCTGGATCTTCCATCTGCACCAGTGGAAACTTAGCATCGGGGCATGCGCTCGATCGCCACACCCCCCGGCGTACAACGTCTGTTCGCCACCTCGATCCTCGCGCGGTTGCCGTTGGCGATGCTCAGCATCGGGCTCCTGGTCCATGCCCAGCATCTGACCGGCTCGTTCGCTGCGGCTGGGGTGGTCACCGGGGTCTACGCGATCGCGCTCGGCGTCGGCGGGCCGCTGCTCGGGAGGCTTGTCGACCGGCGTGGACAAACCTCTGTGCTGCTGGCCAGCGCCACTGTGGCCGCCGCGCTGCTGATCACGATCGGCGTGCAGCCAGTGGGCGCCCCGCTCGCCTTGCTGGTCGCGCTCGCGGCCGGCATCGGACTATCTGAGCCTCCGATCGGCGCCTGCCTGCGAGCCCAACTCCCAGCCGTTCTGTCTGACCCCAGCGCGGTCCGCGCCGCCTACGCCCTTGAGGCGTCAGTCGTGGAGCTGACGTTTATCTTCGGGCCGCCGCTCGCGCTGTGCGTCGGTGCGCTGTGGTCCACCGGCGCAGCCCTCGCGACTGGTGGGATCGTCCTGCTGCTTGCGACTGCGGCGTTCGCCGCGCAACCGGCCTCGCGCAGCTGGCGGCCGGTGCCGGCTGGACGGCGGCCGCGTAGAGGCTCGCTGCGCAAACCGGCGATGCGGACGCTGGTGATCGTCCTGATCGCCGTCGGCATGCTGCTCGGCGCCGACGAGGTCGCTGTCGTCGCGGCCGCCAAGACGCTTGGCAGCGCCACGGCCGCCGCCCCGCTGCTTGCCCTCTGGGGCGTCGGGTCGTTCGCGGGCGGGCTGTTCGCCGCCCGCCTCGGCGGTGGAGCCCGCACCGCCGCCGGCCTCGCTGTCGTCCTTGGCGCGCTCACCGCCGGACACCTGGCGCTGATCCCAGCGGCCGGCAGCGTCGTTGCGCTCGGGGGTGTGCTGCTGATTGCCGGCGCCGCAATCGCGCCGACCGAAGCCACTATCTACGCGATGGTCGACCATGCCACCCCGGCCGCGACCATGACCGAGGCGTTCGCCTGGCTCGCCACCGCGATGGCAGTCGGCGGTGCCGTAGGAGCAGCCGCCGCCGGTCTCGTCGTGGACCGTGCCGGGCCCACCGCAGGATTCGCGCTCGCCGGCGGCGCCGGCGCGCTCGCGGTGCTCACGACCCTGCTCCGATCGCGCACCATCACGCCCCCACGCCGCTCGCCCGACAGCGCCGCTGCCGATTCCGACCGGCAGCTCGACCTCCAAGCCAGCGCGCCCCGGCCGGCATTCGATGTCGCCCAGCCCGCCTGAGCAGTGAGGTCGGGCGTCTCGATGGCTACCTCGAGGTCGACCACTGCGGGCAGCGCCAGCTGCCGATACTGCTCCTGCGCCAACCAGCGCCGCGGCCACGGCAACTCTCCGCGTCCGCGGTCGCGAGCACAACATCCGGTACGAGCCTGTGGAAAGGAGCGGGGCGCTGCCCAGCCGCTACGCCAGCTTGATGTAGTTGAGCTGGAAGTCGAGATCCCAGTTCTGGCCGTCGCGTGAGAACTCCCAGCCGCCCTCGATCCGGCTGCGGTCACTTCTGAACTGACCGACGTAGCGCTGCGAGAAATCGAGCGGTGTGAAATCCGGGGTGACGCGCAGGAGCTCCCAGCGCCCCGCCTCGAACGTCATCTCATACACACGCGCCACGCCGCGGCTGTCGAAGTAGTGCTGCGTGAAGCTGCCCTGCCCGTCTGGGCCGACCACGCACACCACGTCCGGCGCATCCGGATGGTCGACCTGGTTGCGTTGCTGCAGGAACGCGCCTCCGAGGATCCACTCGAACGCGCACGTGCCCGTGACGTCCACGCTGCCGGGCAGATCCACCTCCAGCTTCCACATGCCGATCAACGGCTCCAGCTGCTCGATTTCCATGAGCTCTCCCCTCTGTCCGTCGTTTCACCGATAAACCGCGCTGCGGGCCAAGATCATCGCTCGCCCCTGTCGTTGTGTTGGGCCTAGTCAAAGCGCGCCGCGGATCAGCGACCACCTGTGCTGGGCGCCACTGCGGGGCCCCGGCAAGACACGACCCATCATCTCGGGTCAAGCCGGCCTGACCGGAAGGCCGACAGCCGGCCCTCGCATCCATCCACATCTAGACTTGAGCCGACGCCCCGACGGGCGCTTCCGCCTTGTCGCCGTGCGCCCTCAAGCCGAGGTCAGCAGGTCTCGCGCGGGATCGTCGTACCGGGCGTCGGGCGGTCCAGAACACGCGCATCTCTGCGGTGATACGGATGCAGCGACGCGTTCGAAACCTTCCCCGGGTCGCCGGTCGGGTCGAGTATCGTCGCGCCATGCGCGTACTCGTCCTGGGGGCCGGGTTCGGCGGCCTCGAGCTCTCCACCTGCCTGTCTGACGCCTTCGGCGATGACGTCGAGGTCACGCTGGTCGATCGCAACGATGCGTTCGTGTTCGGCTTCTCCAAACTCGACGTGATGTTCGGTCGCGCACTGCCGGACGCCGTCCGGCACCCGTACCGGGACGCCGTCAAGCCGGGTGTCCACTTCGTCCAGACCGAGATCCGCTCGATCGATCCGGCCGTCAAGCGCGTCGAGACCGACGACGGGACGTTCGACGCTGATCTGCTCGTCGTCGCGCTCGGCGCCGACCTCGACCCGCATGCCACCCCCGGGCTCACCGAGGGCGGCGGTCACGAGTTCTACACAGTCGGCGGGGCGTTCGCGGCGCGTGACGTGCTCGCCGAGTTCCAGGGCGGGCGGGTCGTGATCGGCGTGCTCTCGACGCCGTTTAAGTGTCCGCCGGCGCCCAGCGAGACGGCGCTGATGCTGCACGACCAGCTCGTCGAGCGGGGCCTGCGCGACCGCTCAGAGATCGCGCTGGCGATGGACTTCGGCCGGCCGATCCCGCCGTCGCCCGACGCGTCCGCGGCGCTCGTGGAGGCGTTCGAGGCGCGCAACATCGAGTGGCACCCGCGCACCGAGATCTCGGAGCTGGACCCCGCGCGCAACGTGGCAACGGTCCGCGACGGCGGCGAGATGGCCTACGACCTGCTGCTTGCGGTTCCGGTTCATCGCGCGCCGGCGGTCGTCGTCGATGCGGGGTTGACCACCGATGGTTGGATCCAGGTCGATCCGCTCACGTTCGAGACTTCGTTTGACGGGGTCTACGCGATCGGGGACGTTGCCGCTGTCGGGACCCCGCGCGCGGGCGTGTTCGCCGAGGGTCACGCCGCGGTGGCCGCTGACCATATCGCCGCACGCATCCGCGGGGAGACGAGCGACGTGCAGTACGGCGGACGCGGGATCTGCTACCTAGAGTTCGGCAAGGGCCGGCTGGCGATGGTCGACGTCACCTTCTTCGGCGACAAGCGGGTGGGGCAGCTGGTGGGACCGTCAGAGTCGCTCGTCGCCGAGAAGGCAGAGTTCGGGTCAAGCCGGATCAGGCGCTGGTTCGGAAGGGAGTGGGCGGCAGTTCCTGCTTAGGCGCGTCGATCCCGCAGCTGGCGCCGGGCGCGACCTGACACCGGGCGCGACCAGTCACTGATCGACTGCGACGAAGCGGCGCAGCTTGCCGGTCGTCGGATGGCGCTCGCTCGCAGTGGCGGCGGTCACGCTGCCGTCGCCGCGGCCAAGGAGTTGGTCGGAGGTTTGGGTCCGCTTCCGCTCTTCGTGAGGTCGCCGACGCAAGGGAGCAGCCGATCGCCCGCCGAAACTGCCGGCCGAGCTGGCCGCTGGTTCGTGGGCCCGGCAGCGAAACCATGAGCGGTTGCCAGGCGCTTGATTATGCGGGTCGGTGTCGCGAACCGCCGGCTCTGTTGAGGCTCATTCCGGAGATGCGCCGGCGAGCCAGCCTGGAGCGTCGAGGCGAGAGGGGGCTTTGATCCCGAGGTCTGCGAGTGCTTCTTCGAGGCGTTCGAGTTCCTTGACGCCGATGCGCTGTGCCCAGCGGTCGCGGAGCTCATCGAAGACCTGCTCGCCGGTGGCGAGCAGCGCGTGGCCTTCGGGCGTGACGGCGAACCGGCGGCGGCGGGGGTCTCGCTGGTCGGCCTTGCCGGTGACGTAGCCGCGCTCTTCGAGAAAGCCGAGCGTCTTGGCGGCGGCTTGCTTGGAGACGCCGAGCTGGCGGCCGAGCTCTGAGGCGGTATCGGCGCCAGCGTCGATCGCGCGGATCGCGAAGTCGTGGACCGGCCGGATCTTCTCATGCCCACGTGCGGCCAGCTCGACGCTGGCGGCGTCCGCCAGGGAACGAAAACCCCCAAGGAGCAGCAACGCGAGATCGGCCCCGGAGCGAGACATATCCTGAGCATAGACAACCAGGTTGCGTTAGCGACAACCTGGTTGCTAGTGTCTGTGGGACAACCAAGTTGTCTCATCAAGGGAGCACGCATGACCGACACCACCACCGGCGCCTCGATCCCCGAGGTCACCCACCACCAGACCACCCTCGACAACACCGACCTGCACTACGTCAGCGCCGGGTCTGACGGCACCCCGCTACTGCTCGTCCACGGGTTCCCCGAGACCTGGTGGGCGTTCCACAAGCTCATCCCGCGCCTCGCGGCCGAGCACCGCGTCATCGCAGTCGACCTGCCTGGGTTCGGGGACTCCGGCAACGCGCCCGACGAACTCACCAGCACCACCGCAGCGCAGACCCTGCGCCAGCTGATCGAGGAGGTGGACCTCGGTGCGATGCACCTCACCGGCCAGGACATCAGCGGACCCACAACCTTCCGGCTGGCCGCAGCTCATCCCGAGCTCATCCGCAGCTTCGCCGCGATCGAGACCGGCCTGCCCGGCTTTGGACTGGAGACGCTCGCTGACGTGACCCACGGAGGCACCTGGCACATCGGGGTGCTCGCCGCTCCCGGCATCCCCGAGATGCTGCTCGCCGGCCGCGAACGAGAGTTCCTGGCCGGCTACGCCTACCCCGCGATGTGCGAGACCCTGGGCGCGATCACCGACCAGGACGTCGACGAGTTCACCCGCACCTTCGCGCGACCGGATGGCTTTCGCGGGGCGAGCGGCCTGTACCGCTCCATGCTCACGGAGGGCGACGAGATCCAGCGGCTGGCCACCCAGAGCAAGCTGCAGATACCGGTCCTGGCCATCGGCGCCGGATCCGGGGACTTCACCCACCACACCATGACCCAGGTCGCAGACCACGTCAGCGCCGCCACGCTTGACGGGGTCGGCCACTACGCAGCAATGGAAGCCCCCGACGCACTCGCGCAGGCGCTCCTTGACTTCTACCGAAGCATCGACGCCTAGCCCCACCAAACCGCAACAGCTCAAGCCCAACGAGACGCCCAACCGGGGCAAACTCATCAAAGATCCCGGTCAGGCCGGGTGCGCTAACGGCCCAGCGGATGCTCCAACAGTCGCTTCTGCAAAGTCGCCCACCCAGCTGCTCTCACGCCGGCATGCGCAGGCCACCGACGGCTCCGACGACATGCTGTTGATGCTGCTGGGCGCCGCGGTCGCCCGCTGCGTCGACCCGGCGCAGCTGCTCCAGTGCGCGGCGGCCGTGTTCGTCTCCGCGCAGGCCTGCCTGGCGTACCTCAGGCGTCCAGCACCCCGACTTTCACGGCGGCCGATTCGTCGCCGAGGCGGCCGCCAGGCGGGGGCTGCTTCGATCTTCCGCGGTCCCGAAGGAGCAGTCGGGGAGCGCCTCCAGCTGGCCGCCGACGTGGTCGTCTGTTCGTGGGAGGACACGCGTCGCGAGTTGCCCCATTTCGGCGAGTGCTTCTGGCGATTACACACCGGGAAGGGAGGCGTGGCAACCGCCTGGCCTCGCGCCCGGCTCTCATCTGCGGTAGCGTCGCCGCTATGGCGACGGCCGATCCTGGGTGGATTCGTCCTCCTCTTGCCGGTGACGAGATCGAGCCGCAGCAGCTCGACAAGCGGCGCTACGAGAAAGAGCTTGAGCGCCTGCAAGTGGAGCTCGTGCGTCTGCAGGACTGGATTGTCCACAAACGCCTGAAAGTCGTCGTGGTCTTCGAGGGTCGCGACACCGCCGGTAAGGGCGGGACAATCAAGCGGATCACCGAGAAGACCAACCCCCGCGTAGTGCGCACGGTAGCGCTCGGTACGCCGACCGAGCGCGAGCGCACACAGTGGTACTTTCAGCGCTACGTGCCCCATCTGCCCGCCGGCGGCGAAATGGTTCTATTTGACCGCAGTTGGTATAACCGCGCCGGCGTCGAACGCGTGATGGGCTTCTGTACGCAGGAGGAGTACGAGGAGTTCATGCGGACGTGTCCGCAGTTCGAGCGAGATCTTCTGCGCTCGGGGATCATCCTCGTCAAGTACTGGCTGTCAGTGAGCGACGAGGAACAGGAGCGTCGCTTCAAAGCGCGTCTGAAGGACCCGGCGAAGCAGTGGAAGCTCAGCGGTATGGACCTCGAGGCGCGTCGGCGCTGGGTCGACTACGCCGAGGCGAAGGATGACATGTTCGCCTACACGGATACGTCGGAATCGCCGTGGTACGTGGTCGAAGCCGACGACAAGCGCACGTTGCGGCTGAACCTCATAAGCCATCTGCTCAGCCTGATCCCCTACGAGGACATCCAGCAGACGAAGATCAAGCTTCCGCCGCGGCAGAGCAGGGCATACGTCCGCCCGCCGCAGACCGATCAGAACTACGTCCCGGTGCGATATCAGGTCGGCTCGTCAAAGCGGTGACCGAGCGCTGATCCAGAGGTCCGGTCGGAGCTGCCCGCGCCGGCCGAGGTGGCTGGAGCCTCGTGAGAAACCGGCACTACGGCGACTGGTCCGGCTTCGAGGAAGGTAAGACGTGCGAGTTGGCGTGCCTCGCTCGTAATCCGGCTGGCCGTGTCGCCTGATCACGGTGGGCTTGCCCACCGTCTCGGCCGGTTCAGGTCGCGGCGCCGCCTTCGGGGCACGCGCGACGGCGATCAGTCTTGCCGTCGTCTGCGGTCTAAATACTTGACCCCGATCAACCGCCCTTGAAGGAGCCATCATGAGCGCTACCTACACCTTCGACGTCTTTTCCACCCTCGATTCCTTCGGCAGCTCGAGGCCCGGCAGCTGGGGCGGCTACTGGGGCAAGCAGGGCCCCGAGCTGCTGGACCACCGCCTCGCCTCATACGGCGAGGCGCAGCGGATGGTCTTCGGGGCCAATACGTATCGGCTGTTCGCGCAATTTCTGGCCTCGAGCACTCAGGAGTCAGACGTGCGTGACGCATGGGTCACACGGATGAGGAGCATGCCGGCAACGGTGGTGTCGACCACACTGAGAGGACCGCTGGACTGGCCAGACGCGACCGTGGTGAGCGGTGACGCCATCGAGGTCGTCGCCCGGCTCAAGGAGCAGTCGAAGGTCCCCTTGCGCTCGCACGGCAGCCTGTCGATGAACCGGGCGCTGATGGCCGCCGGCTTGGTTGACCGCGTCCAAGTGACGCTTTTTCCAGTGATCACCGGGCAGACCGGAGGCAAGCCGATCTTTCACGGTGCAGCTGACTTCGACCTCGAGCTGATCGACAGCCGGACACTCGACGGCAGCATCCAAGAGCTCATCTACACGCCCGCCCTGCATGTCTAAGTCCGTCCATCCGCCTCCACCGTCAAGGTGTCGAACTCTGGTAGCACACTGCTCGCTTGTCGCGCAGCGGACGTGAGCTTGGCGCTCCCGCTTCGGCTGTGGTCGCCGACGAGAAGCAGAAGCGTCGCGCGGTGATCGACGCCGACCATGTAGCCGCTGCTTTATGCAACCAGAATCCGGTGGGGCTTGGTCGTCAGAAGCGGTGGCGGGTGTGGCTGAATCTGCCTTTCGCGAAGGCCAGGACCTTCGACGGGCGGACAGCGAACACGATCGCGGTTCCGGCGACGTGACGGAAGCCATCGGTGCCGACCTGGTAGTGCCAGCGTCCGTCCCACTTCTGTGCCCAGGCGTCGGCGAGCTGGTGGAGCTTGTCAGCGCTGGTGACACGGATCGCTTCGCCCTCGATCACGACGTCGAGGCCGCCTTGCCAGTCGTTGGCTCCGGTGGTCAGCGCGACGCGCGGGTCGACGGCGATGTTGCGCGCTTTCTGCTCGTCCGGTCCGGTGGAGAAATGCAGGGCGTCGTCGAGCCAGACGGCGACGAGCGGGGTGACGTGCGGGCGGCCATCGGCGCGGACGGTCGAGATACAGAACAGCTCGGCTCGTTTGATCTCGGCGAGCGTCTGCTCCCAGCTGGTCGGCTGTGCGTCCGGCTCGCTAAAGCGACTGTCGAGCTCGGTCCGGGGTGTGGTCATCGGGACCTCCTGTGCTCACGATGGGCGGGTGATGGGTAGGCGTCGGCGACGATCTCGTCCAGCCGGGCGATGGCGCGATGGCGGTGAAGTCCGGGGAGAACAGTTTGCGCATCAGCGCCACGGCGACGCCGGTGTACCGTCACCGACTCCGGACCGACCCAGAACTCATCGCGCCGACGCGATAACTACGAGCCGGCTGGTCATCTCACTGCTGCAAAGTCGCCAACTGGGCAGCGCGCCGCCGACGTCGGGCCGGTCTGGATGACGGTCGAGGTGGACGACCGGCGCCGTGCGCAGCGGCCGCTCGTGCCATTGCGCGGCGTCATCGTCAACCATGAGCTCGACGACGTGATCGCCGGCCGCGCCGTCATCTCGGAGTCTGAGCAGCACATAGCGCAGCGCTGCGCTCACTGACACTCCGGATTGTGGTTCGACGGCGTGGACACCCCGTCCCCTTGCTGCCAGATCCGATCGTCGTCGCTGTGGTCAGCCAAGTCAAGCGTCACCCCCGCGCGGCCGCGACGACGATGCACCACGCCGGCCGCATGGCGGTCACCGGGTACACGTGACTCGACCGCGGCGCGCTCGACCACGGCACCTCGATGCTCGTTCGCGCGTTGACCGGGACGGAGCCAACGTGGCCGGCATCAACCCCATGACGACTGGCGGACCAAAGGGCGGCAGGACCACGGTCGCGACCACGCTGATCACGCAAACGCTCGTCGCCAAACGGCGCTTGGGCACGGGCTGTTCGCAACGCCATCGGTCCGATTGCCAACCACGGAGCGCGCCGCTAGAGTATCGCCATGGCCGTTCAGGTCGCAGTCTCGGGAACGTCGGCCAGCGGGACCTTGCAGTTGCGCAAGAGCGTCAACAAGCTCCTGCCGGCTGATCTCGTCGTTCTACGCGAGGCGTTCTCGCAGGCAATGTCGGTGAGTGACAACCGTGGGTTCGGGTATTTCGCCGGGTGGCATGGTCAGCCGTTCGACTGGTGCCAGCATCACACACCTCTTTTCCTCCCGTGGCATCGTCAGTACCTCTACTACTTCGAGCTGTCGCTGCAGGCGCTGGTGCCAGGCGTCACGCTGCCGTGGTGGGATTGGACGACATCGGACGCGATTCCGTCGGCGTACACCGATCCGTCTGACCCTGCGGGCAACGCCAACCCACTGCTGGTCTCCGAGTACACCATCTACCAGTCGGGGCAGACCCAGCAGGCGCCGCCGCGCACTCCGGGCCAGAACCCGGGTCCACCGCTCCCTTACCTCGACAGTTGGAACGCGGCAATGCAGATGACGAATTTCGCTGAGTTCCAGACGGCACTCGAAGGAGTTCACGACGACGTCCACGTGTGGGTCGGCGGGATTATGCAGGACATCGAGCTCGCGGCATACGACCCGGTGTTCTTCGCTCACCACGTCATGATCGACCGGTCCTGGCGGCTCTGGCAAACCCAGAACCCAGGCGCGCTTCCTAACGCGTCGATGTTGGACGTCGCACTGCAGCCAAACGGCATGACCGTGCGCCAGACGCTGGATGTCACTCAGCTCGGATACGACTACGCCGGGACGATGGCCCAGGTACCCGGAACGATCGCGCCGGCACCCGCCGACTCCGGAGGCGACTGAGATGCAGCGATGGACCTCTCAACCGCTCACGGTGCCACAGCACGTCGGTGCGCCATACGCTCGGGCGGACCTCGAAATCGAGGGCGTCCGGCACGACGGGCCCTCATGCTACGTGCAGTTCTACTTCAACCTGCCCGACGCCAACGAACACACCGGCCGCGATGTATCGCAGTTCGCAGGCGCTTTCTCTCTGTTCGCCCACGGAACCTGTTGGGGGGACGCCGGGCACTGCGAGGTTCCGTCGGGTCCGCTCAACGTCTTTGACCGGCGCTCGCCCCATCCGCTGACGCCCATCAACATCACCGTCACTGTGACCGAGGCGCTCCGCGCGGTGGCCGAGGACGAGGTGACCGTGACCGTATTGACCTTCCCGGTGTTGGGTAGCGACCGCGACGAGTCGCTGCGCTTCTCACGCTTGACTCTCCTAACCTACGACTAAGCCATCGTCGGAGAGCGACACCGCCAAGTCGGCCGCGGGGCCGGTGAGGTGATCGCACCGAGCACCGAGCACCGACGTACCAGGCCGCCCAGTCCACGACCAACCGCTTGGGCAACGCACCGATGGTCGGGCCCGGCCGAATGCAAGCCTCGAAAGAACGTGCGAACGCCCCTGCTCGCTACGACCCCTAGTCGCGAATGCGGCCGGCGCCGAGTCCAGGTCCTCGTGGTCAGCTGGTTGGGTTTCCGGTGTATCGGTGCGCGCGGTTCAAGGCCGTGTCGGGAGCTGTCGATGTAGGGGTAGACGCCGTGTGACGACTTCGTGATGATCCGTGTGCGCAGGACCGCCGTGGTGGTGGCGAGGTCGCACGGACTTCGGATGCGCCGGTCAGCGTCGTCGGACGCGTTCGCGCTCGGTTTATGCCGTCGCGTGGTGCGCCTGACAGGTCGCGATTGGAGGTTCGCGGGCTTGGTCGCCGGTGCGCGCGATATGCGTGACGTGCGTAGAGCCGGCCGCTGGGTCTGGTCTGGGCACGGCGTGTCCGTGAACGGCCGTTGCCCGGCTGCGGACCACGTGGATTGGGATGTGCGCGTCGCGACTGGTCTTGAGTCGTCACCGGGCCGAGTGCCAAGGGCACCGTCCACGTCATTGTCAAGCCGAACGCCCGCGGCCGCGAGCTGATCGACCATCACCGCCACCGGTCGTGCTCGGGCTCTGGAACAGCTACACGCCAGCCGGCGGCCTACCGCGAAACATGGGCCCGCGCGGCGTGCGCGTCGTGCCCTGACGGGCCACGCCGGCGGGTGCGGCCGGTCCGCCCGCGGCGCTGGACTACTGCGAATCGGGTGCTTGGCCGACTCGGACCGCGCGTCGCCCCGCGCTCGTCGCCGAGCCTCAAGCGCTCACTCTCGCCGTCACCGAACTGCTAGACGCTGACACCGGACCGCGATCGCCTCGATCTCGATCTGGAGCTCGGGCCGGGAGAGCGCAGAGACTTCGACCAGGCTGTCAGTCGGATACGGCGCGGTGAAGTATCGGCGTCGCAGCGCAACGATCGTCGGCAACTGCGAGATGTCGGTCACGAACACCGTGACCTTGATGACGTCTGAGAGCGTGCAGCCGCCGGCGGCGAGCACGCGAGCGAGGTTCGAAAACGTCTGATGACCCTGCGCTTCGA
>Ga0302325_10011099_pt1 | contig 19431 bp, 19 predicted proteins | sample Palsa_T0_2_FD_201948 | JGI IMG/M metagenome (GOLD analysis project Ga0302325, IMG submission 201948) | Peat permafrost microbial communities from Stordalen Mire near Abisko, Sweden - Palsa_T0_2 | ecosystem: Environmental > Terrestrial > Soil > Palsa > Peat permafrost | place: Sweden: Abisko...
GGCGCGGCCCGCGTTGGGCGCGGGGGTTCTCGCCTACCGGGGGTAGCCCGCGTGCTAGGGCCCCCCCCCCCCACGGGCTGGGGGGGGGGTTTCCCCCCCCCCGGGCGGGTCGGCCCCACACCGCCGTAAGCCGCTCCGGCGCCAGGTGGGCGCGCAAAACCCGCCGCAAATCCGCCGGCCCCACGCCCCGCAGGCGCTCGAAGTATGCACGGCTGTAGCCGAGATCCCCGACGACCACTTCCGCGACCCCGAGGCGCGAAGCCTGGCCGCTCATGGTCTTGCGGGTGTTGATCTCCCCGACCACGAGTTGGCGCACCGCCTTGCGGAACTGCGCCGCGGTGAATCCCCGGGAGGCGCGGCGCGCCAGCGCCCGGGCGATGGCCGCCTCGGCGGCGGCCCGCTTCGGCGCGTCGCAGGTGAAGGCAATGCAAAAGAGGCCGGTCGTGCCCGGGTTCCAGCTCGAGGCGTCGATCGAATGGACCAGCCGGGATTTCTCGCGGATCTCGCGCCAGAGTACGGAGCTGTCGCCATGGCCCAGGGCCATCGCCAGCAGGCCGAGGACGGCCGAATCCGGATGGGTCAGGCCGGGAATTGGCCATGCCAGCACCCCCCGGGCGATTTCGACGTCCTCGCGGCGGCGGTCCTCGCGCGGAGCCAGCTGCAGGGGCTCCGCCGGGACGAGCACGGGCGCCAGCCCCGCCCGCGCGGCCGCGCCGAAAGTCCGGGCCACCTCCGCGCGCATGGCGCCGGGGTCGATGTCTCCGACGATGACGACCACCAAGTTCTCGGGAACATAGCGCGCCCGGTAGTAGGCGGCGAGGGCCTCGCGGGTGACCGCGGCAAACACGTCACGATGGCCGATGATGGGATGCCGGTAGGGGTGCTCGCGAAAGGCCGCGGAGAATAGCGCCTCCCAGAGCCGCCCGTCCGGATCGTCGTGGGTCATGGCGATCTCCCGCAGGATCACCTCCTTCTCCTTCACGACCTCCTCGGCCGGCAGCGTGGAATGCAGCACGGCGTCGGCGAGCACCTCCAACGCCACGGCGGCATGCTCGCTCGGCAGATCGATGTAGTAGACCGTGTGGTCGAAGGTGGTGTAGGCGTTGATGTAGCCGCCGTGCGCCTGGACCGTCGCGGAAATCTCCCGGCCGGCGCGGCGCTCCGTGCCCTTGAACAACATGTGCTCCAGGTAATGGGATAGGCCCGCGCCCAGGCTCTCTCCTTCGTGCACGCTGCCGGTCTTGACCCAGACCTGGACGGAGGCCAGAGCGGCCGACCGGTCGGGCTTCAGGATCAGCGTGAGCCCGTTGGGCAGAACCTCGCGCGAGACGGGCTCCCGCCAAAGCGGATCGAGCAGCCGCAGGTCGGCGGAGACTGACGGGGGCCGGGGCACGCTCGGGCTAGGCCACCTTCTCGGCGGCGGGCGGCTCTGCCCGACGCCGGGCCGGGAGGAAGGGCCGCACGAAAGCCTCGTCAAAATCGTAGACCCCTTCGAAGTCCTCGCGGCGGTCGCTGTCGGTTTTGCTGAAGACGTTGTGCTCGATCAGGTTGAAGACGATCTCGCCAAAATCGCGGCCGCGCTGCACGCCCCAGGCATTGAGCACGGTCTTCGCCAGCGGGCCGTATTGCTCGAGCGCGTAGACCCGCAGCCCGTGCAGCAACTCGGGCGGAGTCACGTGCCGCGGCGGCCCGCTCCTCCCGGACTCGCGCTTGCGCAGTTCGCTCACCGTGTGGTCGAGGCCCCGCCGCACGAATTCGTAGGCCCGGCGATCGAAACGCCCGTCCTCCTTGCAGATCAGGGCGACGATTACGGCAAATTCAGGATCTTGCATGCCCCTGATCTATGACACGGTGGTCGGCTCGAGGCAACTCCGGGTGCGGGAGCCGGGTCAGGCGGTCGGGGCCGTGACGAAGTTCGTTTCGGCCTGCCCCCAATTGACGACGTCCCAGAAAGCCGCGACGTAGCTCGCGCGCACATTCAAGTGCTTTAGATAATAGGCGTGCTCCCAGACATCGATGCCGATGATCGGCGTCGACTCCTCAGACAGGGGCGAACCCTGGTTCGGCGTCGTGTGGATGATGAGGCCGCCCTTGTTGACGCTCAGCCAGGCCCAGCCGCTGCCAAAATTTCCCATGGCGGCGGCGGTAAACTCTTTCTTGAAGGCATCGAACGAAGGGTAGGCCTTGTCGATGGCGGCCACGAGCTTGGGAGCGGACGATACTGAGGCGGCCCCGGGGGCGATGATCTTCCAGTAATGACAATGGTTCACGTGGCCGCCGACATTGTTGCGCACCACCTGGCGGATCGGCTCGGGAATCGCGGGGAGATTGGAAAGGATCGCCTCGCCGGTGAGCGTAGCCAGTTCCGGGTAGGCGGACAGCGCCTTGTTGGCGTTGGTGATGTAGGCCTGGTGGTGCTTCGTGTAATGAACCTCCATCGTGCGCGCGTCGATGTGCGGCTCGAGCGCGTCGTAGGCATAGCCGAGCTTCGGCAGGACGAAGGGCTGGGGCGCGGCCGCGGGATCCGGGGCCTGCGCCGCGGCTGAATTTGTGAGGACGCCGAGGCCCGCGAGGGCGGCGCCGGTGCCAAGGATCTTGATGGCATCGCGGCGCGTGAGGGAGGAAGCGGAGGGAGCGGGAATCATAATGCCCCCAGCCTAGCCGAGCTCGCCCATTTTATCGAGTCAATCTTGGCCAAATTGCCGGACGCCCCCCCTCCGCGGCGGCTCCGCCGCGGACTCAAAACGGCGCCGCCGTGACGTAGTTGGCTTAGGCCTGCGGCCAATTCAACACCCGCCCAAAGGCCTCCACGTAGTCGGACCGCGCGCTCTGACGCTTCAGATAATAGGCGTGTTCCCAGACATCCAGGCCGAGGACGGGCGTGGCGCCGAAGTCCAGGGGAGAATCCTGATTGGAGGTCGTGTGCACCGTCAGCGCGTCGTTCGCGACGCTCAGCCAGGCCCAGCCGCTGCCGAACTGGTCCAGGGCGGCGGCGGTAAACAGCCTCTGGAAGGCATCCTCCGAACCGAACCTTTTCTTGATCGCAGGGCGCAGGAACTCCTTGGCCTTTTTTTTCGCGACCACCGGCTGGTTCGGATCGATGATCCGCCAGAAAAACGAGTGATTCACGTGGCCGCCGACGTTGTCGCGCAGCGCGGTGCGGAACGATTCGGGGATCGCATCCAGATTTTTCAAGATGGCCTCGGCGCTGAGATCGCGCAGCACCGGGTGCTCGGCCAGCACGCGGTTGGCGTTGTCGATATAGGCCTGATGGTGCTTCGTGTAATGGAGCTCCATCGTCCGCGCGTCGATGTGCGGCTCGAGCGCGTCGAAGGCGTAGCCCAGCTTCGGCAGCACAAAGGGTTGGACCGTGGACGGCGCGGCGGCGCGCCCCGCCCTCTGCGCCGCCGCCGCCGGCGCGAGGACGCCCAGGCCCGCGAGTGCCGCGCCGGCGCCAAGCACCTTGACGGCCTCGCGACGCGTGAGCGAGGAGGCGAGAGGGGCGTGGTTCATCAAGCGGTGCCACAGTAAGGCGGCCCACCGAGGGGCGCAAGCTAGGTGCGTAGTTGTCCGTCTCCAAGGTGGTGCCGGGATTTTGCAGGAGGGGCCCTCTCCGCGTCTTGTGCTGGCCAAACCCAATCTCGGCCGCAAAACCGGCCGCCCCGTGCGAGGCGGCCCAGACGCGGCCGATGAGGCCAGCGAGGCCGCTGCGAGGACCCCTCCTGCAAAATCCCGGCACCACCTTGGCCGTCCGTCGCGGTTACATCTGCGCGAGCCGACGCCTGAGAGCATCGTCGACGAGCTTGGGGTCAGCCTTCCCTTTGGCTGCCTTCATCACAGGGCCCTTGAACGCGTTGATCGCACTTTCCTTGCCGGATTTGAAGTCGGACAACGCCTTGGGGTTCGCTGCTATTGCCTCTCGGCACCATTGCTCGAGTTCGTTTATGTCAGCTCGCTCACTAAGGCCTTCTTGGGCGACAATCGCGTCTATTGTAAGACCAGTACCCACCATGGTTGAGGAAACCGAAGCAACTGCTGTGCTCAGTATCACCCTCTGGCGGACCTTTGCTGCCAGTTTGGCAATTTCGCCGACCAGAACTCTTTTTCTAAAATCAGCCAGCGAGACCGAGTTCTTAGCAGCTTCGCTCCGATAAAAATTAACAATCAGATTTGCGATCGCTGGAACATCTATCGGCTCAGCTTTCTGAGCCTCTTCTTCAAAAATATCACACCATTCTCTAGTTGGAATCAGAACAGAGGTGATAGAATGCGGAAGCATATATCTTTCAGCGAACCGCCGCTTCTTGACGTAGGGTCGCTCCGGACATTCAGACTCCAGCCGTCTCTTCCATGCATCATCCACTCGTACCGGCATAAGGTCCGGATCCGGGAAATATCGGTAGTCATGGGCCATTTCTTTCGTTCGAAGTGATTGAGATATGCCCGTCTGACCATCGTAGTCCCGCGTCTCCTGGATGATCGTTCCACCCTGGTTTACGATGGCGACCTGGCGCTTGATTTCATGCTCGATCCCATCGCGCACGAAAGCGATCGAGTTCAAATTCTTGAGTTCGACCTTGGTTCCAAGTTCGGCTGTGCCCAGTTGTCGGATAGATACGTTTGCATCGCAACGCATCTGACCCTTCTCCATGTCGCAGTCGGAGATTCCACCGTAGATCATCAGCATTTTCAGAGCGGTCAGATAGGCATGGGCCTCATTGGCGCTGAGCAACGCAGGTTCGGAAACAATTTCCATCAGAGGCGTGCCCGTCCGGTTAAAGTCGATTAACGAGCCCTCCGCTGAATGGCTCAATTTACCGACATCTTCCTCAAGGTGAATTCGGGTGAGCGGGATTTTTTTGTATTCGGACCGTTCTCCTGCCTTATCGTATAGTTCAATTTCAATCGCACCACCTTTACAGATCGGCTGATCGTACTGAGAAATCTGGTAGTTCTTGGGCGAATCTGGGTAGAAATAATTCTTCCGATCCCATTTGCAGACTTCGGCGATTTCGCATTCGAGGAGCAGGCCCGTTTTGATTACTTGCTCGAGAGCTGCCTTGTTCATTACCGGAAGCGCTCCCGGAAGAGCTAGCACGACTGGATCGGTCAGCGTGTTCTCGGGCTGGCCGTAGCCCACGGCCGTGCGGGAGAACATCTTCGATTTCGTCCGCACCTGGACGTGGACCTCGAGGCCGATGACCGCTTCGTAGTTCACGGGTTAGAGGTCCGGGTGCCGCGCCGCCCAGTCGTGGTCGCGCTCGTAGGCCTGGGCGATCGCCAGCAAGGCGGCTTCCTCGAACGGCCGGCCAATGATCTGCAGGCCGATGGGAAGCCGGTTTTTCGTGAATCCGCAGGGGAGACTGATCCCCGGCAGGCCGGCGAGGTTTACGCCGATCGTATAGGTGTCGCTCAGGTACATCGCGAGCGGATCGGCGGCCTTCTCGCCCCGCTTGAAGGCGGGAGTCGGCGAAGTCGGCGTCACGATCGCGTCCACCTCCCGGTAAGCCTCGAGAAAGTCGCGCCGGATGAGGGTGCGGACCTTCTGGGCCCGGAGATAGTACGCATCGTAGTAGCCGCTGCTCAGGACGTAGGTCCCGAGGATGATCCGCCGCTTGACCTCGGCGCCAAAGCCCTCAGCGCGGGACTGGAAATAGAGGTCGACCACGTCCTTGGCCTCTTGGGCTCGATGCCCGTAACGAATGCCATCGTAGCGGCTGAGATTCGAAGAGCATTCTGCCGTCGCAATAATGTAGTAGGCGCCCACCGCATACTTGGTGTGAGGCAGCGAAATCTCGCGGATCTCGCAGCCCAGCTTCCGATAATGCCCGATGGCCGTCTCCACCGCCGCGGCGACCTCCGGATCCAGGCCCGCGCCGAAGTATTCCTTCGGGATGCCCAACTTCCACGGCCCGCGGCGCCGCCCGAGTTCGGCCCGGTAGTCCGGAATTTCCACCGCCACGGAGGTCGAGTCGAGGGGGTCATGGCCCGCGACCGCGCCCAGGGCGATCGCAGCGTCCTCGACCGTGTGGGCGAACGGGCCAATCTGGTCGAGAGAAGAGGCGAAGGCGATCAGGCCGTACCGCGAAACCAGGCCATAGGTCGGTTTCATCCCGACGATCCCGCACAGGGCCGCGGGCTGGCGGATCGAGCCGCCCGTATCCGAGCCGAAAGAGACCACCGCTTCGCCGGCGGCGACCGCCGCCGCGCTGCCGCCCGAGGACCCGCCGGGCACCCGCGTCAGGTCCCAGGGATTGCGCGTGGTCTTGAACGCCGAGTTCTCGGTCGAGGAGCCCATGGCGAACTCATCGAGATTCAGCCGGCCCCAGCAGATCGCCCCCGCCGCCTTGAGCCGGCGGGTCGCGGTGCTGTCGTAGGGCGAGACAAAATTGGCGAGCATCCTGCTCGACGCCGTCAGCGGCTGGCCCTGGACCGCGATGACGTCCTTCAGGCCGACGGGAATGCCGTCGAGCGGCCCCCGCGCCGATCCCGCGGCGCGGCGCGCATCCGAGGCCCGGGCCTGCGCCAGGGCGTCCTCGGCATCGAAGGAGTTAAAGGCCTGCACCCGCTCCTCCACCGCCCGAGTCCGGCCGACGACGGCCTGCATCAGCTCGACGGCGGAAAGCTGGCGCGCCTCGAGCTGCGCGGCCAGTTCGGCCACGGTCTGATAGAAAAGCGCGGAAGGCCCGGCCGGTTTCATTCGACGACCTTCGGCACCGCGATCAGGTTGCCGATCCGCGCGGGGGCATTGCGCAGCGCCTCCTCGACCGGCAGCCCCGGTTGCGCGAGGTCGTCGGCCCAGACATTGTGCACCGGAAACGCATGCGCGGTCGGCTCCACGCCCGACACATCGACCTCCTTGAGCTGCGCGATGTACGCGATCACGTCCCCGATCTGCGCGGAGAATTTCGCCTTCTCCTCCGGCGTCAGGGCGATGCGCGCCAGGCGCGCCACGTGGTCGAGGTCGAGGTCGGGGACTTGGGACATCGCGGGAATCGACGGTCGGCTTATTGGCGGGTCTGATACGGAGTCGTCCGCGCGAGCTCGGCCTTGATCTTCAGCAGGGCGGCGTTGACCTCCTCGTCGGTCAGGGTCCGCTCGGCCGACCGGAAGACCAGGGAGAGGGCCACGCTCTTCTTTCCGGGCGGCAGCGCGTCGCCGCGAAACACATCGAACACCTCCACCGCCTCCACCGCGATCGGGCCGGCGGCGGCGCCGGCGATCCCCGCCACGGCTCGGCGCGCCTCGTCCGCCGGCGTCGCCTCGTCCAGCACGAGCGCCAGGTCGCGCAGGGCCGCCGGAAAGAGGCTGAAGTCGCGGTGGCGCCGGCGGCCGGCCTCGCGGGCGAGCTTCTCCGGCAGCACGGCCAGGACGCCCGCGTAGACCTGCCCGGCGACGCCGAGATCCCGGACCATGGCGAGGTTCAGGAGGCCGCAGCGCGCGGTCCAGCCGTCGGCCATCCCGCCGAAGACCGCCGCGTGGCCCTCCTGCCAGCCAAAGTAGGCGTCGCCCGGGGTCGCGGGAGGCTGCCGCGCGAAGTCGATGCCGGCGGCCGCGGCCAGGGCCGCGATGTGGTGCTTGGTCGTGTAGAAATCGGCCGGCTCCCGCCGCTTCCAGCGGCGCACGGGATCGTCGGCGATGATGAATGCCGCGGCGAGACACTCGAGATTTTGGCCGTGGCGCTCGATGAAGACGCGGCCGGTCTCCGCCAGCCGCGTCGCCGCCACCCCGCGCGCCTGGTTGAGCTTGAGGGTCTCCAGCAGTCCCATGATGAGCGTCGGCCGCAGGTGCGACTGGTCGGCGACAAAGGGATTGGCGAGCGCGAGCTCGGCGGCGGCGGCCTGCGAGACCCAGGTGCTGAGCTCGTTGCCCGGGCGCAGCGTGAGGTTGACGCATTCGTGGAAGTCATGGCCCACCAGATAGTCGGTCGCGCGCCGGACGAACCGCACCGACGGATCGTCGTCACCGACCAGGCCGGGCGCGAGGAGGCGCGCCGGAGGGATGCGCTCGGTGCCGTGCAGCCGCAGCACTTCCTCCACGAGGTCGATCGGGCGGTCGAGATCGTCGCGCCAGCTGGGGATCGCGACGGTCCAGAGCGGGCTGCCGTCGCCGGCGGCCTCCTCCCGCACCACGTTGAGATCGAGCGCCTCCAGCGCGTCCTTCATCTCGCCGTCGGGAATGGCGAAGCCCAGGCGCTCGCGGATGAAGGCGGGAGCGACGACGATCTCGCGCTGCCAGGGAATGTCTCCCCCCACTTGGTGGATCGGCCCGGCCACCCGGCCGCCCGCCGCGGCGAGGATCAGGTCGATCGCACGGTGCACCGCCTCGATGGCCATGTGGGGATCGACCCCGCGCTCGTAGCGAAAAGAGGAGTCCGAGGAAAGCCCCAGGCGGCGCGACGTCGCGCGCACGCCCTGGCGGCGGAAGATCGCGCCTTCCAGCACGAGGTCGGTCGTGTCCGGGCCCACCCCGGAATCCTGGCCGCCCATGATGCCGGCGACGACGACCGGACGGGCCGCGTCGGCGATGACCAGCATGCCGTCGTTGAGCACGCGCTCCCTGCCGTCCAGGGTGACGATCCGCTCCCCGGCGGCCGCGCGGCGCACGTTGATCTGGGCGCCGGCGAGCTTGCGGGCGTCGAAGGCGTGCAGCGGCTGGCCGTATTCGAGCAGCACATAGTTGGTCGCGTCCACCACGTTGTTGACCGGCCGCAGCCCGACCGCGCGCAGCCGCTCCTGCATCCAGCCCGGACTGGGACCGACCCTGACTCCGGTCAGGATGTGCGCGGAATAGAGCGGGCAATCCTCGGGCGAGCCGACGCTGACGCCCCCGAGCAGGTCGCGCCGCTCGGCCGCGCCGTCGGGCAATTCGCCGCGGAACTTCTCCTGCGGATAGGCCAGGTCCCGCCGGTACCATGCGGCCAGTTCCCGCGCGAGGCCGAGGTGCGAAAGGCAGTCCGGCCGGTTCGGGGTGATCTCGACGTCGAAGACGGTGTCGCCGGGCGGCAGCACCGCGTTGATGGGCGATCCCGGCGCCGGCCGGTCCGCCAGGATGAGCAAGCCGGACCCATCCTCGCCCAGGCCGAGCTCCCGGGCCGAGCACATCATCCCGTCGGAGAGCTGGCCGCGGATCCGGGATTGCCGGATGGTGAAGTCGCCGGGCAATACCGCCCCGGGCAGCGCGACCGGCACGCGATCGCCCGCCTGGTAGTTCTGCGCGCCACAGACGATGGTCTTCACGCCTCCGGCCGGCCCGACGTCGACCGTGCAGACCGAGAGCCGGTCGGCGTTGGGATGGCGCTCCCGGGTCAGCACCTCGCCCACGACGACGCCCTCCAGCGGCGGAAGTCCCATCGTCACGACCTGCTCGACCTCGAAGCCGAGAAAGGTGATCGCGCGGGTGAGGTCCGCGACGGGGGCCTCGAGCGCGACGTAGTCCTTCAGCCAGTTGAGGGAGAACTTCATCAGGCAAACTGGCGCAGGAAACGCAGGTCGTTCTGGTAGAAAGTCCGGATGTCGTCGATGCCGTAGAGAAGCATCGCCAGGCGCTCGAGGCCCATCCCGAAGGCGTAGCCGCTCCACACCGCCGGATCATAGCCCACCGCGGAGAAGACGGTGGGATCGACCAGGCCGCAGCCGCCGATCTCGATCCACTCCTTGTTCACCTTGGGCAGGTGCCGGGCCGACAGATCGACCTCGAAGCTCGGCTCGGTGTAGCCGAAATAGTGCGGGCGGAACCGGGTCACGGCGTCCGGCCCGAGGAGGGAGGCGAACATGTAGTCGAGCAGGGCCTTGAGGTCGCGCACGGTCACGCCGCGATCGACATACAGGCATTCCAGCTGGTGGAAATTGGCCGAATGCGTGGCGTCCGTGGTGTCGCGGCGATAGACGCGCCCGGGCGAGACGATGCGGATGGGCGGCGGCCCCTGCAGCATCGTGCGGATCTGCACCGAGGAGGTGTGGGTGCGCAGCAGGTACTTCTCGCCGGGATTCTTCTTCAGCACGTTGCCGAAGCGCGCGGCCTCCGGAAAGTAAAAGGTGTCCTGGGCATCGCGGGCCGGATGGTCGGCGGGCGTGTTCAACGCATCGAAGCAGTAGAATTCCGTCTCGACCTCCGGACCATCGGCGACCGCGAAGCCGACCTTGCGCAGGATGCGGCACATCTCCTCGCGCACGAGGGTGAGCGGATGGTAGGTGCCGGGGCCGGCGTCCGGGTCGGGCAGCGTGGGATCGACCGCCGGCCCGATCCGCCCGGCCAGCTCCGCCGCCTCGAGCCGGGCCAGCGCGGCGTCGAGTTGGGCCTGCAGCCGCCCCTTGGCCTCGTTGACCAGCTTGCCAAAGGACGGCCGATCCTCCTTTGGCAGCGTGCCCATGCGCTTCATCAGCGCCGTCAGCTCGCCGTTCGGTCCGACGTATCGGGCCTTGGCCGCCTCGAATTCGGGACGCGTCCGCAGCGTCGGCAGCTCCGCCTCGGCCTTGGCGAGGAGAGCGTGGAGGGTCTCGGTCATCCCGGGCCCGCGTTTCCGGCTAGGCTTTCTTCGCTTTGGCAGCCTTGGCCTTCAACGCGTCCTGGGCCTGCTTGACCAGGGCGTTAAACGCCACTTCGTCGCGCACCGCAAGGTCGGACAGCACCTTGCGGTCGAGGCCGATGCCGGCGGCGGTGAGCCCTTCGATAAAGCGGCTGTAGCTGATGCCGGCGCCGCGGCAGGCGGCGTTGAGCCGCACGATCCACAGGCCGCGCCATTCGCCCTTCTTCTTCTTGCGGTCGCGGTAGGCGTACTGCCACGCGTGCTGGACGGCCTCCTTCGCATAGCGGAAGAGCTTGGACTTGTTGCCGAAATAGCCTTTGGCGTAATTCAGCGTTTTCTTGCGGCGCTTGCGCGACGCGGGGGAGTTGGTGGCGCGGGCCATGGCGGGGGCGGGTTAGAGGCCGAAGGGCAGGCAGCGGAAAAGCGGCGCGGCGTGGCCGGGAGCCACGAGCTTGTCCTTGGAAGCGCGGCGCTTCTGCTTGTTGGATTTGGCGGCGAGCAGATGACGGAACCCCGGGGTGCGGCGCATCAGCTTGCCGCGGCCGGTCACCTTGAAGCGCTTGGCCACGGATTTTTTGGTCTTTTGCATGAACAGGAGCGGTCCAAAACAGAGGGAGCCGCACACGTTGGCAAGGGGAAAGTGAGCCGTGATTTAGCCGGTCCGACCAGGCCCTCTTCGCGGCTTGTGCTGGCCCAACCCGATCTCAGCCGCAAATCCGGCCGCCCCGTGCGAGGCGGCCCAGACGCGGCTGACGAGGCCAGCGAGGCCGCTGCGAGGGCCTGGTCGGACCGGCTAAATCACTACCCAAAGGACATTCAGTCCCACCCATAAATCCGGCGCCAGGCGGACTGCAGGCGGAGCGTGACCGGACCGGGCGCCGGGAGTATCCGGCCGTCCAGCCAAGCCACCGGGCGCACGCCGGCCAGCGAATTTGTGAGGAAGATCTCATCGGCCCCCGGAAGATCCGCGAGGGCCAGCCGATCCTCGCGCGCAGTCACCCCCTCGGCGAGAGACAGCTCGAGCACCTTCGCCCGCACGATGCCCGGAAGCGGCCCGGCGGAGGCTGCGGGCGTGATCAACGCCCCGCCGCATACAATAAAGACATTGGAGATCGCTCCTTCCACGACCCCGTCCGTGCCATCGGCCAGCAGGACCTCGTCGCACCCGGCGGCCCGCCCGGCCTCCAGGGCGTCGCGCCATCGCTTGCGCCCGAGGTGCTTATGGATCGCATCCGCATCCGCTGGCGGCAGGCGCAGGGGCGAGACCGCCACCCGCCAAGCCGCCGCCAGCATGTGCGGGCGCGGGGGTTCGACCCGCATGCTCCATCCCTCCGCGCCGGCCGCGTCCGTCCAAGCGGCCCAGCGAAGCACCCCGGCGGCGACACCGGTGGCGCGGACGAGCTCCGCCGCCGCAGACCGCAGGGCCCCGGCGCCAGGAGCCGCAATCAGCCCAAAGCGCGCGCATCCGGCCGCAAAGCGCTCGCAGTGCTCGCGAAAGAACACCGGCGCTCCCTCCCGGAGCAGCAGGGTCTCGAAAACTCCCCGGGATCCCGCCGGCTCGGCGGAACCGTCGCTCTGGGCCAGACGGCCGTTCCGGATTTCATTCATGCGCTCCCCGATCGGTGGCCGCCGGGCCAGGCCGTCCCGCCCAGGGCGGACAGCAGCGCCCGGCCCTTGGCCAGCGTCTCCTCATATTCGAGATCGGGATCGGAGTCCCAGACGATGCCGGCTCCGACATGAAAGCTGGCTTCGCCCGGGCGGCATACGATCGTGCGAATTGCAATCGAGAGGTCGATCCGGCCGCAGGCGCTCCAGTAGCCGAGCGAGCCCGAGAACACCCCGCGTCGGACCGGCTCGATCTCGGCGATCACCTGCATGGCGCGGATCTTGGGTGCGCCCGTGATGGACCCCCCGGGAAATACCGCGCGCAAGAGCTCCGCCGCGCCGACGCCCGGCCGCAGCTCACCCTCCACCTCGCCGACGAGATGGTGCACGGTCGCGAAGGTCTCGAGGTCGTGCAGCCTCCGGACCCGGATGCTGCCGAACCGGCAGACGCGTCCCAGGTCGTTGCGCAGCAGGTCGACGATCATGAGCAGCTCCGCCCGCTCCTTTTCGCTCGTGGTCAGTTCGCGCCGCCGCGCCTCGTCCTCGGCCGTGGTGGCTCCCCGCGCCCGCGTGCCCTTAATCGGAAAGGCGCGAATCCGCCCGCGGTTGACCGAGAGAAACCGCTCGGGCGAGCTGCTGAGCACGGTGCAGTCGCCCGCCTCCACATAGGCCCCCATCGGCGCGGGATTCAGGGCCCGCAGCCGGCGGTAGAGCTGCGGGGCCGGTTCGGCCAGGGCGCAGGAGAAGCGCTGCGCGAGGTTCATCTGATAGATCTCTCCCGCCGCGATGCGCGTCCGGACTTCCGCGACGGCAGAGATGTAGCTCTCCCGCGTGAAATCGCCCCGCAGGCCCGCCCGGGGCGGCGGCGGGAGCGCGGGCGGCGGGGCCGCTCCGTCCAGCCACCCGGACAGCTCCGCCACCGCCTCCGCCGCCGGCCGCCGCCAGCCGGCGCCCACCAGCCAGGCCCGGCCCTGGGCGTGATCCCACACCGCGGCCGCGTCGTGCCAGGCAAGGTGCGCGTCCCAGGCGTCGCCGCCGGCCGCACCGGGGCGGGGCGCAGCCGGGCGCCCGAAATCGTAGCCGAGATAGCCCACGGCCCCGCCGCAGAAGGGCACCGGGCGATCGATGTCATCAGAAACCTGATACATGGCCAGTGCCTCCTCCAGCGCCTGCAGCGGATCCCGGCGATCTTCCCGCCAGCCGCCGCGCTCCGGGTCCAGCAGCTCGCAGGCGCGCCCCCGGGCGCGGAAGCGCATGAAGGGCTCGCAGCCCATGAGGGAATAGCGCCCGGCCGCTGAGGGCAGGCTGCTATCCAGCCAAAAGATCCCGCGGCGGCCCTGCAGGCGGGCGAAGGCTGCCTCCGGCGCGGGCGCGTTCCAGGCAACGATGCAAACCGGCGCTTCCATGGGTGGCAGAATGGATCACTGTTGACACCCGGGACGCATTGGCGAGCTTTCAACCTTTACCGGTTTAGGCTTCCTAGCTCAATGGTAGAGCAGCTGACTCTTAATCAGTAGGTTCGGGGTTCGAGTCCCCGGGGAGCCACCAGATTTGTTCGCCGTTCTTTCAGACTTTTATCGTCAATGCCGGCGTAGCTCAATGGCAGAGCACCTGTTTTGTAAACAGGCGGTTGCAGGTTCAAATCCCGTCGCCGGCTCCAGTTTCCTCGGCCGCTACGCGGCCGGGAAACTGCCACGGCGAAGTTCGCGTCCAGCGAACGAAGACGGGCGGGCCGTTCGCCGGTTTCAATCCTCCGCCCTCCGCCTCTGTCCGATCCGATCCTACAATCGCCGCAGGCCGCGTACTACACGCCCGCGCGAACATTCAATTTTTACTGCCCGATGGTGTAATGGTAGCACGAACGACTCTGACTCGTTCTGTCTAGGTTCGACTCCTAGTCGGGCAGCCATTTGACAGCGCGGCCGTGCCTTTATTCATTTCCGCAGGAGTGCCCGGAGAATTTTATATGGCAGCACAAGATGTGGGTTGACACGCAACTTCGCCTCGCGCCAATTTCGCCCTCCGCTCTTCTTTTTGCGAAAATTTTCAGCAAGATATTGTCCCCCTCTCCAAAGTCCCTTTCGATTTTTTTCGGCCAAGGCACATTTCCTGCTTTGAGCGGTGAAATGCCAAAGAATGGACCGATGATTGGGCGCTTCCGCTGAATCCGAGTCCCTTCTCCCGCGCTGAACCCTTTACGATAACAAAACTCAACCGCGTTTACTCGTCATGACCATCCACACCCTCCCCCTCGCGTTCCTGCTAAACAATCCGGACGGCAGCCCCATGACCATCATGGATCTCTTCCGGGCCGGCCATGCCATCATGTGGCCGATTCTCCTGCTCGCCTTCGTTGCCATGACCGTGATCGTGGAGCGCGTCCTGTTCCTGATCCGTGAGAACAGCCACCGCGAGCCCGAGGTGGTGGCCAAGATGCTCGAATCCGTCGAGAAGCGCGACATCGACGGCGCGCTCGCGATCGGCCGGAAGAGCACCGACACCATCGCCCGCATCCTGGTCTACAGCCTTTCCAACCGCGAGTACTCCCTCTCCAACGCCTTCGTGCGCGCCTCCGGCCAGGAGCTGGCCCGCTCGAATCAGGGCATGGCCGTCCTCGACACCGCCATCACCGCCGCCCCTCTCCTTGGGCTGCTCGGCACGGTGACCGGCATGATGGGCACCTTTGCCTCGCTGACCGGCGACATCTCGGCGGCGGTGGGCAACATTACGGGCGGCGTGGCCGAGGCGCTGATCGCGACCTGCTGCGGTCTTGCCATCGCCGTCACCTGCCTGATCCCCTATAACATTCTCAACGCCCGCATCGAGCAGACCAAGCAGGAGATTTCCGACGCCTCCCACGCGCTCGAGATCCTGATCAAGAAGTCTGAGTCCCACGTTGACTGAGCGCCGCCCCCGCGGCCTTCAACCTCCAACTCCCCAGCACCACCCATGGCAGGCGGCGGCAGCACACGTGACGCAAGCGGCAAGAAGCGGGCGCGCATCGAGATCATTCCCCTGATCGATGTCATCTTCTTCCTGCTCGCCACTTTCGTCCTCTTCACCCTCTCGCTGAACAAGTCCGAGGGCCTGCCGGTCTCCCTGCCCCACTCCCAGACCGGCGAAACCCGCGATCCATCCGGCACCGCCACCGTCACCGTGAAGGAGGACGGCAGCATCGCCTGGAACAAGGAACTGGTCACGGTCGAGGAGATGGAAACGCGCATGAAGACCTTCCATCTCCAGCATCCGGAGCCCGACGCCCATCTGCTGATCAACGGCGACCAAAACGCCTTTTTCTACCAGGCGATTTTCGCCTTCGACGAGGCACGCAAGGCCGGCATCCAGCGGGTGCTGATCGAAACCCTGGTCAAGCCCGCCGGCACCTGAGCCGCACCCCCACTAATTCCACCCATGTCCGGAGCCAGTTCCATTTTCTCGGAGAACAAGAAGAAGGCCCGCATCGAGATCATTCCCCTGATCGATGTCATTTTCTTCCTGCTCGCCACCTTCGTCCTCTTTACGCTTTCGCTGCAGAAGATCGCCTCGCTGCCCGTGCAGCTGCCGGTCGCGAGCAACGATACCCAGTCCAAGCCGGATGACGACATGGTGAAGCTTCAGATCTCCGACCAGGGCACCTGCTTCTGGAACACCGAACCGATCACCGTGCCGGAGATCGGACCGCGGCTGCAGCACTACAAGACCGAAGTGCAGAGTCCCCGTGTGTTGATTTCCGGCGACAGCAAGGCGAAATTCGGCATCGCCGTCCTGGCGCTGGACGAAGTGCGCAAGGCCGGCATCACGCAGGTCTCCGTCGACACCCGGCCGCCCTCCGGCCGCTAAACCGCCATGGCCGCCTCCGTCTATCCCGCCGCCCCCCAGCAGGCCCGCCGCGACCTGATCATCGGGATCCTGTTTTCCCTGATACTCTTCATCGGCGCCCCGCTCTTCAGCCAGTGGATCAAGTCCGGACCGCCCAAGCCCAAGCCCGCTGAGGAGATCCCGCACATCCAGATGGTGATGCCCAAAGTCGAGCCCGAGGAGGAAGAGGTGGTCGACCGGTCCCAGGTGACCGCCCCGACCGACATCGCTCCTCCGATGCAGACGGACGTCCCCCAGATCGTCACCGACACCTCCTTCGTGCAGAAGCTGGAACCGCCTCCCCCCGAAGGCATGGCGGTCGACAAGGGAGCCATCACCGTTCCCAAGGGCGTGGGCGGCTTCGGCAAGGGTGGCCAGATTTTCGACCCGTCGATGCTCGACCAGCAGCCGGTCCCGACCTACCAGCCGCACCCGATCTATCCCTACGACATGAAGAAGCAGGGCATTTCCGGGCAGGTGGTCGTGGAATTCATCCTCAATTCCGAGGGCAACGTGCAGAGCGCCTTCGCCGTCAGCTCCACGCAGCACGAATTCGAGGCCGCGGCCATCCAGGCCGTCAGCAAGTGGCGGTTCAAGCCCGGACGCCGCGGTGGGCACAACGTCAATACCCGCATGCAGGTGCCGATCGTCTTCTCCCTTAACAACGAGCAATGATTCTCCCGTGACCTTCCGCTGCTCCAATCTCCCATTCTCCGGCGCCCGCGCCTGCCTCCTCGCCGCCGGCCTCGTCGCCGTCGCGCTGGCTCCCGCCGTTCGCGCCGCCGAGGCTGCCTCCGACGAACCGCCCGCGCTCGGTGAGAAGACCAGCGAGGCCCTGACGAAGCTGCAGGCGATGATCGACGCCAAGGATTGGGACGGGGCTCTGGCGACGCTCAATGCCGCCCTGGCCGTCGCCGGACCGGACAGCTACGACCGGGCGCTGATCATGGATACGAGCGCCAAGCTCTACTTCCAAAAGGATGACACGGCGAAGGCGATCGCGGCCTGGGAGGAGGCTCTGCGCCTCGCCGATGCCCATCCGAACTACATGAAGCTGAAGGAACGGCTCGAGCTGATCCTCTCGCTCGCTCAAACCCATAGCCAACTCGCCCAGAACACCAAGGATCCGATGGCCGCCCGGGCCGATTTTGCGAAGGCGGCGGATTACATCCGGCGCTGGCTCGCGATTACGCCCAAGCCGACCTTCGATGCGGAGAATTTCTACGCCCTGGTGCTCTATAGCCAGGCGACCGCCAACGACAAGAAGATCGATCAGGATCTGTTGCGGCAGGCCCGCCTCGCCGCGGAAAAGGCGCTCCACCTGCAGATCAAACCCAAGGAAAGTCTCCTCGTCGTCGTCAATGCGATCTACCAGCAGTCCAACGACCTGCTCAGTTCCGCCCGCTACCTCGAACTGCTCGTGCAGCTGAATCCCGCCAAGGAAAGCTACTGGCAGCAGCTATGGGCCGTCTACATGAATCTGGCGGCCGGCGAGGACAAGGACGAGTCCAAGGCCCGGGAGTATTATGCGCTGGCCATCGATACCATGGAGCGCGCCCAGGCCTTCGGGAAGATGAAGACCAAGAAGGACAATTACAATATGGCCACGATGTATTACAGCGCCGGCCAATACGGCAAGACCACGGAGCTTCTTTCCGCCGGCCTGCACGACGGCAGCATCGACCCCACCATTAAGAATTGGGAACTCCTCTCTTATTCCTATCAGCAGGTGAACGAGCCGCTCAAGGCCATCGAGGCCCTCAAGGATGCCGAGAAGGTCCCGGACCTGGCCAATGACGGCAATCTGGATTTTGAGATCGGAAACATCTACGCCCAGCTGGAAAAATCGGCGGACGCGTACCAATCGTACCTCGCCGCGGTCACGAAGGGCCACCTCGAGAAGCCGTACACGGCCTATCAATATCTGGCCTACCAGGCCTATGAGGAGGAGAAATTCAAGGAGGCGCTCGATGCGGTGAACCACGCCGCCACCTATCCGCAGGGCCAGGGCAGCAGTCAGCTGGAAAACCTCAGGAAGCTGATCATGCAGTCTCTCAAGTTGCAGGAGAACGCCCCGCCCCCGGCCACCCCGACCGCGAGTTCGACGTAATCCCTTCCCTTTCCTTTCCAATGAAAAAAAAGACAACGCTTCTCTATTTTCTCGTCCCGATCGTCCTGCTGCTCATCTTCGGCCCGATCTTCTGGCGTTATGATGCCGGGTACGAGGAGAGGGAGGTGCAGCGGGCGGCGGCCATCCGCCAGTCCAAGATCGCCGCGATCGCGGAGCAGGACAAGCTGCGCCAGCAGGCCATCGACGAGTCCCTCGTGACCCAGGCCAAGCGCCAGAAGGAAAAAAAGGAGCGAGCGGACAAGTTGCAGAAGGAGCGGGATGAGCGCGAAGCCGCCCTTCAGTCCCGCAACAAGGCCGACAATGATGCCAACCGTCTGAAGGACCGTTGCGAGCGCCTGCAAAAGGACATCGATGTCCTCAAGGCCGACATCGCAAAGCTCGAAGCAGACGAGGGGAAACAGCGGCAGGCGGTAGAAGCCTCCAAGGCGTATGTCGTGCTGGCGCAGGCCAATGTGAAGAATCTCAGCCAGGTCCTGGACCGGATCGCCGCGGCCGATGCCGCCGCCGAGGCGGCCGCCAAGGCCGCCGCCGCCGCCGCCAAGAAGTCGTCCTGAGCGCGCAACCCGTCCCCCCCCTTCCTTTTATGAAAAAGTGGATGTACGTCATATTTCCCGGGCTCGGCTTGGCGCTGTTTCTCGCGCTTTATTTTCCCGCCAAGAGCCATTATGAGGCCGTCGAGGCCGCCCGGGCCGCCTCCGTCGCGGCCCAGAAGGCGGCGGAGGCCGAGAAGACCCATCAGCTGGAGGAGCGGGCCCGCCAGGACAGCCTGAAGCGCGCTGCCGATAACGCCCGCGACGACGCCGCCCGCGAGAACGCCCGGGTGGAGAAATATGCCCGCGAGGGCAAGCAGATCCAGGCGGACACGGACGCCGCGAACGCCAAGATCGCGACATATTCCAAGCAGCTCGATGCGCTCCAAAAGCAGCTCGACTCGCTGCAGCAGCGCAAGGAGCAGCTGACGCGGGAGGATTTCGACCTGCTGAAGCAGGTTGAGCTCGCCCGGGTGGGCGAATCCAACGCCGATCTCGAGATTCAGCGCATGGTCGAAATGATTGCCACCCGCGCGGGTGCCAGCTCGTTGACCGCCGAGATCCAGCCGATGGTGGCCAAGAAATAAGGGAGCGCCTACTTAAGGTATCGCCTTCGTAAGGTAGCGCGCTTTGTCCCAAAGCGCCTGCATGCCGGGTTGGGGACAACCCCAATGCTGTCCCATCATAATCCGTTGAGGGTGAGTTGATTATCTGTATCGAGTTGGTTGTTACTTGTATCAACTTTTGCAAATAGCTCCTGGATTGGGACTTTTGAAAAT
>Ga0302325_10011100_pt1 | contig 19430 bp, 19 predicted proteins | sample Palsa_T0_2_FD_201948 | JGI IMG/M metagenome (GOLD analysis project Ga0302325, IMG submission 201948) | Peat permafrost microbial communities from Stordalen Mire near Abisko, Sweden - Palsa_T0_2 | ecosystem: Environmental > Terrestrial > Soil > Palsa > Peat permafrost | place: Sweden: Abisko...
TAGGCCGAGGCCGTAGGCACGGGACGGGCACGGGCGAGGCCCAGCGCCGCGCTGGGGCACGCAGCTCGGTCGAGGCACCAGTGGCACGCCGGACCAGGCGACTCGGTCGGGGCGCGATGTGCCACCCGCAGCTCCAGCAATCGGGTCAGGCCGTCGGTGACCCGACGGACGGTCAACCACAGCAGGTCCTCACCCACGTCTTCCTGACGCCAGTCGCCGCTGTCCAGGTAGAAGCTGGCCAGCCGGTACGGGAACACTCCGACCCGCAGCGTCTCCAACAGCGCATACCAGCGCAGGTCGGCGGGGTGGCCCAACGCCGGACGCCCCGTCTTCAGGTCGATGATCACCGTCCGGGCCTGATTGCCCGACGCCTGTCCCAACGCCAGATCGACCTTGCCCGACAGTTCGACTCGTCCCCTGGCCAACTGCACCTTGAGCCGGGACTCGACCCGAGGGCGCCAACGCGTCTCGATCGGTGGGAAGGTGTCCTCGAACTTGGTGACGGCGTCGGTGGCCGCGGCGTAGGTCTCGGCCCGGATGGCTGCCGGGGCATCGCGCAGCCAGGCCGCCGGACCGTATTCGTCGTCGATCAGCCGCTGGGTCGCCAAGCGCACCAAGTCTCCCGGCGGGGGTGGCGCGCCGGCCAGAAAACCGCATCGCAACTCGATCGCCTTGTGGGCCAGCATGCCCTGGACGACGGCGGCATTCCAGGTGAAGCCCCCCTGTTCGTCGGCTACCAGTTGCCGCTCACATTGGTGCACCTGGGTTAGGGCGTGTTTGCTGACCACCACCACCGGCGGGTCGCGGCCGGCCAGCCACGGCGGCCCGCCAGAGCTGCCGGGGGCCGAGACCCGCTCGAGCGCATCGCTCGCCTCGGCTTCCAAGGCCCGGCGCAGTCGGCCGGCGAGGGCCGGATCGACGTTCGGTCGGCTCCCCCCAGGGTCCAACAGCTCATCCCACACCCGCTGCTGGGTCGGCGTCAGCATGGGGGCGAGCGTAGGACGAGGGTGTGACCGGCCACACCAGGACGACCGAGGGGTCGATGTGGACCCGGCAGCGCTCGCCTCGGGACAGCGGGCCAGGCCGGACCGTGCGCACCAGCAGTTCGGTGTCGTCGGCCAAGCGCACCGTGACCGCGGTGACCGCGCCAAGGTCGGCCACGTCGACGATCTCGCCCGGCAACTCCGAGGGCACGACAGGAGGCACGACAGGAGGCACGACAGGAGGCACGACAGGAGGCACGGCGGAGGGGGAGATACCGATGTGCTCGGGGCGGGTACACCACACCACCTCGGTGCCCGGTGGCAGCCCGTGCGGGTCCACCGAAATGGTCAGGCTCCCCGCCGACAGGGAGGTGGAGGACGCGACCCGGGCCCGGTTCAGGTTCTGCATCCCCAGCAGGAGCGCCACCTGGGGCGAGGCGGGATGGCCGTACACTTCCTCCCGGCTCCCGGCTTGCAGGAGTCGCCCGTCCGCGATCACCACTATCTCGTCGGCCAGCAACGCCGCCTCTTCCGCGTCATGCGTGACCAGGACGGTGGACAGCCCGGTGTCGTACTGCAACCGCCGCACCTCGCGCCGCAACTCCTCCCGCACCGGGGCGTCCAGGGCCGAGAACGGCTCGTCCAGCAACACCACCCGCGGCCCGCGGCTGAGCGCCTGGGCCAGGCTCACCCGCTGGCGCTGTCCCCCCGACAGCTGGTCGGGCAGCCGATTGTGCAGCCCACCCAGGTGCAACGTCTCCAGCCACCAGCTCGCCACCGCCGCGTCGGCGTCGGGAGCGAACACCACCTGCTGCCACACCGTCCGGCGGGGCAACAACCCCAGGTTCTGCGGCACGTACCCGATGCGCCGACGCTCCGTGGCCACGCTTTGCACCGGCTCGTCCCCGTACGTCACCACCCCTGCCCCAGGCCCCAGCAGCCCGGCCAGCGAGCGCAACGTCAGGGACTTGCCCGATCCCGATGGGCCGAGGATGGCGAGGCGGTGGCTTTGCGCCTGGTGGGCCACCGCCAGGTGAAACGTCCCAACGGTCACGTCCAAGTCGAACGAAACCCGGGTTGCTTCAGCAACGGCCGGGGAGCGAGGCGCGGGCAGTGACGACGCAGTCCGCACCCGCTCCGGCCGTCGTTGGTGGGCCAGCACCACTGCCGCCCCGGCGATGACCAGGGCGAGAAAGGTGGGGGCCTGGGTGACGTTGAGCCCGGTGCCCCCGAACTGCACCTCGGTGAACACCGGCAGATCGAACGGGTGATAAGCCAACAGCACCGTGGCGCCGTACTCGCCGAACGACCGTAGCCAGGCCAGCAACATGCCCGCGCTGATGCCGGGCGCCGCCACCGGCAGGCTGACCCGAATGAAGCGAGAAAGCGGTCGATGACCGAGGGTCGCCGCCACTTCGTCCAGGGCGGGATCGATGGCGGCAAAGGCGGACCGCGCCGCGATGACCAGGAAGGGGGCGGACACGAACGTCTGGGCCAGGACGATCCCGGTCAGCGAATCCGTCAGCTGCTGGTGGAACAGGTGGCCCAGCGTGGTGTAGGGCCCGAAGATGTAGATAAGGAGGATCCCGCTCATTAGGGGCGGCAACGCCAGCGGGAGTTGCACGATCACCCCGACCAGGGCGCTCAGCCGGCCCCGCGAACGGGCCAGGGCGAAGGCCAAGGGAATGCCCAGCAGCGTGATGATGGCGGTGGAAATGCTGGCGCTGAGCACCGACACCCGCACCGCACTCCACAGTCCCGGTGTGCCGAATCCCCGGTTGTTGGACTTGGCGAACCGGATAACGAAGGCGATGACCGGAACTGCGAGATAGACGATCAGCAGCCCGCCCAACCAGGTGAGCGGGCTGCGGACCGCCTTGGATTTCACAAGCCGGAGGATTTCACAAGCCGGGGGACTTCAGTACCGGGGGACTTCACTACCCGGGCAACACGCTGCTCAATGCGGCAGGCGGTGTGCCGGTCACCACGGCCGGGCTCACCAGGGTCAGCCCGTCAGCATCCAGCGCCGACTTGGCGTCGGGCCCCACCAGGTACTCCACAAACGCCTGGGCCCCGGCCGTATGGGCCGCGTTGTTGAGGATGGTGATGGTGTACATGGCCGCTTCACCGCTGTCGCCGGTCAGGGGAACGGTGGGGATGGCGGGGCTCGCCCCCTTGGCCTCGATGTCGTAAAAGAACCCGACATCGAGCTGACCCGATTGCAGGCGTCCCACCAGGGTGGTCTCGGGGTACACGTTGCTGGTCGAGGTGGTGATCGCCGTGAGCGCCGGTTCGTTGTACTTGGTGGCGGCGGCGGTGAGGGCGGTGACAGCCAGTGCGCCCGCCGGGTCGGACGCCGGGTCGGTGCGGCCGATCAGGATCCCGGGCAGGGCCAGCACCTGGTACCACGGCATGGTCTTGAGGTCGGTGGCGAACTTGCTGGTGGGGGAGTAGCCGATCACCAGGGGCGAGGTGGCCCATTCGGCGTACCACGACACCAGGTTCTTGTTGGCTGTACCCATGAGGCCGGCGTTCTTGGCCGGGTTGGCGCTGATGAAGATATCGGTCACCTGCGTGCCCGCCTCGATCTCAGTGGCCAGCGTGCCCGAGTCACCCGAGGTCCCGACGAAGGTGTAGCCGGTGCTCTTTTTGAATCCCGGCCCGATCAGGTTGGTCATGAGGCCCTGCAGCGACCCGGCCGAAGCGACGTCCACGGGACCGGATCCCTTGGGCGCAGCGGTGGTGGTCGAGCTGGTGGTCTTCTTGGAACTGGAGCACGCTGCGGCGATCAGCATCAGGCCGATGGCACAGCATGCAAAGAGGGTATGGATTCGCTTGGTCGCTGACCCGTGACTGGGCCGCGGGTGGGGGTTGCCCCCTGATGTTGGCATTACTGACTCTCCTCGGCTGGTAGCTCGATGGTCACGTTGGTCGACTTGACCGATGCCACGGCCATGACGCCCGGCGCCAAATGCAGTTCGTCGGCCGCTTCCCGGCTCATCAACGAGACGATTCGAAACGGGCCGGCCTGCATTTCCACCTGGGCCATGACGTGGTCCTTGGTGACCTTGGTAATGATCCCGGTGAAACGGTTGCGGGCGGACTGCGACACGATCGGAACCGATTCCGGCGCGCTCGCCATCGTGCTGGCGAAGCTGGCCAAGGCCTGGCCGTCGATGATCCGCCGTCCGCCCGGCGTCCGGGTCGCGGGCAACTTACCCGAGTCGGCCCAGCGACGAACCGTATCCGGGCTTACGCCCAGCAACTCAGCAGCCCGTCCGATCGTATAGGTAGTCATTCTGGCCGAACGGTAGTTGCGGGATTCAACGGCCTTCAAGCTAGCAGGCACATCTCTTCTTGTCATGGCAGGTCGCAGATGCGCATCGGGATCGGCGCCTGGGAGGCCGGTCGGTGCCGGCACGACGGGCAGGCCCCCCATTTCCAGCACCTTGGTCACGCCAGGCCCGGGGGAGGCGAGCACCAGCTCGGTACCCATTTGGCGCAGCCGGGTGCGTTCGTCGACCAGCATGCTTACGGCCGCGGCATCGATGAAATGCACGCCTTGCAGGTCGATCGTGACCGTTCGAGCCCCGTTTTCTGCTTGCAGCATCAACTCCCGGCCCACACCACGGGCGGTGGTCTCGTCCAATTCGCCGCTCACCAGGAGGGTCGCATCCGTGCCCGCGCTTATTACCACCAGTTCGAATCCGATCATGAGGCAGCCCTTCTGGTTATTTGACGGATGGGCCATCAGGCGCCATCACAAGAGAATGCGGACAACGAAGGCGACGGCGAACGCCACCAGGAGCCAGCCCAGGCAACGCTGCAGCATGCGGGGCGAGAAGTGGCCGGACAACGCCGCCCCCAGCGCGGCGGCGGGAACCGCGCCCGCCCCGAACGCCACCGCCACCGCCCAGTCGATGTGGCCCAGTGCGGCGTGGATCACCACGGCGGGCAGGGCGATGAGCGGGACGATGAGCAGGCTGGTGCCGGCCGCGGTGCGGTAGTCCATGCCGACGGCGAGGATGAACAGCGGTACCAACAGGGCGGCCCCGCCGTTGGCCAACAGTCCCGACAGGAACGAGGCCGCCAGCGCGCACAGCGCGATGCGAACGGCGCGCCGGCGGGCGGTTGGCGGCGTCAGCGCCGGTCCGGTCGTGCCGAAGGAGCGGGACGCGCCCGCCGCGAGCAAGACGGCGGCCGGCCGCAGCAGCTCGATTCCCGCCACCGCCAGCAGAAAACCGGACAGGACGAGAAGCGTCCGGCCGCCCACCACGCCCGACAGCAGGGCTCCGGCGATCGCTCCGGGGACGGCGGCCACCGCAGCGGGAACGATGGCCGAGATGTCAATCTCCCGTCGTCGCCGGTAGGCGGCCGCGGCAACGAGTGCGGCGGGAAGGGTGGCAGGCAGCGGTGACCCCACCGCCATCAGGGCCGGTACCCCCATCAGGGCGAGAAGGGGCGTTCCCACCACCGCCCCGCCCACGCCCAGCGAGCCGTAGAGCAGCCCTACCACCAGGCCGGCCAGGGCGATCAGCCAGAGCGCAGGCATGGCCGAGCGAGTGGTTTCACGCCTGCACTATATCTTGCAATTGCGAGCTTCTGTGGTGGGCGCGGAGGGAGTCGAACCCTCATGCCCGCGAAGGCCGCAGGGTTTAAGCCCGCTGTGTCTGCCGTTTCACCACGCGCCCGGGAACGAGAAAGTGTGGCACGCCGCGCCGGACCCCGCCGCCCTTAACCCCCCGGGTAGGCGGCCAAGGCGTCCACCACCGCGTCCTCACGGTCGTAGAGCACAGTCACGCTGACGTTGTCGTTGTCCAAATAGGCGAACTGCAAGGGCGCGCCCACCGCGATCTCGCCCACCATGCCCGCCACCCCGTCGAGGGAACCGGTCTTGGCCAGGAGCTTCCCCGCGATGGGCGTGCGGTTGTACCGGTCGGCCAGTGTCCCCGTCTGGCCGGCCACCGCCAGTCCGGCCTGTACCGGCGCGTAGGCCGGCGTGGCCCCGAGCGCCAGCGCGGCCAGTAGTTCCTGGCACGTGGCCCGGTCGGTGCGGGACAACCCCGAGCCGTCGTCCATGTGGACCGAACTCAACGGGATGCCCAGGCGCGCCACCGTGTTCATGACCACCGATACGCCGCCCGTGGTCGTGCCCATCCCCCCGACCTCCTTGTCGATGGCCCGCACCAGCAACTCGGCGATCCAGTCGTCGCTCGCCCGCAGCATGGCCTCGACGATCTGGCCGAGCGGCGCCGAGGACACCGTGGCCAGGATCACCGAGCCGGGCGGGGCCGTCTGGTCGGGCATGGAACCCACCGGGAGCCCCTGCAACTGGAGCAACCGCGCCAACTGGGAGGCGGCGTTGGTGGGCGGGTCGGGTGCCATGGAGCTATGGCCCGGGGTGGTCACCTGTCCTTCGTCAACGCTCAGCGCGGACAGCACGCCGATCTGCTCCTGCTCCTGGTAGCTGGCCGGCCACACGGGTAGAAAACCAGGACCCGACTCGTAGCTGGCGTCGCCTCGGATCCCCCCGGGCACCAGCTTGATCCCGTCCGCCACCAGGGCGTTGGCCAAGGTGGACAGCGGTGTCCAGGGGTAGCCGGCCATGCGCACCCGGCCGGTTTCCGAGGCGATGAAGCCGGGCGTGGCCAGCAGCGGGTCGCCCGAGCCCTCCAACCACAGGGCGGCCACCTGGCCGTCGACCGGCGGGGCGGGCGCCACCACCGAGGTGACGAAGTGGTAGTCGGGCCCAAGTATGGCGAGCGCCGCCTCGGCCACCACCAGCTTCTGGGTGGAGGCCGGGATGAGTGGGGCAACCGGCTGGTGCTGGTACACCACCTGCCCGGCGGCGTTGGTGACATCCAGGCATGAGTCGGTGCCCGTCAGGTCGCCGTCCAACTTTGTGGTCAATGCCGACAGCGCTGGGGAAAGGGGGGCCGGTGTGCCGATGCCCGTCGCTGACCCCAACGCCGCGGCGGCGCTCGACCCAGCCGCTCGCGGTCCAGCCGGGGAACCGACACGCCCGCTGGTCGCTGCCCCAGAGCCGGCGTTGCTGCGTCGCAATAGGAGCGCCACCGCGCCCGCCACCAGCACAACGCCGAGCACGACGGTGAGCGCCCGTTTCAGCCGCGTCACCAGGTTGACACTAGGTCACGGCAGGCTCCGAGCCGGCGCGCCCGATGTCGGATGCATGGGCACGGTGGCGTTGCTGGAATCGGTCAAGCCTTCATTTGAGCTGCCCTACCCGGAAGCGGACCGGTAGTACCGTCGGACGGTGCCCCTGGCGGTCATCTGTGCGTTGGTGTCATCGCTCTTGTACGCCTTGGCGTCGGTGCTGCAGCACCGCGCCGCGGTGGCACAACCTGCGCAGGCCAGCATGCGTCTTGGGCTGCTGACGCGCCTGATCCGGGTCCGCATTTGGGTTCTTGGTATCGGTTTCGATGCCGTCGCCTATGTGTTGCAGTTCGTCGCCCTGGGCCACGGCTCGCTGGTGTTGGTCCAGCCCCTCCTGGTATGCGGCCTGCTGTTCGCCTTGCCGCTCGGGGCGTGGCTGGCCGGCGGTCGCATGACGGGACGGGACTGGTGGGGAGCGGCGGTCGTCGTGGTGGGCCTCGGTGCCTTCTTGGTCACGGCGTCGCCCAGCAAGGGACACGAGGTGGTGGCCGACCACACCTGGATCATCTTGCTGGCCGTAACTATGGTCGCCATCGCAGGCTTGGTGGCGGGGGCGCTGGGGCCGGGGCGGGACAATGGCCGGTGCCGGGCTGGGCTGTTGGCCGCCGGCGCGGCCATCAACTACGCCGTCACCGCGGCGCTGACCAAGGCAGTGGCCCATCTCCTCAACCTGGGCGTGCTCCGGGTAGTCGAGAGCTGGCAGCTGTATGTCCTCATCGCGGGCGGGGTCCTCGGCATGCTGTTAGGACAGAGTGCCTTCCAGGCCGGTGACCTCGATGCGTCCCTGCCTGTGCTCACCGTCGTCGACCCCGTCGTCAGCGTCCTCATCGGCGCCTTCCTGTTCGGCGAGCGGGTTCGCAGCGGCCTCATCGCGACGCCCATCGAACTGATCGCGCTGGTCCTGGTGACGATGGGCGTGTTCGCCCTGAGCAAGGCGGAGGTCGTCCGCCTGGTGCACGAAGCCACGCCCGACGCCCCGTGAGATGTATCGAACACCTGTTCGACAGGCGCGGCGAACGGCGGTAGGCTGACGGTCATGGCGTCTTCGAGCGAGGGCAAGCTCCGGTGGCGGCTGGCCGAGGAGGACGACCCGGGCGGGCAGGGGGCGCTGTTCGACGGCGACCAGCTGGTGGACCGTCACGTGGGCACGGGCGAGTTCCGGGGGATGGAGTTCTTGCACGTCAAGGCGCGCACCATCATCAACGAGGTGCCGGCGTCGTCGCGCATGCCTTTCCGCTACACCATCAACGCCTACCGGGGATGCAGCCACGCCTGTACCTACTGCTTTGCCCGGCCCACCCATGAGTATCTGGGCTTGGACGTGGGCCAGGACTTCGAGCGCAAGATCGTGGTCAAGGTCAACGCGGTGGAGCGGCTGCGAGCCGAGTTGTCGGCCCGCCGTTGGGCCGGACATCACATCGCCATGGGGACCAATACCGACCCCTACCAACGTTGCGAGGGCAAATACCACTTGACGAGAGGGGTCGTGGAGGTCCTGAGCGAGGCGGCCAACCCCTTTTCCATCCTTACGAAGTCGACGTTGATCCTGCGTGACCTTCCGGTGCTGGCCGAGGCGGCCAGGCGGTGCGACGTCCACGCCAGCCTGTCAATCGGCACCCTCGACCCCGACGTGTGGCGGCTGACCGAGCCGGGGACGCCCCATCCCCGCCAGCGGGTGGACGCGGTGCGCCGGCTCAATGAGGCGGGGGTGCCGTGCGGCGTCCTGGTGGCGCCCATCCTGCCCGGCCTGTCCGACCGCGAGGACCAGCTGGAGGAGGTGGTCCAAGCGTGCGTCGAGGCGGGGGCCGTCTCCGTGTCGCCGGTGGCGCTGCATCTGCGTCCGGGCGTGCGTGAGCACTTCATGGGCCAGTTGGTCACCACCCACCCCGACCTGGCGGCGGAATACGAGCGGCGCTACCGCCGGGCCTACCTGCCGGCGGCCGAGCAACGGGCGCTGAGCGAGCGGGTCGCTCGCCTGGTGGAGCGGGCGAGGGGCACGTTCGGCCGACCTGGAAGCACGGGGCACGAGCGGTTTCGACCCGCCCCCCGGGCGGAGGTGAATGCAGTGGACGCCACCGATCAGCTGACCTTCGACCTCCCAGCGAACTCCTAAGCAGTACTCATCGTTTCTTCACAACGCGATGGTGAAGTGTTCTCGTGGCCCTTGATATCCGCTCCCTGGAACCTGATTACCTCGGCGAGTACTACAACCTGGCCGTCTCGCTGGCCCGTCGTTACTCCGTGCGAGCGACGTGGGCTGATTCGTCGGAGGACCTGAAGCAGGTCGCGCTGCTGGGCTTGGTCCGGGCCGCCGACCGCTTCGATCCCGAGCGGGGGGTCCCGTTTTCGGCCTTCGCCACCACCACCATCGTGGGAGAGCTGAAGCACTACCTACGGGATCGGTCGTGGGCCGTTCGGCCGCCCCGACGGGTGCAGAATCTGTACCTGCGCAGCCAGGAGGCCATCAACGAGCTGACCCAGGAGATGGGGCGGCCGCCTACCCCGGCGGAGCTGGGCGACCGGCTGGACGCGTCCACCGACGAGGTCGAGGAGGCATTGGGGGCGGGCGACCTGCGCCGCCCCACCTCGCTTGACGCCACCGTGGCGGGCGACGACCGCACGCTCGGATCTCGCCTCCCGGCCGATGACAACGGGCTGCGGGCGGTGGAGGAACGGATGGCGGTGCGCTGGTTGCTAGGGCGTCTGCCCGAACGGGAGCGGCGCCTGATCAGCCTGCGCTATATCGACGGGCTGACGCAGCTCGAAATCGCCGACCGGATGAGCCTCAGCCAGGCGCACGTGCAGCGGCTCCTGGTGCGCAGCCTCGACCAGCTGCGGGCCCTGGCTAAAGCGTCCTGAGCGCTTGTTGTAGCGGCGGGCCGAGGGCGTCGGGCAGGCAACGCTCGACGACCACGGCGTCGCACCCGACCCACGCCGCGGCCTCCCGCAGGGCAGCCGCCACCGCCTCCACGTGGGCCGCTCGGTGCGGCTCGACCACGCTTACCTGGCGGGCTACCAGGGTGGTGCCCACCCGCTTGGGATCGACCCGACCGATCAGGCGCCCAGCGGCCAACACGGGCATGGCGTAGTACCCGTGCACCCGCTGCGGCGAGGGGGTGTAGGCCTCGATTCGGTGGGTGAACCCGAACACCCGGACGGTGCGGGCCCGATCCCACACCATGGAGTCGAAGGGGGAGAGCAGCGTGGTCCGGTGCCGCCCTTTGGTGGCCAGCGCGGCCAGGGCTTCGGGAGCGGCCCACGCTTGGTCACCCCAGCCCTGCACCGTGACACCGATGAGGTCGCTGTCGTGCACCACCGCCGTAACCGCCGAGGTGGGGAGCCGGAAGTACTCGGCCAGGTCCTTCGCGCTGCCCACGCCCAGCGCGCGCCCACCCATCTCCACTAGGGCCAGCCAGCACGACTCGTCCGACTGCTCGACCCACCCGGTCAACCGGGCAGGTAAGGCCCGTTCGGTCAGGTCGTACACCCGTTTCCACCCTCGCCTGGTGGTACAGATCACCTCGCCCACGTCCAGCAACCGCTCCACCGCCACCTTGGTGGGGGACCAATCCCACCAGGGTCCGCCGTTCTTGGACCCTCCCAAGTCGGAGGAAGTGAGAGGGCCCTCCACGGTGAGGCGGCGACGGACCTCGTCCACCGCCTCGTTGGTGTTCACGTGGCCGCCCCAGCGGGCTCGGCGGGCCAGCTCGCGGCGGCGGAAGGCAAACCATGGCCACAGGTCGATGGGCAGGATGCAGGCGGCGTGGGACCAGTACTCCATGGCCCGGGGCTCGCCCGAGCGGGTGGTCCCCCAGCACGCCGACTCCACCGCGGCCCGCCCAACCGGCCCCACACGGGCGTAACACGCCAGCTCGTGGGAGCGCGCCAAGACCGAAATGGTGTCCAACTGGAGCGCCAGGACCTGCCTCAACACGTCGGAGGGCCGGTGTGGCCCGCCCTGGCGGCCCAGGAATCCCTGGGCTCGTAGCGCCATGCGCCGGGCCTCATCGGCGCTCAGTTGGTCGGCCACTACCCCTCCTTGGACTACGTCGGCAACGGTGCTGTCGGCCCGCCTACGCTGAGCGGACGATGAACGCCGCCATCATCTACGAGAGCCTGACCGGCAACACCCGCAAGACTGCCCATTTCATCGCCCGGGAGCTGACCCAGGCGGGAGTCACCACCTCCGTCAGCCCCATTACCAGCGTCGACTACCAGGCGTTGGAAGTGGCGGACCTGGTGATCGTGGGCACGTGGACCGATGGCATCGTGATCGCGGGCCAGCGCCCGGGCCGCGCCCAGCGGCTGCGCCACCTGCCCGCCCTCAACAACAAGCGGTGCCTGGTGTACATCACCTACGCCGTTGACCCGGGCAAGACGCTGCAGAAGCTGTCGCAAATCATGACCGACCGGGGCGCCAACGTACTCGGTGGCCTGGCCATCAAGCGCAACGACCTCGAGGGTGGGGCCCGCGAATTCGTAGCCCGCCTGCTCGCTGCCATCCCGGCCTAAGGACGCTGGGAAAAGGGACCCCGGGTTTCCGAGCTCGCCTTTCCTAGGTCGGCTTTCGTAGATCAGCCGGCGGCGAGGCCCGGGAGGCCGTCCACGCTGACCCGGTTGCTCCTGGCCTGGTAATCGGCGATCCCGTCGGGTCCCAGTCGGGTGGCCCACTTGGGCATGATTGGACGCTGTTCCACCAGGTCCATCAAGGGCACGCCGTGGCCGCACGAGTCGCTGACCCGCGCCACATCGACCGCGATGATCGACCGCAGGCCAGGCGGGACCGGGGACGAGAACGCGTCCAGCAGGCTTGCGAAGTCGTTATCGTCCGGCCGAACGGCGCGGCCGGTGCCGTGCAGGCGCACGATGCGGGGCGGCCCGGTGAAGGCGCAGAACATCAACACGATGCGTCCATTTTCCTGCAGGTGGGCGACGGTCTCGATCCCCGAACCGGTGAGGTCGAGATACGCAACCTGGTGGTCGCCCAGGACCGCGAAGGTCCCGTCCAGTCCCTTGGGCGAGACGTTGATGTGCCCGTCGAGGTCGCACGGCGCCGTGGCGACGAAGAACACTGGTTGTTCCTGCAACCATCGCGTCAGCTTAGAATCGATTGACTCGAGCACTTTTCCCATGGCTGCCAGCGTAGAAACGATCACGCCGGCATGCGACGAGATAGTCTCCTTCGACACTGGGGATCGAATGAAGGGATACACACAGATGGCGTCGCTGCGGGGCAGATTGGCCGCCCTTCTCGGGGCAACGGTGATCTTCGGCACCGTCGTGCTGGCGGGAGGTCCCGCACTGGCCCAAACGGGTGGTTACCCGCCCGGGTCGTCGGTCCCCTCGTGCACCGTGGGCAACGAGAACGCGGGCACCGTCTCGGTTGGCCAGGTCGCCACCTTCAGCCTGTGCGGTGACTTCGCCGACGGGGCGTCGGTCACCATCACGGTCAACGGAACGGTTGTGGGGACCAAGACCCCGGTCAACGGGGCCGTCACCGTCGTGGTCGACGTGGTCTCCCAAACCTCCCTTCAGATCGACGACCCCGTGACTGCCCCCGCTGTTTGTGGCACCAACTCGGCGGTGGCCACCGGTTCGGGCACGCCCGGTACCTCGACGGGCACGTTCACGCTGGTCTGCACCGGTACCACGGCCACCACGTCGACGACGGCCACGACAGCCACCACGGCGACGACGGCCGCCAAGGCGAGCACCGGCGCGCTGGCCTTCACCGGGGCTCACATCCTTGAGGCCCTTCTCATCGCGGCCGCCCTGATCGGGCTGGGCACCGTGCTCGTCCTCATGCAGCGCCGTCGCCGCCGGAGCTACTAGCCGCGCCGTTCCTCGTCGGTTTCCCGCTGTCCCGGAAGTTTCTGGTGCCTGGCGCAGTACCTTCGATCACGTGACTGATTTCCGTCTCGAGCACGACACCCTGGGCGACGTCCAGGTGCCGGCTCAGGCCAAGTGGGCGGCCCAGACGCAGCGGGCGGTTGACAATTTCCCGGTCTCCGGCACCCCCATCGACCGATCCCTGGTGCGGGCGCTGGCCCTGCTCAAGGGCTCGGCGGCCATCGAGAACGCCCGGCTGTGCCTGATCGATTCCCACGTGGCGTATGCCATCCAGCAAGCGGCGGCCGAGGTGGCGGTGGGTCTGTGGGACCCCGAGTTCCCGGTCGACGTCTACCAGACGGGGTCGGGCACGTCGTCCAACATGAACATGAACGAGGTGCTGGCGACCCTGGCCACGGAGAAACTGGGCCACGCTGTGCACCCGAACGACCACGTCAATGCCTCACAGTCGTCCAACGACGTATTCCCTTCCGCCATCCACCTGGCGGCCACCGATGGCATCGTGCACCAGCTCATTCCCGCCTTGGAGCATCTGGCGCGGGTGTTGCGCAGCAAGAGCGATGAGTGGAAGGGCGTTGTCAAGGCGGGTCGGACCCACCTCATGGACGCCACGCCGGTCACGCTGGGCCAGGAGTTCGGCGGCTATGCCTCGGCCGTGGAGCACGGTATCGAGCGCCTGCGGGCCGCCCTGCCCCGGGTGGGCGAGCTTCCGCTGGGTGGCACCGCGGTGGGGACGGGGCTCAATGCCCCCGAGGGCTTCGCCGCCGGCGTGATCGAGCGCCTGGCGTTGGAGTTGGAGTTGCCGGTGACCGAGGCGCGCGACCACTTCGAGGCCCAGGGTGGGCGTGACGCCCTGGTCGAGGCCTCGGGCGCGTTGCGCACGATCGCCGTCTCGTTGTACAAGTGCGCCAACGACGTGCGGTGGATGGGCAGCGGGCCGCGCTGCGGTTTGGCTGAGATCCACATTCCCGACCTCCAGCCGGGCTCGTCCATAATGCCGGGCAAGGTCAACCCGGTCATCGCCGAGGCGGTGTGCCAGGTCGTGGCCCAGGTGATCGGCAACGACGCCGCGGTGGCGTTCGGCGGGGCGGCGGGGAACTTCGAGTTGAACATCATGCTGCCCGTGATCGGGCGCAACCTGTTGGAATCGATCCGCCTGCTGACCTCGGTCAGCCGCCTGTTCGCCGACCGTTGCGTGGCCGGGCTGGAGGCGGACGTCGAGCGGACGCGGAGCTACGCCCTTTCCTCGCCCGCCATTGCCACTGCTCTCAACCCGTACATCGGCTACGAGGAAGCGGCCAAGGTGGTCAAGGCAGCAGCGGCCGAGCACAAAGACCTGCGCACCATCGTGCTGGAGCGAGGTCTGATGAGCGCCGAGGAGGTCGACCGGGTCCTCGATCCCGAGGCCATGACCCGAGGCGGCATCCTCAAGTAGGCATGCTGCGAGCCTTACCTTGGCATCACGGCCAGCAGCAGGCCGGCTAGCTGACCCGCCATGGCGGCGGGCTCGGTGCCGGCCGGATCGAACACGGAACTGAGCACGATGCCATGCGCCACCGCCACCAACAGGCCCGCCGCGGCCGCCGGGTCGACCCATTCGGGCAGGAGTCCCGTCGCCTGCTGCTCGGCCACCTGGTCGGCCAAGAACCCGCGCAACTGAGCCAGCAGGTCGGCCAGGCCGGCTGACAGGGCGGGCAGGCGCGAGGCGTTGACGACCGCCTCCAGGTAGACGGGCGCGTCCTGGCGGACTGCCTCAAAGCCGGCCAACAGGGCCGCCACGGCGGCCAGCATGCGCGACCGGGAGTCACCCTCCTCGCCCGCCAGGATGGTCAGCACGGGCTCGACCTGGTCCCGGATCACCGACAGCAGGGCCTCGGCCAGCAGCTCGTCCTTCGACCCGAAATAGTAGGTGATGGAACCGAGGTTGGCTCCCGCCAACGTGGTGATGGCCCGCGACGTGGCGCCCGCCCGACCGCCTTGGCGGATGCATTCCACCGTGGCGGCGAGCAGCCGGTCCCGGGTGGACGCCTCATACATACAAGTGTATGATAGTCGCCGTTCAGCCCAGAGCGAGTGAGCCCTCGAACGGTCCGGGGTCCTTGGCGGTGGGAAAGTTCGGCCCATGCCAGGACAGGATCTTGCCCAGCCGATCCGTCACTTCCTTCCACTGGGCCGGGTGCCAGCCCTCGGCCGCCCCCATGACCTTGCCCTGCATGCCCAGGTGCACCAGGGCGGGAAGCCGGTCCAACCCGAACTCCTTCACCGCCACCCGATCCGGATCGGCAAAGGTCATCAGATCCTTGGCCCAGGGACCAAGGAACTGCCGGCACTCATCGGCGGTGGCGGTCAACAGCCAGGCAATGCGGCAGTCCGCTTGCTCGAAGGACTGCAGAATCCGCCCGGCAGTAGGGAGTATCCACGCGCTCTGGTTGGTGAAGGGATCGAGCGCCACGAAAAGGAGATGGAACGTCACGAGCATCTGCTCGACGGTTCGTGCCTTGCCTTGTAGGGGCGTCAGGACGAGATCAGGCGAAGGGTCGCGGGCCACAGCGCCAGCAACGTACCGCAGCGCACCCTCACGGTACGAAATGGCGCCATCGCACGCGGCGTCGGCGGTCGGGCGTGCGCCCCGGTAGCTGGTCGAACGGGCCCGGCGGTACGGTCGGTGGTCATGGCGATCGTCGGTCTGGGCCTGGGCACCGAAGGAAGCCTCTATCGGCTGCTCCTGTTGCTGCACATCGGGTGCGCCGTCCTCGGATTCGGTGCCTTGGCGTTCAACGGTGTGCTGCGGCTTCGGGCCCGGGACCATGACGGTGACGTCGAACTGTTCATCCTGGACGAGAACGCGTTCGTCACCCGCATCGCCGAATACCTGGTCTACGGCGTGTTGGTCTTCGGTCTCCTGGTCAGCCTGACCAGCCAGAGCGAGTGGTTGCCCAGCCAGTCGTGGCTGTCGCTGTCCATCCTGCTGTACATGATCGAGCTGGGTTTGTTGCATGGGATCATCCACCGCAAGGAACGGGAGTACCGCTCCCTGTTGCGCAAGGTCAACGCGGGCCGGGCCGACGATACGAGCGACGAGGTGGCCCAACTGGAGCGCTTGGAACAACAGATCAGCTGGGGCTGGGGCGCCTTCGACGTCGTGTTCCTCGTCATCTTGTACCTGATGGTGTTCACACCCGGTCACCTTCGAGTGGGCTGAGCGGCTTACCCGTGCATCCCATCGAACACCTGCGTTACGTCGCCCGGTCCTCGGGGGCCGATCCCCGCCTCCTCGTCCGCGAAACGGCGGGGGCGTTGGCCGGAGTGATCCGAGTGGAACCGGCGGGGTTGGTTCCTGCCTGCCGGCGGCTGGTCGAGCGTCACCTCACGGTCGGCCCGGTGTGGTGGCTGTCGGCTCGGGTGCTCACCGCGCCGGACGCCGTTGCCGCAGCGTGGGCCGCCGGGGCCGAGATCGACGAGGACCCGACGGCCGGGATTCTGGCCGCCGCCCTGCCCGACGACGTGACCGTCACCGTGGTGGGCTGGCCCGACATCGTGGGCGTGGCGTTGCGCCGCCGGGGCGACCTGGAGGTGCTCGTGGCCGAGGCAGCGGGCGAGGGCTCGATCCTGGCCCGGCGGCTGGACGAGGTCGGGACGTCGGCTGCCGTGGTACCGGACGCCGGGGTGGCCGCGGCCGTGGTGGTGTCCGACCTGGTGGTGGTGGAGGCCACGGCGGCGGGACCAAGCGGGATCCTGGCGGCAGCGGGATCGCATGGCGCAGCAGCGGTGGCAGCCCATCGAGGCGTGCCGGTGTGGGCCGTGGCGGGCGTGGGCCGGGTGCTGCCGGGCCGGCTGTGGGACGCGCTGCTGGAGCGGTTGGACCGCGGCCTGGTCGAACCATGGGACCGACCGGTCGAGTTGGTGCCGGCGTCGGTACTGAGCGCCGTGGTCGGGCCGCAGGGGCTGGTTGCGGCCGATGACGGCCTGGCCCAGACCACCTGCCCCGTCGCCCCGGAACTCCTCCGCCCCGCCCTCGGCTGACCTTTGTACCGAACCCGGTCGTGGCAAGCGGGGCCGGGCCGGGGCCGAGCCGGGTTGCCGAGCCGGGTTGCCGGGCCGATTTAAGGAGCCAACTTGTTGCTCGGACCGCATGTTGGCTCCTTAAATCGCGGTGAGCGGGGCTGCCGGGCCGATTTAAGGAGCCAACTTGTTGCTGGGACCGCAACTTGGCTCCTTAAACCGGGGCCGAGAAGGGGGCCGGGGAGGCGGGGCAGACGGCAGGTCGCCGGGGCGGGTAGATGGCAGGTCTCGGGGGTAGGTTTTGCCCCATGGGAGAGATCGTGGAGTTCCCGAGCAACGGTTCTACCGCCCAGGGGTACCTGGCGACGCCCGGCGGGGGCAATGGACCTGGCGTGGTGGTCATCCAGGAGTGGTGGGGGCTGGTCGACCACATCAAGGACGTAGCCGACAGGCTGGCGGCGGAGGGTTTTGTCGCCCTGGTGCCCGACCTGTACCACGGCACCACGACGAAGGAACCGGACGAGGCGGGGAAACTCCTCATGAGCCTCAACCTCGATCAGGCGGGCCGCGACATGAGCGGTGCGGTCGACTATCTGGCGGCTCACGCCAGCGGCACCGGGGTCGGCGTGATCGGCTTCTGCATGGGCGGCGCCCTGGCCCTCCTGCTCGGCACCTTGCGACCCGATGCCGTCACCGCGGTCGTCTCGTTCTACGGGCTCATCGTGTGGCCCGCCACCGAGCCCGACTGGTCGAAGATGGCGGCCGCAGTGCTGGGCCACTACGCCGAGCACGACGACATGGCCGGTCCCGCCGCCGTGGAGAAGATGCAAAAGGAGCTGGGCGACCGGGGCGTCGACCTCGAGTTGTTCCTGTACCCGGGCACGGAGCACGCCTTCTTCAACGACACCCGCCCCCGAGTCTACGACGCCGAGGCGTCGGCGCTGGCCTGGGAACGAACAATTCCTTTCCTCCGCTCCACCCTGACGCGCCAGTGACCATGAGGCCGCCGGAGCCCCATGCCTGATCTCATCGCCCAATACCTGGAACTGGGCCTGGCGCTGGGGCGCCACATCGACGGGATGGTGGACGCCTATTACGGGCCGGCGGACCTGGCGGCCCGGGTGGCGGCCGAACCGGTGCGCCCTCCGGCCGAGTTGGAGGCCCGGGCACGGCGGCTGCTGGCCGACTTGGCGGCCGACGACCAGTTGGACGCGGCCCGGCGCCACTTCCTGGCGGCCCAGGTGGTGGGGCTGCGCACCACGGCGGCCAAGCTGGGTGGCCAATCGATTGGCTACGCCGACGAGGTCGAGGCGTGTTATGGGGTGCGGCCTCATATGATGCCCGAGGAAACCTTCGCCGCGGCCCATCAGCGGCTGAACGAGGTGTTGCCCGGTTCCGGTCCCCTGGCGGAGCGTTACGTCACCTGGCGGGAGTCGCAGGCGGTGCCGCCCGACAAGTTGCGCGCCGCCATTGGCAACCTGGCCGAGGACCTGCGCGACCGAACCGCCACCCTGTGGGGACTGCCCGAGGGCGAACAGGTGGAGTTCGACCTGGTGACCAACAAGCCGTGGTCCGGTTTCAACTATTACCAGGGCGACCTGCGCAGCCGAGTGGTGATCAATGTCGACCTGCCGGTGCTGTCCACCAGCCTGGGCCACCTGGTGGCCCATGAGGCCTACCCGGGCCATCACACCGAGCACTGCCGCAAGGAGGTGGGCCTAGTCCGGCGGCGCCGCCACTTGGAGGAGACCATCTTCCTGGTGGGCACGCCCCAGTGCCTGATGGCCGAAGGTCTGGCCGACCTGGGGCTGGAGATGGCAGCAGGCCGGCGGCCCGAACCGATGGTGGCGAGCCACCTTCGCCCCCTCGGGATCGCCTACGACGCCGATCTGATCGCCCAGTTGTCAGAGGCCGGTGAAGCGCTAGGCCACGTGCGGGGCAACGCCGCCCTAATGCTGCACGACGGCGGTGCCGACGTGGACACGGTGGTCGACTACCTGGCCCGCTGGTCGCTCACCTCGCGGGCCCGGGCCGAGAAGGGGGTCCAGTTCCTGACCGATCCCACCTGGCGGGCCTACATCTACTGCTACATCGAGGGGGTGGCGCTGTGCCGGCGGTTCGTGGCCGGCGACCCGGCGCGTTTCGCCCGCCTCATCACCGAGCAGCTGACGCCCGCCGATCTGGCCGCCACTGCCCCGAGATGAGCCCCTGCCTCGAGATGAGCCCCTGCCTCGAGATGAGCAGAGTCAATTACTGGCCAGTAACATAGGCCCATGTCTCAACGCACTCGGCACCTGCCCCGACGGTCATGCCTGTCGGTTCCTGCATCCAGCGAGAAGATGATGGGCAAGGCGGCGGGATTGCCGGCCGACATGGTGTTCCTCGACTTGGAGGACGCGGTCGCTCCTCTGGAAAAAGAGG
>Ga0302325_10011101_pt1 | contig 19428 bp, 19 predicted proteins | sample Palsa_T0_2_FD_201948 | JGI IMG/M metagenome (GOLD analysis project Ga0302325, IMG submission 201948) | Peat permafrost microbial communities from Stordalen Mire near Abisko, Sweden - Palsa_T0_2 | ecosystem: Environmental > Terrestrial > Soil > Palsa > Peat permafrost | place: Sweden: Abisko...
AACCTGAGGAGGTCGCGGCGCTGGTGACATTCCTCGCCTCGCCGCGGGCGAGCTTCATCAACGGCGCCCACATACCCGTGGACGGCGCGCAACGCAAAGCAGTCATGGATCAGTAGGGAGGTCGGGCGATGACCGACGCTACGGGCACCGCGGAGCTGCGACCGCTGCAGGTCGAAGCGAACGGCATCAACGTCATCGCCGAGAACGAGCGCAAAGGCCACCCGCGTGACCTGTTCTGGCCCTGGTTCGCGGCGAACATCTCGGTGCTGGGTCTCGGCTATGGCGCGTTCGAGCTCGGCTTCGGCATCTCGTTCTGGCAGGCGATCGTCGTCGGCGTGGTCGGGATCGTGCTGTCGTTCCTGGCCTGCGGGTTTATCGCCGTGGCAGGCAAGCGGGGCTCGGCCCCGACGATGGTGCTCAGCCGGGCCGCGTTCGGGGTCAACGGCAACAAGCTTCCCACGGTGATTTCCTGGCTGCTAACCGTGGGCTGGGAGACCGTGCTGGTCATCTTGGCCACGCTGGCCACCGCCACCGTCTTCCACCGGCTCGGCGTGGGCGGCGGCACCGGCACGAAGGTGATCGCGCTGATCATCGTGGTGGCGCTGACCATCTTCGGCGGCGTGATGGGCTTCGACCTGATCATGCGGATGCAGACCTGGATCACCATCGTGACCGGGGTGTTCACCGTGGTGTTCATCGCGCTGGTGGCGGACAAGATTCACTGGCACACGGTGTCCGCCATCAAGGGCGGCACGACTCAAGAGCTCATCGGCGCGCTGGTGTTCACGATGACCGGCTTCGGTCTCGGCTGGGTGAACTGCGCGGCGGACTACTCGCGCTACCTGCCCAGGCGGTCCTCCGGCCGCGGCGTGATCGGCTGGACCACCTTCGCGTCCTCGATCGCGCCCATCTTCTTGCTGGTGTTCGGGCTGCTACTCGCGGGCTCCTCTAAGAGCCTGTTCTCGGCCATCAACAGCGACCCCATCGGGGCACTGACGACGCTGCTGCCCACCTGGTTCCTGGTGCCGTTCGCCATCGTGGCCGTGCTCGGCCTGATCGGCGGCTCGGTGCTCGATATCTACTCCTCCGGGCTGGCGCTGCTGACCCTCGGCGTGCGGATCCCCCGGTACCGGGCCGCCCTGATCGACGGCACCGTGATGACGCTCGGCACCATCTACGTGGTCTTCGCCGCGCACAACTTCGTCGGCCAGTTCGAGGGGTTCCTGATCACGCTCGGGGTGCCGATAGCGGCCTGGTGCGGGGTCATGCTGGCCGACATCGCGCTGCGGCGGCGGGACTACGCCGAACCCGAGCTGTTCACCCCGGCCGGCCGCTACGGCGACATCAGGTGGATCCCGGTGCTGGCGGTCATCGTCTCGACCGGCATCGGCTGGGGCCTGGTCACCAACAGCTCGGCCGGCTGGCTGACCTGGCAGGGATACCTGCTCGGCCCGTTCCACCTGGGCGGCAAGACCGGCGCCTGGGAATACGCCAACCTGGGCGTGCTGATCGCGCTGGCCATCGGCTTCTTGGTGACCGCGCTGTTCAGCCGGTCGGCCGTGCGGGCCGAAGAGGCGGTGCCGGTGCCGGCTCCGGCGGGCGCCCAGGCCTAGCAGTTCGGCCGCGAACTTTCGATCGTATCCGGCTGGGTCTTCTTTCGCCGGGCTAATCGTGCTTACCCTGACGGCATGGGGATGCCATCGCCAAGCTGGGATGCGCTGGTACGCCAGAAGAACGCCGCGACCCGGCGCCGCAAGCGGCGCCGGCGGCAGCGGTTTATGCTCTGGCTGCTGACCTGCGTCACGACGGTGGCGCTGCTGGTGATCTATCTGTTCGTCGAGGACATCTCCGGGACGACGCCGACCGTGGCCACCCCGGCGGCGCTGTCATCCCCCGCCCGGCCCCTCAGCTCGCCATCAGGGCGGCGGGTAGCTCCGAAGCGGAAGGTACCGCCGACGACAGCCGCCGCCGCAGGCCCGCGGGTGACCGATGCCTCGTCCGGGCTTTCCTACCAATTGCTCCCTGCCCCCTGGCGGCAAGGCTGCCCGGCCACGCTGCGTACGCCGGTGTTCAGCTGGAGCACGGGCGAGAACGCGGTGGCCGGGCAGGTCGTCATCGACGGGTCCACCATCGACTGGCACGGCGATGCCTGTTCGGGCCAGCTTCAGCAGCAATTCCAGTACTCGGGCGCCGCGGACCTCGAGCCGACCGCGATGAGCCTGGTCGGCGCGCTCGACCCGGCGTACTACACCGGGCTGGTGCACGGCCGCATCATCGAGGCCAGTTCCGCGATGCAGGTCAGCGAGCACCAGGCCTGGATGGTCAAATTCCTGATGAGCTACCCCGACGCCGCGGGCGAGGGCCTGAACTGGAGCACCGAGCTCGGCGCCGTGGTCGTGGTAGACCGCGGCGCTGGAGACGCCCCGGCCGTGTTCTACGTCTCGATGCCGGCCAACCTGGGGACCGCGAACGTCACGGTCCTGATCAACTCGCTGCGCCTCAGCTCGCCGCCGTGAGGTAACTCAAGGGGCCTTCCGATGATCTCGGGAAGGCGTCCTACCCCATGCCGCTGATCTTGCCGGCCTCGATGGTGATCAGCACGCGGATCTGGTCGCGGCCTCCGTACCAGGGATACGGGCCACCCAGGTACCGCTGAGCCAGCTTCTCGATGTGTTCGGCCGCCCCGTCGGTGGTCACGTCAAGGACGCGTCCCCGGACCTGGAAGTACCGTGACGGCTTGTCCGGGTCGGAAATGGCGACGGCCACCCGCGGGTCCCGCTCGATGTTCCTGACCTTCAGGTGGCCCTGCACGGTGTTGATCAGCACGTGCTCGCCGTCGGTGTCGACCCAGGTCTGGGTCAGCTGCGGCGAACCGTCGGCCATCGACGTGGCGAGATAGCAGGTACTCGGCTCCCTCAGGAGCGCGAGCAGGCCTTCAGGGAGCTTCACGATGGTCAAGCTACCATCGAGCTCGCATCCGGCCACCGCTAGCATGCCGATTCCTGAGGGTGGCGGCGCTTTGCCGTACCAGGGCCCGGCGGAATAGAAACCGCCGGGCCCTGGTAGGGCGCTCAGGGCTGGATGGGGAGAGTGAATTGCTGGGTTACCTGCTGACCGGCGTAATCGGTGAGCCGCATGGTGAACTTGAAGGTGCCGGCTGTGGTCGGTGTCCCGCCGATCTGGTTGTCGGCGTCGCGCGGCGCTGCACTACCGTTCTGCAGCGTCATCCCAGGTGGGAGTTGCCCGCCGACTACGGCCCAGGTGTAGGGCCCGGCCCCGCCGCTGAGGAAGAAGTCCAGCGTGAGGGACTGGCCGACGGTTCCCGGATAGAAGGTTGATCCGCTGGACGGCAGGACGATGGTCAGCGGCTGGTTCGGGTCCACCGTGATCTGGTAAGCCTGGTAAAGGGGCTGGCCTTGGTCGCCGGTGCCTTGCACGGTGAAGCTGTACGTAGGTTCCTCGCCTGGCTGGCCGGGAGTGCCGCCGACGATCGCCCCGGATACCCCGAAGGTGGCGGGGAGGGACAGCCCCGGCGGCAGGGCGCCGGCGGCGATGCTGAGCGCGCCGCCGGCGTTGTGGCTGGTGACCAGGTGCCCTTGATACGGCTCGCCAACCACGGCGTCAGGCAGTACGCAGCTCCCACTGATGAGGAAGCTGCCGTTGGCGGCGTTGCACAGCAGCTGGTCCGGGAGTCCTTGCACGGTGACGGTGATCTGGTAGGCCATCGTGGAGGTCAGACCCCCATCGGTCGCCTTGACGGTGAAGTTGAATGTTCCGGCCTTGGTGGGGTTTCCGGCGATGGGGGCGCCGGACCCGGCGGACTGGGCCGCCATGGTCAGGCCGGGCGGGAGGCTACCCGCGGTCAGCGCGAAGGAGACTGTCGCGCCAGCGCTGCCAGCCTTGCCCACCGCGATGGTCGCGGAATAGTTGTTCGGCGCGGTGGTGACTCCGGGAGGCAGCACGCATACGCCGCCTTCCAGTGTGCCGTCGTTGGCTGCTGCCGTACACAGCAGGTGAATGCTCGGCGGCGGGTAAGGCTTCGCCGCCGCCGGGCCGGCGGCCGCCACCGCAAGCCCCGCCGCTGTTGTCACCATGGCCGCGAGCGTGAGCGCTGCTCTGATTCTCTGTCTCACCGTGATCCTCCTACGGTCAGCCCTTCCGGGCCCGGACACGAAAAAAGGACTGGCGTGTTGCGGTGAGAGCGCCCGCCGGCCAGCAGGAACGATCCCTACTACGGGAACGGAGCCGGGCCGGCTGCGGTTCACCAGCTGGCTGGGATCTTGTGCGCGGCGACGACTGGCGGTCCCTAGGGGCGCCTGGCCGTGTCACCGGGCCTTGACGGTCACCAGGATCTTGCCGCCCGCGGTGACCGCGAAGCCGCGCACGCTGGTGTCCTGGAATGACACCGACGCGGGATACCACGCAGCCAGATGGCCCGCCGCGATGGTCCAGCCGCCGGCGGCCAGGTCCTGCCCGCGCGGTCCGGTGACCAGCAGCTGGCACCGGGTCCCGGCGGCGACGCCGGTGACTTGCACCTCCATCTCGGTGCCCCACGGCAGGGGCGTGTACCGGACGGCCGCCCACGCCCCCGTCGCCGGATTCGCGCCCTGGGCCGTGACGGCCCACTGGACCGCCGCGACCTGCGGGCGGGCAGCGATAACGTGCAGCGCCTGCAACCCGCAGGCGGCTGCGAACCCGGTAGTCAGCGCGGCCGCGGCGGTCAGCCGCCACCTGCGCCGGCGGATCCCAGATACCCGGGCAGCCAGCACGGGGAGCGACGGACCCGGCGTCAGGGCGGTGGCGTCCGGCGGCAGCTGCCGGGCCTCTTCGACGGGCACCCTGCGGAGCAGGGCCGGCAGTTCGGCGAGCCCGGCGAGTTCGGCACGGCACGGCGCGCACGCCGCCAGGTGGCGGTCTACCAGTCCGCGCTGGGCAGGCTCGATCGCGCCAAGCAGATATACGCCGAGCTCCTGCCGGGCCTGTGCGCACAGGCCGTCGCCGGTCATGGCCGGAGGCAGGCGGGGCTGGCGGCCACCGGGTGCCGACCGCCATCAGCGTCAGGCTCCCGGCCGAAAACCGCCTGGCGCGACACCAGACCACCCATAACGGACAAGGCCCCATACCTGCTGAAACGTCCGGGCCTGGCTGCCGGTTCACCGGCTGCGGATACGCCTTGGGCCGCCGTGAACCTGCCAACGAGTGCTTACGTTCCCATGGATGTGCAGGTAGACATGGTGGAGGCGAACCCAGTCCAGGACGGTCCGGCCCCGGTGGCGACCCGGTGGGCGGGCCGCAGCCTGTACCTGCCGACCTTGGTGATCGCGGCCCTAGCCGCCTGGCTGAGCTGGCGGGGCTGGATCGCCCTGGCCCAGACCGGGGTGGCACGGTCCTTTAACGCCGGCCGATTCGAGCTAGCCGGGCCCGTGGTCCTCGGCTTCGTGCTGGCCATCTGCGTCATCGAGCAGATCCGCCCAGCGCAGCGCCGCCGCCTGTTCGCCCGCGGACACCTGCTCGATTTCTGTTACGCGGTGTTCTACGCCCTGCTCGTCGTCCCGCTGATCGTTCTGCTCGGTGCGGGTTTCTCCGGACTGCTGGCCCGGCTTGAGCCGTGGCTGGTGCTGCCGCACCTGCCGGGCGTGCCCGGCTGGTGCTTCGTCGCGCTCGCGGTGCTCGGCATCGATGCGGTGGACTGGCTGACCCATCTGGCCAACCACCGCCTCACGGCGTTGTGGCGGCTGCACGCGGTGCACCACTCGCAGGAAGAGCTGAGCATCCTCACCACCTACCGGGCGCATCCGCTGGTCCACGTCAGCTTCCTGCTTTCCGCGGTGCCGATCCTGGCCGTCGAGTCCAATGCCGTGACTCCCGCCGCCGTGTTCACCGTCTACGCGTGCCTGGGCGCGCTGCCGCACGCGAACGTGCGCTGGACCTACGGCCGGGCGGGCCGGATCCTGATCAGCCCGGCCTATCACCGCATCCACCATTCGGCGACCGGGCGCCTGGATATCAACCTCGGCACCGTCTCCGCCTTCTGGGACGCACTCTCACATCGGGCGGTTTTCCCCGGCCGGACCGCAGACGCCGACGTCATCGAGACCGGGCTGGCCGGGCGGCCTGTCCCGGTCGAGCAGTCCGGGCGCCGGCCGCGACTGGGCCGCACCATGCTGAGACAGCTGGCTGAGCCTTTCACCTCGATCAAGACGGAGTAGCGGTGACCATCATCCAGAGCACTCGCAAGCCAAGCCAGGGCAGCCGTGGCGCGCTGATGTGGCTGCTTTACCTGTGTGACGCCGCGTTGCTTGTCACTTCCGGGCTGATCCACCTGCACCTGTGGGACATCGCCTACCGGCACGTCAAGACGCTTGATGTGCTGTTCCTGGTCCAGGTGGCCATGTGCCTGCTGGCCGCGCTGATACTGCTGGTCACCCGGCACCTGCTGGTTGTGCTGGGCGCCGCGGTGCTGATGGCCGGGACCATCGTCGGTTTCCTGCTGGCTCGCTCGGTCGGCATCTTCGGCTTCCACCTCACGTTCTCTTCCGGGCTGGCCTACACCGTGCTAGTCGTCGAGGCCGCCGCGGTGGTAATGCTCGCCCTGACCGGCTGGCTGCAGTGGCAGCGACGCGGGGGGCGGTAAGCATCGGAGGTCCAGCCCCCGGATTTTCCAGCAGTTTGCTGAACCATCTCCTGACCTTGGACGTGTCAGGATCAGGAGGCAGAGTGACGGATAAGTACCGAGGGGCAGGCCGCGCCGAAGCCGTCGGCCTAGCCGTGGCCTCGGCGTCCCTGCTGGTCTGCGCGCCAGCGAACCAAAAAGGTGAACTGAATGGTTCATTAGCACGTGATCCATAAAGGGAGATTAATTTCACCGTGAAGGGGAGAAAATTCAAATGCGAAAGATTTGGGGCGCCGCCGGACTGGCCGTCGTCGCACTAAGCCTGTCCGCCTGCGCGAGCTCGGGCAGCAGCTCAGCCGCCGCGGGCAGCGCCCCGGCCGCGGCAGCCAGCAGCCCGGCCGCGTCGGCCCCGGCCGGGTCGGCTCCGGCCGGGTCGGCTCCGGCCGCGAGTTCGGGCGGGACCACTCTGGACGTCAAGACCATCGGCGGCCAGCAGGTAGTGACCAACGCTCAGGGCTTGACCTTGTACTGGTTCGCCCCGGACACCTCGACCACCTCGAAATGCACCGGATCCTGCGCGACCTACTGGCCGCCGGTCAAGGGCCCGGCCACCGCGATGTCCGGCGTCACCGGCAAACTCGGCACCATCACCAGGTCGGACGGCACGATGCAGGCCACCTACGACGGGCATCCCCTGTACACCTACGCCGCCGACACCGCCCCCGGGCAGGCCAAGGGCAACGGGCTGAACGTCTCGGGCGGGCTGTGGTACGAGATGACAGTCTCCGGTGCTACCCCGGCCGCTGGTGCCTCGGCCAAGCCCAGCACCAAGACCGGCGGCGGTTACGGTTACTGAGCTCGCGCTCACCGTCCGGACAAAACCTTGTTGCGGGGTGGCCGGGCTCCGCCCGGCACCCCGTACATGCAGTCACCCGCCGTGTTCCAAAGGGACCGACACGAACGTGGCCTTAGTGATACCCGCCATGAGGCTCTGGCCGCATCGCGTGCGCCCTCCCAGGAGGCTATGTACCGTATAACTGGGTGCCGTCTTTCAGGGAGAACATGACCTTTAATCCGCAGGGCGAGGAGTTTCGCGTCCCGACGTCCGCGGACGCATCGCGGATCCTCGAGGAACTCACGCCGGTCACGCGTCGCTCGCGCCGGCTCGCGCGCGATGTCGCGTTCGCCCGCCCCCTGCTCGCGTGGGGCCTGGCCTGGATGGCAGGCTCGATAGCGTTCCAATTGGTGCCGAGCCCGGCCGGTGCCGCGCTCGGCACGGCCGCGGGCGCCGGAGCCACCGCGGTCACCTGGCTGGTGCGCCCCCGTGAGGTCCGCCTTTACACCGAACGCCGGTTCGTACTGCTCTGGTTCGTACTCTTCGCGATCTCGCCGCTGCTCGTGGTCGTGGCGGCGCCGCCCAACGCCCGCATCATGGTCGTACTGCTGGCCAGCTTGTGGGCGGTCGGCATGCTGCTGTACGGAATCGGAGCCCAGGACACGCCCCTGGCCGTGGTCGGCCTGACGATCGTGATCGTCGCCGCGGCCGCCCGGCTCATAGTCCCGGATGCGGCGGTGCTCGTCGTCGGGATCACCGGCGGCCTGGGCATGGCCGCGCTCGGCGGGTGGCGGATGCGGTGGAAGCGATGACCGATCGCGACGTGATGCTGTCTGAGCTGGCTGACCTGCTCGGGAGCCCGCTCGACCCGGTGCTCAGCGATCCCACCCGACTGCGGATCCAGGTGGCGCTGCACGCGCTGCCGGACGGGGCGGCGATGAGCTTCACCATCTTGCGCAAAACCCTGATGCTCACCGACGGCAACCTCGGCACCCACGTGCACGTGCTCATCGACGCGGGCTTTGTCATCACCGAGGAGCACTGGCGGGGTAAGCGTCGCACCACGCTCTACCGCACCACAAGTGCGGGCCGGGCCGCCCTCGACGCCCACATCCGGGCGCTGAACGCGATCATCCAGGCGTCAGGAAGCTGATACCCAGCGGGTTGCCGCGGTCCGGCTAGCGCTGACGTCGGGCCCACATGGTGACGAGGCTGTAGGCAAGAGCCGCCAGGATGGCCACGATGACATACGCGATGCCAGGAGCGTTCAGTATCGCCACGATCGCGAACGCCACCCCCGCGGTCATGGAGACGGCCACCCACGGCGCAGACGATCTCTTCCGGCGCGGCTCGATGCTCATCCCGGCTCCTCAATTGTCCCGTTCTGACGACTAATACTCTATACGCCAGAGTATTGAGACCGCAGTGACACCCGGGGCTTCAGCTTGCTTCGGCGATGGTGATGTCGCCGCCGCCGCTTTGGACGCTGATGGTGTTGTGGGACAGCGCGCTGGTCGGCACGGACTCGGTGTCGTTGCCGCCGTCGGCGCTGCCGGTGATGTGGTAGGCCGTAGTCCCTTGCGGGAGAAGCACGGTGATGTCTCCCCCGTCGCTGGTGATGTCCAGGTTCGCCGGGGGCTTGGTGAAGACCAGGGTGACGTCTCCGCCGCCGGAACCGGCGTTGACCGACGGAGCGGCCAGGTCGTTGCCGGTGATGTCGCCGCCGGAGGTGGAGAACTTCAGGATGCCCGCGAGGTCGCTGGCGGTCAGGTCGCCGCCGCCGGTGTCCACCGAGGTGAGACCGCCGGGCCCGGAGATCGCGACGTCGCCGCCTTCGCTGGACAGCGTGACGTCGTCGATGCCGTAGACCTTCATGTCGCCGCCGCCGCTGGACAGCGTGACCGCGGTCTGCGCCGGAACCTCAAGGGTGGCGTTCAGCCCGCACTGTCCGACGAAGATGCGGCAGCGCACGTCGAGGTTGGTGCCGGTCGGGCCCGTGCTCTCGCTGACGCCGGGGCGGACCAGGTCGTACTGCACGGTGCCGGTCAGGTGAGCGGTCCGGCCCGGGCCCTGGCGCAACGTCACATCACTGCCGCCGAGGCCGGCCACCAGCTGGCCGCCGGTGACCGGGATGGTGTAGCTGACGGGGTAGCTCGCCTGGCCGACCAGCGCGACGGCGCTGAAGCCGAGCCAGCCGATGAGGGCCAGGATCAGCGGCACGCCGATCACCAGGGTGAGAACCCGGGCCGGGGTCAGGCGCAAGCGGCCCGGCGCGGGCGCGAGGCGGCTGGCAGGCGTGGTCATCATGGCTTATCCCCGTTCATCCCGCGCCGAGATAGCGCAGGACGGCGAGCACGCGACGGTGGTCGCGGTCACCGGGCGCCAGCCCCAGCTTGGTGAAGATGTTGTTGATGTGCTTTTCCACTGCCCCGCCGCCGACGACGAGCGCTCCGGCGATGGCGGAGTTGGACCGGCCTTCGGCCATCAGCGCGAGCACCTCGCGCTCGCGCGGGGTGAGCTCGCCGAGCGGGTGGCGGCTCCGGGCGAGCAGCTGAGCGACGACTTCGGGGTCGAACGCGCTGCCTCCCGCCGCCACCCGGTGCAGCGCGTCGAGGAACTCGCCCACGTCCGCGACCCGGTCCTTGAGCAGGTAGCCGACCCCGTGCGGGCGGCCAGAGATCAGCTCGGTGGCGTACCGCTCCTCCACCCACTGGGACAGGACGAGCACGCCGACATCGGGCCACTGGTCGCGGACCACCAGCGCCGCCCGTAGCCCTTCGTCGGTGAAAGTGGGCGGCATCCGGACGTCGACGACGACCGCGTCCGGGTGGTGCGCGGCCACCGCGCGCAGGAACTTCTCGGCGTCGCCCTCGGCCGAGGGGACCTCGATACCGGCCTCGGTGAGCAGCCGGGTCAGGCCCTCGCGCAGCAGCACGGAATCTTCCGCGATTACTATCCGCATGGCAGTTCCGCAGCGATGATCGTCGGGCCGCCGGACGGGGACTCCACCGACAGCCGCCCGTCCACCCCGGACACCCGGTCGGCCAGCCCGGCCAGCCCGGGGCTGCCCGGGTCGGCCCCGCCGATCCCGTCGTCGCTGATCATGACGGTCAGCGTGCCCGGGTAACCGTGCCCTTCCACCACGACCTTGGCCTGGCTGGCGCGGGAGTGCTTAGCCACGTTGGTCAGCGCCTCCGCCACCATGAAGTAGGCGACCGCCTCCACTGCGGACCTGGGCCGCACCGGCACGTCGACGTGCACGTCGACCGGGATCGGGCAGAGCGCGGCCAGCCCGGACAGAGCCGCGTCCAGGCCGCGTTCGGTCAGTACCGGCGGGTGCACGCCGCGGACGAGGTTGCGCAGCTCGGTGAGGGCCTCCTTGGCCTGGGCGTGGGCCTGGTCGACCAGTACCCGGGCGCCGTCGGGGTCGTCGGCGAACTTAGCCTGGGCCCGGCCGAGGTCCATGGCCAGCGCGACCAGCCGCTGCTGGGCGCCGTCGTGCAGGTCACGTTCCATCCGCAGCCGCTCCCCCTCGGCCGCGTCCACCACGCGCTCGCGGCTGATCTCGAGCTCGCTGACCCGGGCGGCCAGGTCGCTCGGCGGGCCGAGCAGGCGGCGGGACATGGCCGTGTCCGCGGTCGCGAGGCCGCGGGTCAGCTGGGGCGCGGCGATCAGCACCGCGAGGCCGATCGCCGAGACCCATGTGACGGCGGAGCCGCGCAGCACCGTGTCACCGATCTCGGCGCCGCCGCTGGGCAGGTAGTGGTTGTAGAAGGGCATGGCCAGCATGGTCAGGCCCAGGGCCCACACCCCGATGCTGGCCGTGACGGTGACCGCGCTGACCGGCAGCCGCAGCAGCGCGTAGCCGATTTCTCCCCAGGTGGCCCGCTCGGTGAACATCCGCCAGCGGGGCACCAGACCCCACCGGTACCCGGCCCGGGCCCCGGCCGGCCAGGCCGGGATCCGCACGCCAAGCAGAAGGGCGAACCTGGCTCGTTCGGCCCGGGCGAACCAGTCGGTCAGGCGCAGCGTCAGGCCCAGCACGGGCAGGCCGACGACCAGGACCAGCATGCCGCCACCGAACCCAAGACCGAAGGTCACGACGAAAATGGCCGCGATTCCGAGGAACAGGCCAGCCAGGTGATGGATCAGGGCGAGCCAGGTGCGCGCTGACACCAGGTCGCTGAGGAGGAACATAGCTCCGACGCTACGTTATGACCGTTCGGGTTGCCCATCAGCTGGACCCCCCAGAACGGGGGGAGGCTAACCCCACCCCGCTTCGGGCAGGCCGCACCATGGCTCCGCCGGCCCTGGGTCCGGGAGCCTGGGCGGCATGGCTACTACACCGCCCGCAAGGGCCCCCATCGTTGAACGAGTGGCCGGCTGGTCGGTCCGGCATCGCAAGACCGCCGTGTTCGGCTGGCTGCTGCTGGTCGTCGCGGCCGTCGTGATCGGCCAGCATCTCGGCACCCAGAACCTCAATAGTTACGACCCCGGGCAGGCGGGCCGGGCCGAGCGGGTGCTGGCGCAGCCCGTCGTGCAGCAGCCCGACAGCGAGAGCGTCCTTATCCAGGGCCGCTCGGCGAGCCAGACGTACGGCCATGACCTTCAGATCCGGGAGGCGGTCCGGCAGGTGGTCGCCGCGCTGCGGTCCGTACCCGCCTCCGCGGCCGGCATCCAGTCCCCGGCCACCAGCCAGGGCCTGGTCGGTGCTGGTCTCATTAGTGGCCGGTCCGCGCTGGTCACCTTCAACGTCGCGGGCAACCCGGATAACGACGACCAGGCGGTCGTCCCGGCCATGAACGCGGTCGCCGCCGTCGCGGCGCACTACCCGACGCTGAAGATCGAGGAGGCGGGCGACGCCAGCCTGGACCGGGCGACCAACGGCATCACCAGCCAGGACTTCCGCAAGGCCGAGGTCACCTCGGTACCGGTCTCACTGGTCCTGCTGCTGATCGTGTTCGGCGCGCTGATCGCCGCGGGCATCCCGCTGCTGCTGGCGGGCACCGCCGTGATCTCGGCGATCTCGCTGCTGGCCATCCCGAGCCGGTGGCTGCCGATCGACAGCACCACCTCCTCCATCGTGCTGCTGGTCGGGATGGCGGTCGGCATCGACTACTCGCTGTTCTACCTGCGCCGCACCCGCGAGGAGCGCGCTGCCGGGCACGACACCACCGAGGCGCTGCGGATCGCGGCCGGCACCTCCGGCCGGGCCATCGTGGTGTCGGGGCTGACCGTGATGATCGCCCTGGCCGGCCTGTTCCTCACCGGCATCGACGTGTTCTCCGGCATCGCCGTCGGCACGATCATGGTGGTCGGCGTGGCGGTGCTCGGCTCGCTGACCTTCCTGCCCGGGATCTTGTCCATGCTCGGCAGGTGGACGGACCGGGGCCGGATACCGTTCCTCGGCAAGCGGCGCACCGCGGCCGGCGACTCCAGGTTCTGGGGCCTGCTGGCCCGCGCGGTCGTGCGGCGCCCGCTGGCCTGGGGCGGCGTGGCCACCGCCGTGCTCCTGGTTCTGGCGATACCGGTGCTTTCGCTGCACCTGGAAGACCCGGGCATCCACGATCTGCCGTCCAGCGTGCCCGTGGTACGCGCCCTGGTCGACATCTCGGACGCCTTCCCCGGCGGCCCTGAGCCCGCCGAAGTGGTCGTGACCGGCTCCGATCTGGGCGGCAAGGGAGTCAGCGCGGCCGTCGCCGCGCTGCGCGCCCAGGTGGCGGCCACCCACGGCGCCATCCGCGAACCCATCACCACCGCGATGTTCGGCAACGACCAGGTGCTCGTGGTGTCGGTGCCGCTGGCGGGCGGCGGGACCGACGCCACGTCCAACAACGCGCTGGCCACGCTGCGCGGCCAGGCCCTGCCGGCCACCCTGGGCAAGGTGCCGGGGATCAGCTACTCGGTGACCGGGCTCACCGCCGGGAATCACGACTTCGATGCGCAGCTGTCGAAAACCATTCCGTGGGTCTTCGCGTTCGTGCTCGGACTGGCTTTCCTGCTGCTGATGACCACGTTCCGTTCGGTATATATTCCGGCGCTTTCCATCGGCCTCAACCTGCTCTCGGTCGGCGCCGCCTACGGCCTGATGGTCTTGATCTTCCAGGACGGCCACCTGGAAAAACTCCTCGGCTTCAGCGCCTACGGCGGGATCACGCCCTGGCTGCCACTATTCATGTTCGTGCTGCTGTTCGGGCTGAGCATGGACTACCACGTGTTCATCCTGAGCCGGATCAGGGAGCTTTGGCTGGGCGGCATGCCGGCCAGAGACGCGGTGACCAGCGGCATTGCCCGCAGCGCGGGCGTGGTGACCAGCGCCGCGGTGATCATGGTCGCGGTGTTCTCCATCTTCGCCACCTTGTCCATCATCGAGTTCAAGATCTTCGGCGTGGGCATGGCGGTGGCGGTGCTCATCGACGCCACCTTGGTCCGCGGCGTGCTGCTGCCGGCTGGGCTGGCCCTGCTCGGCGACCGGGCCTGGGGCTGGGGATCACGGCGGCCCGCGCCGTCACATGCCGTGGACAAGGCGCTGGCCACTCATGCATAGTGGCCGGGACAACAGCCGAAAAAAGGAGGAACAAAAAGTGCCACGGTTCATGGACTACCACGACGACCTGCAACTGCCCCCCGAAGCGATCGAGCAGATCGCCCAGGGCACGCGGGACGGCGTCAGCGACGAGTTCGGCGTGCGGCAGGTCGAGCTTTACCACAACGCCGACGGCAAGGTCTACTGCCTGCTCGAAGGGCCAGACGAAGAGGCCATCCGCAAGCACCACGCGGCGCTCGACGTCCCCTGCGGTGATGTGCACGAGGTCAACAGCCTGCTCTGAGCCCAGGGCAGGCGGTACGGGCCGCTACGTGTTGACCGGGAAGCCGAGGTTGACGCCGCCGTGGCTCGGGTCGGGCCAGCGGGACGTGACGACCTTGCCTCGGGTGTAGAAGTGCACTCCTTCGGTGCCATGGACGTGGGTGTCGCCGAACAGCGAGGCCTTCCAGCCGCCGAAGGAGTAGTACGCCATCGGGACCGGGATCGGCACGTTCACGCCGACCATGCCGATCTCGGCCTCCGACACGAACTGGCGGGCCGCTCCCCCGTCGCTGGTGAAGATGGCCACGCCGTTGCCGTAAGGGCTGTCGTTCACCAGCCGGACAGCCGCGTCGTAGGACGGGGCGCGCAGCACGCTGAGCACCGGGCCGAAGATCTCGTCGGTGTAGCAGCTCATTTCCGGAGTGACATGGTCGAGCACGCTCGGGCCGAGCCAGAAGCCGTCCTGCTCGCCGCCTATCACCGGGTGAGCCCGGCCGTCGACCGCGAGGGTCGCGCCCTCGCGGACACCGGAGTCCAGGTAGGAGGTGACCTTGTCCCGGTGCGGCCCGGTGACCAGCGGTCCCATCTCGGACCGTTCGTCGGAGCCGGGCCCGATCCGCAGCCCGGCGACCCGGCTGGAGATCCTGCTGACCAGCTCATCGCCGATCGGGTCGACCGCGACCAGCGCGGAGACGGCCATGCAGCGCTCCCCGGCCGAGCCGAACCCGGCCGAGACCGCGGCGTCCGCGGCGAGGTCGAGATCGGCGTCGGGCAGCACCACCATGTGGTTCTTCGCGCCGCCTAGGGCCTGCACGCGCTTGCCGGCCTTGGTCCCGTTTTCGTACACGTACCTGGCGATCGGGGTGGAGCCGACGAAGCTCACCGCCTTGATGTCCGGATGGCCCAAGATGGCGTCGACCGCCACCTTGTCGCCGTGCACCACGTTGAACACGCCGTCCGGCAGCCCCGCCTCGGCCCACAGCGACGCGAGCAGCAGCGACGCCGACGGGTCCTTTTCCGACGGCTTGAGCACGAAGGTGTTGCCGCAGGCGATGGCCAGCGGGAACATCCACATCGGCACCATGGCCGGGAAGTTGAACGGCGTGATGCCCGCGACCACGCCGACCGGCTGCCGGATGGAGTACGAGTCGACGCCGGTGGAGACGTTTTCCGAGAACCCGCCCTTGAGCAGGTGCGGGATGCCGCAGGCAAACTCGACGACCTCCTGGCCGCGGGCGACCTCGCCCGCCGCGTCCGAAGCCACCTTGCCGTGCTCCTCGGTGATCAGCCTGGCCAGGGCCTTGGTATTCGCGGCGAGGAGCTCACGGAACGCGAACAGCACCGAAGCGCGCTTCGTCAGCGAGACCCGCCGCCAGGTGGCGAACGCGTCCTTGGCCGCCTGGACCGCCAGATCCACCTCGGCCGGGGAGGCGAAGTCGACCCGGCCGCTGACCTGCCCGGTGGCGGGGTCGTACACGTCGCCGTGACGCCCGGCTTCCCCGTCCCAGGGCTTGCCGCCGATCCAGTGGGTGATGTGCTTGGAGGTCACTTGGCTGCCTCTTCGTTCACCGCGTGCAGGGCGTCGGTCAAGATGCCGAGTCCTTCCTTGGCTTCGCCCTCGGTCAGCGTCAGCGGCGGCGCCATCCGCAGCGTGTGCCCGTACAGGCCGCCCTTGCCGACCAGCAGGCCGCGTTCCCTGGTCGCCTCGAGCATCCGGCCGGCCAGCGGCGGGCTCGGCTTCTTGGTGACCGGGTCGACCAGGTCCACCGCGAACATCAGGCCCTTGCCGCGCACCTCGCCGACGATGCCGGTGTTCTTGGTGGCTTCTTTCAGGCCGTCGATGATAATCCGGCCGGTGACGGCGGCGTTGCGCTGCAGGTCGTGGGAGAGCACGTAGTCCAGGGTGGCGTTGCCGGCGGCGGTGGCGATCGGGTTGCCGCCGAAGGTGGAGATGCCGTTGCCGCGGATCCCGTCGAGCAGGTCGCCGCGGGCCACCACGCCGCCGATAGCGAAGCCGTTGCCCAGACCCTTGGCGAACGTCATCGCGTCCGGGGTGACCCCGTGCGCGCTGATGCCCCAGAAATGCTCGCCGGTGCGACCCCAGCCGGTCTGCACCTCGTCGGAGATCAGCAGGATGCCGTGCTCGTCGAGAACCTCCTTATACGCCGCGAACAGGCCGTCGGGCGCCATCGTGAACCCGCCTACCCCCTGCACCGGCTCGGCCAACAGGCACCCGACGTCGGCGGGGTGGATGCCGCCGGCCAGCAGCGCGCGCAGGTCCTCCGTGCAGGCCTTGATGTAATCGGCGTCATTGAGGCCAGCGTAAGCGGCCAGCTGCCGGTCCGCGCCGTGCAGATAATGAGTGCCGAACGGGGCGTGGCTCGACATCTTCCAAGCCGCGTTGCCGGTCACGGCGACGGTGCCGAACGACCGGCCGTGATAGCTGCCCCGCATCGCCAGGACCTCGTTGGCGTTCCTGGCGGTGAGCGCGGCGAGCAGCGCGACCTCGTTCGCCTCGGAACCTGAGTTGGTGAAGAACACCTTGGCCTTCTCGATGCCGGACAGCCTGGCGATCTTCTCCGCGAGCTCGACCTGGTTGCGGATCAGGTACAGCGTCGAGGTATGCACGATGCCGCTGGCGATCTGCCGCTCGACCGCGTCCCGGACCTCCGGCACGTCATAGCCGAGCATGTTGGTGAGAATGCCGGCGAAGAAGTCGAGGTACCCGTGGCCCTGGGCGTCGGTCACCCGGCAGCCCTTGCCGCTGACGATCTCGATCGGCTCGTCGTAGTAGATCCCGACCCAGTTGGGGATGACCGCACGGTGGCGGGCGAGTAGCTCAGACATGTTCCCCACTCTTCCTGGTTTCGCGACCGGAAGGAACCGACATCGTGTAATGCATTCAGGCCTTGGCTTTACGCTTTGTTCTATGCTTCCCACCGTGGGCGATTTGCTCGGCCTAGATGTGGTGCGCCGTGGCAGCCCGCAGGTGGTCGCGGGCTCGTCCGGACTGGGCGCGCGGGTCCGCTGGGTCCATGTGCTCGAGCTGGCGGACGTAGCCCACCTGCTGCAGGGCGGCGAATTCGTGCTCACCACCGGGATCGCGCTGCCCTCCGAGGCGGCCTTGCTGGCCCGCTACGCTGCCGACCTGGCCGCCGCCGGGGTCAGCGCGCTGGCGGTGGAACTGGGCCGCCGGTACGTCGGGGCCCTGCCTTCAGCGCTGGTCCGCGCGGCCGCCGACAGCGGGCTGACGCTGATCGCGTTCGAGCGCGAGGTTCCGTTCGTCGAGATCACCGAGGCGGTGCACGCCCGGATCATCGACGCTCAGCTGGAGGAACTGCGCGCGTCGGAGCGCTTGCACGAGGTGTTCACCGAGCTTTCCGTCGCGGGCGCGACCCCCGACGAGGTCGTGCGGCAGGCCGCGGCCCTGGCCGGGCGGCCGGTGATCCTGGCCGACCTCGCCCACCGGGTGCTCGCCTGCGAGCCGGGCAGCGCCGATCCCGCCCGGCTGCTGGCCGGCTTCGCCCGGCGCAGCCGGGCGGTCAGCGCCGTTGAGACGGGCGGCCGACCGGGGCGGACGGCTTACGACGAGGCGTCGGGCTGGCTGTTCACGCCCGTCGGCGCGCGCGGCGAGGACTGGGGACGCGTGATCCTGGTCTGCGACGGACCGCCGACCGGCACCGACACCGTGCTCGTCGAGCGGGCCGCCACCACCCTGGCGCTCGGCCGCCTCCTCACCCGGCACCGGGAGAGCCTGGACCGCCAGGCGCACCGGACGCTGATCACCAGCATCATCAACCAAGCTCACGCCGACCCGGCGGAAGCCGCGGTGCGCTCCCGGGCGCTCGGGGTTCCGGTCGATGACCGGCAGCTCATCGCGGTGGTGTTCCGGCTCAGCGATCCGCTGGGACCGTTGGGAGCGCTCGGGGTTTCCGCTCATGCGCGCGTGCTCGACGTCGCCGACATCGCGGCCGCCGCGTGCCGGACCGGGCATGTCCCCGCGCTGGTCGGAACCCTGGACGATGCCCGCGCCGGAGCCATGCTCTCGCTCAGCCCGCAGGCCGACCAGGACCGGGTGCTGACCAGCCTCGCGACCCTGATCAGGGAGCGGCTCGGAGACGATCAGGACGGGCTCGTGATGGGGGTCGGCGCCGCGGCCGGGTCGATCAGGGACGTGCGCCACTCGTTCTTGGAGGCCAGTCAGGTCGCCGATGTTGCGGCCGAGCGCCCGGATGTGGGCGGTCGCGAAAGCTCGCCGGCGCGGCCTGGGCGACCGTTGTTCTACCGGCTGCCTGATCTGCGGCTGCGTGGCCTGCTCCATCTGCTCCGCGACGACCCGCGGCTGCAGACCTTCGTGGAGCGCGAACTCGGTGCCCTGCTCGCCAGCGAACATGACACTGACCTCATCGGCGTACTGGGCGCCTACCTGGCCGCCGGCGGTAACAAGGCGGAAGCGGCCAAGAACTCCCACCTGGCCAGGCCTACCTTCTACCAGCGGCTGCACCGCATCGAGCGGATCCTCGGAACCGACCTGAGTTCGGCCGAGTCGCGGACGTCGCTGCATGTGGCGCTCCTCGCGCTGGAGGCCGCACGCTCAGGTGAGGCCACGCGCAGGTGAGGCCGCACGCGCTGGTGTCGCGCAGCGCCGCTGAAGGCAGGAGGCGCGGACAACCGTCAGCCCGGTAGCTTCGGACCGCCACATGACCGGGCTCCTCCGGAGGCCGACCGCCACGTGACCGGCCTCCTCCGGAGGCGACGGGACCGACCTTCTCTGGACCGACCGACAGCTAGCCAGTCATTCGCTTATAGATTTGAATTTCTTCTTTAACAATCGCCTCTATCGTTCTCATTGACAACATCACGGATTGCCTTACCGCCACGGGAAGAGTATTATTCGAATGTAAAGACGATCGTGTCACCGTTGAATGAGGGACAATGCCAGCAACCCCCGCCGATGAGCCTTCCGGGCAGCACGAGGACGCTGCCCGGAAGGCTCATGAGACGGGCGAGTCTTCAACCGGCGACCCCATGCAGGATGAATCGAGGGGCTGGCGGGAGCTTCCGCCTTCAACGGAGGATTGGCTGACCGAGGATGAGTGGGTGGCGTGGCTGGCCTCGATGCCGGATGAGGAGGATCCTGGGCTGATGCCCGGGGAAGAGCCGGGACCCGAG
>Ga0302325_10011103_pt1 | contig 19423 bp, 18 predicted proteins | sample Palsa_T0_2_FD_201948 | JGI IMG/M metagenome (GOLD analysis project Ga0302325, IMG submission 201948) | Peat permafrost microbial communities from Stordalen Mire near Abisko, Sweden - Palsa_T0_2 | ecosystem: Environmental > Terrestrial > Soil > Palsa > Peat permafrost | place: Sweden: Abisko...
CGACGGCTGAGCGGTTCTGTCCCTCGGGCGTGGTCCACTTGCGCCAGCGCAGCCTGCCGTCGATCGCCACCGGACGCCCCTTGCTGAGGTACTTGGAGCAGTTCTCGCCCTGAGCGCCCCAGACGGTCACGTCAAAGTAGTTGGGCTCCTCCTCCCACTGCCCGGTCTGCGCGTTCTTGCGCCGTCCGTTGACAGCGACCGACAGGGCGCAGACGGCGGTGCCGCTCGGCAGCGCCTTCAGCTCGGGATCGCGCGTCAGGTTCCCAGTGATCGTGACTCGATTGATGTTGGCCATGTCCGATGGCTCCTCTCTGAACGGGCGTTTGAAAGCTCATAACCGAGTCTATGGGCGGCCCGGACGGCGACGGCCGCCGTGGCCGGAAAATGGAACAGAACCGTGGCCGCCGTCACCGGATCCGGGGCGATCGGCGGAAACGTGCGACGGTTCGGCCGCCCCGGGCGCCGGCAAGCGCGTCGTGAAACAGCGCAGCCCCGAGTGGCGAACGGCGCTGCCGAGCGACGTGGCGACCCGCGTCGAGCTAGGACTCGTCGGACGCGGACGCGGACGCGGACGCGGACGCCACGGCGGCGACCGGCGTCGACACCGGAGTGCCCGCCACGATCGGCGGCGCGGACTCAGGCGCGGGCGGCGTACCCGGGATCTCACGGATCACGCGGAAGCGCAGCACCGCGTCATCGATCCTCAGGTTGTGCGAGAGCGGCTCGAGCACCGAGGTCGGCGCGGAGAACTGCAGCATGTGGTACTCGCCCTCCTTGTGGTGGGCGATCTCGAACGCGAGCGGCCGCAAGTGCCAGTCGTCGTTGCGTGACACCTCCCCGCCCGCACCGGTGATCTGCGCCTCGACGTCTGTGACGATCTTGGCGCGGCGCTCGTCCTCGGCCTCGGTGGAGAGGACCAGGATCAGGTCGTATCGGCGATTCTCTGATGGCATGGTTGGGCCGCTCAAGCCCACCGCACGGATGCGCGCGGGCTGGGCGGCGGCCGACTATAGCGGCTGTCAAGATCACGATATGGCTGCCGCCTCCGACCCCCGCGAGCGGCCCGAGCAGGCCGAGCGCGCCGCGACGCCGCCCAGGCCGCCCAGGCCGCCCAAGCCGGCCAAGCCGGCCAAGCCGCCCAAGCCGCCCAACCCGCCCAACCCGCCCACGCCGCCCAACCCGCCCACGCCGCCCAACCCGCCCAACCCGCCCAACCCGCCCAAGCCGCCCAACCCGCCCAAGCCGCCCAAGCCGCCCAAGCCGGCCAAGTCCGAGCTGGCGATCCTGCGGTGCGCCACCGACGCCGACTGGGAGCGTTGGCTGGCCGGCAACCACGCCGACTCGCCCGGTGTCTGGCTCAGGTTCGCCAAGAAGGGCTGCGAGACCCCGACCGTCAACTACGCGCAGGCCCTGGACACGGCGCTCTGCTATGGATGGATCGACGGGCAGGTGCGGCGCCTGGACGAGTCGTTCTACCTGCAGCGCTTCACCCGCCGGGGCCCGCGCAGCAAGTGGTCGCAGATCAATCGCGACCACGTCAGCCGCCTGACCGAGGCCGGTCGGATGCGTGAGCCCGGCCAGGCGCAGGTGGACGCCGCACAGTCAGACGGCCGCTGGGATGCCGCCTACGAGCCGCAGAGCCGCGCCACCGTCCCGACCGATCTGCAGCGTGCGCTGGACGTCAACGCCGACGCGAAGCGGTTCTTCGCCACGTTGACCGGCTCGACGCGCTACGCGTTCCTGTACCGCCTGCACCACGTCACCGATCCGGCCGCGCGGGCCCAGCGGATCGCGTCCTACATCGAGCTGCTGAGCGCCGGCAAGACATTGAATTGACGCGCGCCCGCGAATAGCGATCGGGTCGGACGGCGCGAGCCCGTCAGGCTTCAGGCTTGCCGTTCCCGGCGGTTGAGACCGCCGCCGCGGTGCCCGCCAGCGCCCGCTCCTTGGCCCTGATGTCGGCCAGCTGCTCGTCGATCCAATCGCCCGGATTGCGGGCGGTGACGATCGAGATCAGGCCCTCGTGGCGGCGTGAGCGCTCCTCGTAGGACATCGTCAGCGCGGTGTGAATCGAGTCGGCCAGCTCCTGAATGTCGAATGGGTTGACCGACAACGCGTACTCGCCGAGCTCCTCGTGGGCGCCGGTGTTCTCCGACAGGATCGAGACGCCGGCCCGCTCGTTGACCATCGGGCCCTCCTTGGCGACCAGGTTCATTCCGTCGAACATCGCATTGACGATCAGCAGGTCATAGTGCTTGTAGGAGGCGACTGCCTCCTCCAGGTCGTCGCGCAGCTTGAGTTGGATCGGCATCCAGTCCGGGGTGCCGTGGCGGTGGTTGACGATCGCGACGGTCGCGTCGATCCGCTCCAGGTACTCGGCGTACTCGGCGACGTCGGTCCGCGACGGCATCAGCTGGGCGATGAACGTGACCTTCTCCCGGAACTCGGGGTGCTGCTGCAGGAACACGTCGAACGCGGTGAAGCCGCGCAGCACGTTCTTGCTCAGATCGGCGCGGTCGACACGGAGGATCAGATGGTCACGCCGGCGGCGCAGCAGGTCGCCCTCGAACTCACGCACGCGCGCGCGGCGAGCGACGGCCTGGACCGCGGTCGCGTCGATCGGCAACGGGTAGTTGCGCGCCCAGACCTCTCGATCCTCGACGTGGATCACGCCCTTGTCGTGGTCGACCTCGAGTCCCAGCAGGTCCTCGCAGCACTGCAGGAAGTTGCGGCGGTAGGAGCGGGTGTGGAAGCCGACGATGTCGTTGGCGAGGATCCCGGCGTAGATCTCGTCGCGCATCTTCGAGGGCAGCACGCGCCACGAGTCCGACTGGCTCCACGGGATGTGCACGAAGTGGTGCAGGAATGCGTCGGGGCGCTCCTGGCGAACCATCCTGGGCAGCGTGTAGAGGTGATAGTCGTGGACCATCACGACCGGCTTCTCGACGTCACGCACCTCTTCCAGCACCGCCTTCGCCAGATCGGCGTTGACGACGTTGTAGCCGTGCTCAAACGCCTCGGTCTCGTGACGGCGGATGTCCGGCGCGTTGGAAAGATCCCACAGGTAATGCTGGATGAACCACAGCATCGGGTTCGAGATGATGTTGTAGAAGCCGTCGTAGGCGTCGTTGTCTGACTCGACGAGCTTGAGCCGGTACTCGTCTCCCTCGGGGCCGATGACGGGGAACGGCTGGCCGTCGTGGCGCTCCGCCGCCTCGATGTCCTCGTCGCTCATCGCCGACGCGACCCACGTCACCGGACGATACGAGGCCAGTCCGATCAGCGCCGTGACCAGGCCGCCGGTGCCGCGCTTGATCTCGCCACCCGGCCCGAACGTGACTGGGCCGCGGTTCGAGACCAGGACGAGTGGGGCATCGGCCGGCATCCGACGTCAACGATATCCCCCGCGGCAAGCCGAGTCGTGTCCGAACTGACGCCTCGAGTCGATCGGCGAACCAGGAGCTCGCCCAGATACCGAGGTTCACCCCGCGAGCCGCCGACGGAGCCACCGGCCCAATCGTCCGCCACAACGGCCCGAAACCGTCCAACGCCAAAACACAACTAAATACATAGAAGTTGGTACGTTTCCGACGCACCGATAATCCAAGTCAGGAGAGCATCGTGAGCAACACCGATGAACTGTTGGGAAACAACGCGTCCTATGTGGCCAGTTTCGGCGCCAAGGGCGAGCTGCCGCTGCCCCCCGGACGCAAGACCGCCGTCGTCGCGTGCATGGACGCGCGGCTCAACGTCTACGGGGCGCTCGGCCTCAAGGAGGGCGACGCGCACGTGATCCGAAACGCCGGCGGCGTGGTCACCGATGACGCGATCCGGTCGCTGGCGATCTCGCAGCGGCTGCTCGGCACCCAGGAGATCATCCTGATCCACCACACCGATTGCGGCATGCTGACGTTCCATGATGATGACTTCAAGGCGTCGATCGAGCAGGACACCGGGATTCGTCCGCCGTGGGCAGCGGAGGCGTTCGGCGATCTCGACGGCGATATCAAGCAGTCGATCGCGCGGATCAAGGCCTCCCCGTTCATCCCCAACAAGGACTCGGTGCGCGGCTTCGTGTACGAGGTCGAGACAGGGAAGCTGCGCGAGGTCTCATAACCCAAGCGCCACCCGGTGACCGCGCCCGAGCGCCACGACGTGATCGTGCTCGGGGCGGGTCCGGCCGGCGAGGTCTGCGCCGGCCGGCTGGCCGCCGAGGGCCTCGACGTCTGCGTCGTCGAGCGCGAGCTCGTCGGCGGCGAGTGCGCCTACTGGGCATGCATGCCGTCCAAGGCGCTGCTGCGCCCCGCTCAGGCGCTCGCCGAGGCCGCGCGGATCCCGGGCGCCCGGGAGTCGGTGACCGAACCGATCCACTCAGACGCCGCCCTCAGACGCCGCGACGAGGTGATCCACGACCTCAAGGACGACGAGCAGCTGCCGTGGCTCGACGACCGCGGGATCACGCTCGTGCGCGGCCACGGCCGCCTCGACGGCGAGCGCCGCGTCAGGGTCGGCGATCGCGTGCTGGAGGCCGCCCGCGCGGTCGTGATCGCGGTCGGCTCGGGCGCCGCGATCCCGCCGGTCGACGGCCTGCAGGAGATCTCGCCGTGGACCAACCGCGCCGCGACGACGGCGGAAAGCGTGCCGGGGCGGCTGACCGTGCTCGGCGGCGGCGCCGTCGGGTGCGAGCTCGCCCAGGCGTGGGTGACCCTCGGCTCAAGCGTCACCCAGGTCGAAGCCGAGTCGGTTTTGATCCCGGGCTCTGAGCCGTTCGCGTCGACGCTGCTGCACGAGGCGTCTACCGAGCTCGGGATCGACATCCGCACCGGCACCTACGCCAAGCGGGCGGCCAAGGACCGACACGGCTTCACGCTGACGCTGCAGACGGGCGACGAGCTGCGCTCCGACGAGCTGCTGGTGGCCGTCGGCCGCACGCCCCACACGGCCGACCTCGGCCTTGAGACGATCGACCTGAAGACCGGGATCGTCACGGTCGACGACCGGATGTGCGTTCCATCACACGCGGACTGGCTGTACGCGGTCGGCGACGTCAATGGCCGCGCGCTCGTCACGCACGCCGGCAAATATCAGGCGCTGATCGCGTGCGCGACGATCATGAACCGTCCGGCGCGCGCCGTCTGGGATGGGCCGCTGTCGCCGCGCGTCGTGTTCACCGACCCGCAGATCGCGGCGGTCGGGCTGACGCTCGCGCAGGCGCTGGCCGACGGCGTCCCGGCTCGCGCCGTCGATGCCGACCCGGGTCTCACCGCCGGCGCGAGCTTCATCGGCAAGGGCAGCCGCACCGGCGCGCGGATCGTCGTCGACGACCAGCGCGAGGTGATCATCGGCGCCACGTTCGTCGGCCCCGAGATCGCCGAGAGCCTGCACGCGGCGACGGTCGCGATGGTCGGCGAGGTGCCGCTGGGCACGCTGGCGCATGCGATCCCGGCGTTCCCGACCCGCAGCGAGGTGTGGCTACGCCTGCTGGAGCACTGGGGCCTCTGAGCCGCGCGAGCCGCTCACGGCCGCGCGGACCGCGCGAGCGTCGTGTAGTTCTTCGGCTTGCCGGAGCTGATCTGGGGCCACGAGATCCCCACGGGCGTGCCGGCCGGGGTCGTGTCGAGGCTGGCGCTGGCCGCGCTGTAGTAGTGAAAGCGTGCGACGGTCAGGTAGCGCTGGGACGAGATGTGCTCAGCGTCGGGGCCGCCGATCAGCGTGTGGAAGTAGATGATCGGGCTGCCGTCGGGCGCGGTGACCGGCTCCGAGGTCCCGCCCGGGCCGAGCAGATCGCCGCTGGAGCTGAGGATCGGCTCAGGGTCCTTGGTGAACGGCAGCGCCAGCGGCGCGGTCGACGCGGCCACGCCGACCGCGTACGAGCCCGCCCAGGTGCTCGATGCGCTGTACAGGACGTACGCGACGTTCCCGTACCAGTAGCCGACCGGTCCCTCGATCGTGCAGGTGCCGCGGAGATTGGCGCATTCCCACGGCGTGCTCGGCACCAGGATCCGCTGCACCCCGGGCGCGAGCGTGAGCCCGTCAGGACTGAGCTCGCCGAGGAAGATCTCGTCGGACTGCTTGGCGTAGACGAGGTAGCGCTGGCCGGTCACCGGGTTCTCGAACTCGTTGGGATCGATCACGCCGCCCGAGAGCTCCCGATTGCCCAGCTCGCTCGGCAACTGGTCGAACTGACCGCTGTAATGCAGGAGCGATGTGGTCCAGTCGCCCGAGCGAAGGCTGGTCGCCGTCGCCACGCCGATCGCGAACCTTCCCTGCGGCGCTGGGCTGAGCGTCTGCGCGGCTGCGCCGGTCAGCTGTGCGGCGAAGTACAGGACCCAGTGGCCGCCGAACCAATGCAGGTCCGGCGCCCAGTAGCGGCCGTGCTGCGAGCCGGCCGGGGTCGCCCACGAGGGTCCCGAGCCGCGCGGGAAGACCGACGCGAGCTTGGTCCAGTGCACCCCGTCGTGCGAGCCCCAGATCGGGAGCGCGTCACGGTCGAAGTCCGAGGTGCAGACCATGTACATCGCGTACTGGCGGTGGGGCACGTCGACCACCGACGGGTCCGGGCAGCTGAGCGGCCTGCCGGTCTTGGGATCGGTCAACGGGTTATGCACGAGCGGCCCCGTCACCGGCGTCGCCGCGGCGCGTGCGGCGGCGGGGTCCGCGGTCGTGACGACGCACGCCAGTCCCCCCGTCAGCAGGGACACGAGCGCAACGCACCGCCACCAGGTGTATCGCCGCACTGAAATCACGGTCCTCATCAGCCCGGGCCGACCATAGCGATCCCTCAATGTGTTGTGCGCGTCAGTCCTCCGATCACGCCGGCAGCTCGAGCGTGAACGTCGTCTCCCCGGGCTCTGAGTCGACCAGCAGTCGGCCCGACATCCGGCTCGCCAACTCCGACGCGATCGCCAGCCCGAGCCCCGACCCCTGGGCGTCGTCGGCCGTGTAGAACGGCTCGAAGATCCTCGGCAGCGAGCGCTCGTCGATCCCCTCGCCGTCGTCGCGCACCGCGACCCGGACGTGCCCGTTCGAGTGTCCGGCGGTGACGAGGATCTGGGTGCCGTCGGGCGTGTGCGTGACCGCGTTGTCGATCAGGATCCGCATGATCTGGGCCAGGCGGACCGGGTCACAGTTGGTGTGGAGCGCCTCGCGACCACCCGGCAACCGCACCTCGAGGCGCGCGTCGCGCTGCGCCAGCGCCGGCTCGAACTCGCCGGAGACCGAGCGCGTCAGCTCGCCGAGGTCGACCTGCTCGGGCCGCAGCTCCAGCGAGCCGGCCTCCAGGCGGCTGAGATCGAGCAGGTCGACCGACAGCTTGGCCAGGCGGGCGACCTGGTCGCGGACCTGATCCAAGAAGCGCCGGCGGGTGTCGGGGTCGAGCTCCTCGTCCTCGAGCAGCTCAACGAACCCGCTCAGCGAGAACAGCGGCGTGCGCAGCTCATGCGAGGCGGTCGCGATGAACTTCTTGCGCGCCAGGTCCAGCTGACGCAGCTGACGCTGCATGTCGTTGAACGCCGCGGCCAGCTGCCCGAGCTCATCGGCCGAGTCGACCGGGATCGCGCCCGGGAAGCGACCCGCGGCCATCTGCTTGGCCGCGACCTCGAGCCGGCGCACACGCTGGGCGATGGCGCGGGCGATCAGCCAGCCGGCGATCAGCGCCAGCGCCAGCGATCCGGCGCCCGCCTCGAGGATCTCGTCCCGCACGGTCGAGACCGTGTGCAGGATGCTGTCGATCTTGGTCGTGTACAGCACGACCGCCGCGACGCGCCCATCGACACGGACCGGCTTGGCGGCCTGAGCGACGGTGGTGCCGCTCTCGATCGCGGTGCCGGAGCTCAGCCGCCCGGTCCGCGCCGCTTGCCAGGCGAGTCGCAGCACCACCGGCGCGGTCGAGTCCGCGCCGCCCGAATCCATCTGGCGTGAGAGCTGCATCGACCCGAGTACCTCGTTGACCTCGACCAGCGTCACCCGGTAGCCGGTCGCCTCGGAGGTCTCGGTCACCAGCGCGCGGACGCGCGCCTGCGGGTCCGCGCTGCCGACCGTCCTGGCCAGCGGCGCCGAGCGCTGACGGGCCGTCTGGCGAAGACTCGACAGCTCCGAGCCGACCAGCCGGCTTTTGAGGCCGGGGGCGACGAACACGTACAGCGCCGCGATCGCGAGCAGCGTGATCGAGAAGAACACCAGCGCCAGGCGGGTGCTGAGCGACAGCCTCAACAGGCGCGGGCGCATGACTGGATGGTGGCGGACGCGGCGCCGATGGCGGCGGTCAAGTGACGGCCCCTACGGCTCGGTGTCTCGGAACCTGTAGCCGACGCCGCGGACCGTGAACACGTACTCGGGGTCCTTGGCGTCGATCTCGACCTTCTCGCGCAGGTGGCGGATGTGGACGTCAATCGTGCGCTGGTCGCGGTAGGCCGAGTCGCCCCAGATCCGCGCCAGCAGCATGTCGCGGGTGAACACCCGCCCCGGCGAGCGCGCCAGCGCGGACAGCAGCTCGAACTCGACGTAGGTCAGCTCGACGTCGTCGCCGCGGACGCGCACCATCCGCTTGGGGAAGTCGATCCGCATGTCGCCGAGCGCCAGCGGCGCCTCATCGGCTCCGGTCAGCGCCGCTCGGGTCATCTCGGCCCGCCGCAGCGTCGCCTTGACCCTGCTGGAGAACTCCCGCATCGAGAACGGCTTGGTGATGTAGTCGTCGGCGCCGAGCTCGAGCCCGACGACCTTGTCGATCTCCTCGGACTTGGCGGTCAGCATGATGATCGGCACCGAGCTGCGGGTCCGCAGCTGACGGCAGACCTCCAGGCCGTCGATGCGCGGCAGCATCAGGTCGAGCACGACGAGGTCGAACGGCTGCTCGTCGAAGCGCTCGAGCGCCTCGCGGCCGTCGGTCGCCTGCACGACGTCGTAGCCCTCCTTGCGGAGCGGATAGGAGAGCAGGGTCTGAAGCGATTGCTCATCGTCGACGAGCAGGATGCGTGCTGGGTGATCGGCCACGGTCGTCTGCTTGCAATCGTCAGGGTAGGGGACCGCTGCGGATAATCTCTGGCCCGATGCTCGACCCGCGGATCTATCGCGCCGGCTTGGTCGTCGCCGCGCTCGGGCTGATCGTGCTCGCGTTCTCGTTGGCCAACCAGCCGGCTGGGTCGCGCTCGACCCTGTCGCCCGGCGCGTTCGACGGCCAGACCGCGTACGCGTCGATGAAAAGCCTGTACAGGCAACATCCATCACGTCCACCCGGCTCCTCCGCGGACGACCGGCTCGGCCACAAGGTCGCTCAGACGCTCGGGTCCTCGCAGGACGACTTCTCGGTCACGCGCGAGCGATTCAGCGCCCGCACCGTCGACGGCACGCGGACGCTGACCGACGTCGTCGCGACCCGGCCCGGCACCGAGGCCGGCTCGATCGTGATCGTCGCCTCCCGTGACGGCTCGGCCTCGCAGGGGGCGGCCGGCCTGTCGGGCACCGCCACGCTGCTGGAGCTCGGCAGCGTCCTCGCCGGCGAGACGCTGCAGCGGACGGTCGTGCTGGCGTCGGTCTCCGGCACCGAGGGCACAGCCGGCATCCAGCACCTCGTCTCGACGCTGCCGGCCCCGATCGACGCGGTCGTCGTGCTCGGCGACCTGGCGACGGCCGGCCACGCCGAGCCGATCGTGATTCCGTGGTCTGAGACCGACCGGCTGGCACCGCCGGCGCTCGTCAACACGGTCTCCGAGGCACTCTCGGCCCAGCACGCGGCGCATGCGGCGACGCCGGGGACGCTCCAGCAGCTCGCGCACCTGGCGTTCCCGCTGACGATCACCGCCCAGGGGCCGTTCGCCCGCGCGGGCGTGCCGGCCGTGACGCTGTCGCTGTCGGGCGAGCGCGGCCCGTCGGCAGCCGCTCCGATCGTGCGCGAGCCGGCGTTCGCCAGGACCGGCCGCGCGGTGCTCGAGACGATCTCGGCGCTTGACTCGGCACCAACGGTCGCGGCGCCCGCCTCGTTCGCGCTGTTCGACGGCAAGGTCGTCCCGGGCTGGGCGATCTCGCTGTTCGTACTGACGCTGATCGTGCCGGTGCTGCTGACGACCGTCGACGCGTGTGCGCGCGCGGCCCGGCGCGGGTATCCGCTGCTGCGGTCACTGATCGCGGTGCTGGGGACCGCGCTGCCGTTCGTCGCCGCGGTGCTGGTGGTGCTGATCGGCACGCTCGTCGGGCTGATCTCGGCGCCGCCGCCGGGTCCGTCGCCGGCCGGATCGGTAGTGCTGCATGCCGACGGGATCGCGGTGCTGGTCGCGGCCGGAGTCGTCGCGCTGGCGATGGTGCCGCTCGTGCGCGGGCCGTTCCGGGCGGTCGATCGACTGCCGGTCGCCAAGGAGAGCCGTGACTCACGGGCCCGCCCGGTCGACCGTCGTGGCGATGGGACGGCGGCGATGATGCTCGGGGTCCTGTGCGTCGTGACGCTCGTGATCTGGCTGCGGAACCCGTATGCGGCCGCGCTGCTGGTGCCGGCGCTGCACCTCTGGCTGTGGGCGATCGACTCCGACCTGGAGCTGCCGCTGCCAGTGCGTCTGCTGATGGTGGCGGCCGGCGCGATTCCGGTTGGACTGCTGGTCGCCTACTACGGCCACGAACTCGGCTTCACGCCGGTCGGGCTGATCTGGGAGGCGGCGCTGCTGGTCGCCGGCCACGCGGTCAGCCTGGTCGCGCTCGTGCTGTGGAGCTTCGTGCTCGGATGCATGGTCACGGCGGCGGCGGTCGTGGTGATGGCGGCGCGCCGGCCGATGCCGGTCGCGGCCAAGCCGGTCGGGCAGGTCCGCGGGCCGGCCGGCTATGCGCTGCACGAGCCCGGATCGGCGATCCGTCGCTGATCTTTTTTGGGGGCGGCTGACGCCGCCTTGTTTTTCTCGGAGCGCCGGGCCGGTGGTCAGCGATGGGGCCCCACGCGGCCCGACCTGCCACCATCAGCCGAGCGATGCGACGGATCGTCCGTGACATCTCGTCGGTGCTGATCCTGACCGGCCTGCTGCTGTTGATCGACGGCGGCGTCACGCTGCTCTGGCAGGAGCCGGTGACGGCTGCGATCGGGCTGATCAAGCGATCGGACGTCTCGCACAAGTACCTCAGCTACCGGACCGCGCCGCTGACCCACACGCAGTCCAAGGCGGTCAAGCAGATCCACACCTCCAAGCAACGGATCTCCTACCTGGCGCGCGCGGACCTGGCGCAGATCAAGACCGGCGACGCGATCGGCCAGATCGAGATCCCGAAGATCGGCCAGACCTACAACGTCGTCCAGGGCGACGAGACGGCGCAGCTGCAGGAGGGCCCCGGCCACTACCCGTCAACGGCGCTTCCGGGGATGGGCCAGACGGTTGGAATCGCCGGGCACCGGACCACCTACCTGGCACCGTTTCGATTCATCGACGATCTCCATCGGGGCGACCCGATCTACGTCACGATGCCGTACGGGAAGTTCACGTACGTGGTGCAGAAGCAGCAGATCGTGGCACCGACCGACGTCGCGGTGGTCGACAACGTCGGCTATGACCGGCTCGTGCTGTCGGCCTGCAACCCGATCTACTCAGCCTCGCAGCGGATCATCATCTTCGCCCGATTGAAGTCGGTCACGCCGCTCGGGCCGGCGCGCGCCGCCGGATAGCGAGCGGCTCGCTTGGATACCCGTCCAGTCCGGCGTGCTGGGCTGGACCGCAGGCATGGGTGCTGCCGACAACGTGTATGGGACCGAGGCGACGACGACGAGGGAGGGTCGGTGCGAGGTGCGGTTCGATGAGCTCAGGCAACGGGTCGGCGCAGGCGAGTACGAGGTCGATACCCGGGCCGTGGCGGACGCGCTGCTGCGCCACTGGTCGGTCACGGATCTCGGCGCCGGGCGGCGCCACACACCGCTCGGCGGCCCGCCGGGCGCTCAGCTGCTGCCGTGCTCGTATCCGTGCAGGCCGGTGGCGTCGGCGTCCGTGAACGACAGCCCCAGGGGACCGTCGCGCACCAGCCCGATCCACGTGATCGGTCCCAGCCTGGCGGCCAGCTCCGGGTCGGCGGCGAGCAGTGCCGGGGCCGCTGCCGGCAGGCAGGCGCAGAGCTCGTAGTCCTCGCCGGCGGTCGCGGCGAACGCGGCCGGGTCGGCGCCGAGGCTGGCCGCGACCGCGTCGACACCCTCGTCACGCGGCAGCTCGGCGAGCGTCAACCGCAGCTCGACGCCGCTGCTGCCGGCGAGATGGCGGGCGTCGGCGGCGATCCCATCCGAGACGTCGATCATCGCCGTCGCGCCGAGCTCGCGTAGCGCGCGGGCGGCGCCAAAGCGCGGTTCGGGGCGGGCGAAGCGGCGGTGCAGCTCGGCCCGTGTCCGCGGCTGCAGCGCGGCGCCCGTCGCCGGGTCGTCCAACAGCGCCAGCCCGGCGCCCGCGCCGCCGAGCGCCCCGGTGACCGCGACCAGGTCCCCCGGCCGGGCTCCGTCGCGCCCGACCAGCGTGGCGGGATCGTCGGTCCACCCGACGACGGTCACCGTCACGGTCAGCGTCTGAGCGCTCGACACGTCACCGCCCGTGATCGTCGCGCCGTGGCGGGCGCAGACATCGCGCGCGCCCCGCGTGAGCTCGAGCGCGTCCTCGTGGTCCAGCCTGCCGGGCAGGCACAGCGCGATGTACGCCTCGCCCGGATCGCACGCCATCGCCGCCAGGTCCGACAGGGCCGCCGCCATCGCCCGGTGCCCGATCTCTGACGGCGTCAGCTGCCCGGAGCGGAAGTGCACCCCGTCGACGAGCGAGTCGATCGAAGTGACCGCGTAGCCACGCGCCCGCACGACCGCGGCGTCGTCGCCGGGGCCGCGGACGATCCGTCCAGCGCTCGCGCCGGCACCCACCACCGGGCCGATCGCATCGATCAGCTCGAGCTCGCGCACCGGCGGGGACCGCTCAGCGGTGGCGGTAGACGATCCGCGCGCGGTCGAGGTCGTACGGTGACAGCTCGACGCGTACCCGGTCGCCCGGGAGGATCCGGATCCGGAACCGTCGCATCTTGCCGGCCACGTGACCGAGTACGACGCGGTCCATGTTGTCGAGCTTGACGCGGAACATCGCGTTGGGCAGAGCCTCGACGACCTCGCCCTCGAGCTCGACCTTTTCTTCCTTTGGCATCAGACGGCGAGGCTACCAGGGTGGCTGGGGGCCAGTCCGTGCCGGCCGTCACCCTGTGCCGGCCGTCAGCCCGTGCCCGCCGGTCAGCCCGTGCCCGCCGGTCAGCCCGTGCCCGCCGGTCAGCCCGTGCCCGCCGGTCAGCCCGTGCCCGCCGGTCAGCCCGTGCCGGCGCCGGTCAGCCCGACGCCGCCGCCCGCGCCGCCCGCGCCGCCCACCCCGCCGTGCTGGTTGCCGCCACCACCGCCACCGTTGATGGTCTTGGTCGGCGCGGCCGGCGTCGTCTGCGGTGTAGTCGTCGCCGGCGCCGGCGTCGTGACGCCTGTCGTCGGCACGGTCGTCGCGCCGGTCGAGCTCTGAGCCGGGCCGCTCGCGGAGTTCGGGCCGGTGAACGCGGTGCCCTGGAAGGGGACCGACGGCGGGGTCCAGTCGCCGCAGTAGCCGTTGGACGCCGATTGCATGTAGTCCTTCCAGATCGGGCCCGCGTAGTGGCCGCCGAAGCCGTCGTCGATCGGGTAGTTGCCCTGCGGGTAGCCGACCCAGACGCCGGTCGACATCCGCGGCGTGAAGCCGACGAACCAGGCGTTAGCCAGGTCTTCGGCGGTCCCGGTCTTGCCCGCCGCGGGGCAGCCCCAGGAGAGGCCCGCGCCGGTCGCGCCCGGCTGGGTCAGCACCTGCTTGAGCACCTGGTCGGCCTCATAGGTCTGGTTGTAGGGGAACACGCGGGTGCCCTTGGAGTTGCCGAAGTATCGGACGTGCCCGTCGGGCCACACGATCTTGTCGATGATCGTCGGGTCGTGGTGGACGCCGCCGTCGGCGATCGTCGCGTAGGCGTCTGCCATCTGCAGCGGCGTCGTGCCGTACGTGAGCGCTCCGAGCACCTCCGAGGGGTTCGGGCCCAGCGGCGAGGTGATCCCCATCGCCCGCGCGATCTGGTTCATCTTCTCGACGCCGAGGTCGACGACCAGCTGTGCGAACACCGTGTTGTCGGACAGGTACGTCGCCTTCGTGATGCTAATCGTGCCGTTGTACTCGTAGTCGTCGGTGTGGACCGACCAGGTGGGGGCGAGCGACGTCCATCCGGCCGGCAGCGGCTTCGACGTGTAGTAGGTGTCGTTGGGGTTACCGTCGTAGTCGTGGATCAGGGTCATGATCGCGAACACCTTGAACGCCGAACCGGTCTGGCGGGACGCCTGGTAGGCGTAGTTCTCCTGGTCCTGTGAGAAGTTCTGGTCCGACGTCGCCAGCGCCAGGATGTGGCCATTGCTCGGCTGCACCGACGCCAGCCCGGCCGACGCCGGGGTGCTGCCGGCCTCGGCCAGCAGCGACGCGTTGTCGTTGATCGCGGCCTGCGCTTGGGCCTGCTTCTGGAGATCGAGCGTCGAATAGATCTTCAGCCCGTCATGCAGCGCCGGGCAGTTCAACGCGTTCTTCAGATGCGGGCAGAGGTCGTACCCGGCCTGTGCCTCGATGAACTTGAACACATACGGGTTGGTCTGCGTCGAGTACTGATGGTCGGCCCTGACCGACAGCGGCCGGTGGCCGAGCTTGTCGGCCTCGCGCTGGCTGATGTCATCGGCCGTCACCATCGCCTGCAGCACCTGGTTGCGGCGCGCGCGGGCGATGGCCGGGTGCAGGAACGGGTTGTACTCGGTCGGTGCCTGCGGCAGTCCGGCCAGCAGCGCGACCTGGTCCAGACGCAGCTTCGAGACCGGCTTGTCGAAGAACATCTGCGCCGCGGCGGCGATCCCGTAGGCGGTCTCGCCGCCGACGGTCCCGTACGGGACCACGTTCAGGTACTTGGTCAGGATCCAGGTCTTGGAGTGCCTCTCCTCGAGTTGCAGCGCGAGCTTGGCCTGCTCGATCTTGTACTTGAGGTTGCGCGCCTTGCGGTCCTTGTCGATGCTCTTGGGCAGGTAGGCGTTGTCGACCACCTGCTCGGTCAGGGTCGAGGCCCCCTGCAGCGCGGTCGAGCCGTGCGCGATGTCCTTGAGCGCCGCTCGGACGATGCCCTCGTAGTCCAGCGCGCCGTGATGGTAGAAGCGGCGGTCCTCGATCGCGATCGTCGCCCGTCTGACGGTCAGCGGCAGCTGCGCGTACGTCAGCTTGACGCTGACATCGGGCGAGTAGATGTAGCCCATCGAGCTGCCGTCGGAGGCGAACACCTGCGACGGCGCGCCGGGCGTAATCGTCGGATTCTTGGAAAGGTTCGGGGCCGAGTGCGCGACGTCGAGCACCCAGCCGGCGGCCGCGGCCGCGCCGACCGCGATCGCGCACACGATCAGCAGGACGGTCATCCCGATGACCCGCCGCAGCGGGAACCCGCGGCTCTTGCGTCTGCGGCGATGTCGTTCGCGGCGGCTCATGATCAGGTCAGGTGGTGAGCGTCGGTGCTCGACGCCGGGGCGGCCCCCCCGCGCGCCGGTCGACGGCCGAGTGTAACCGCGCCAGGATTTCGGCTCGCCGGTCCGGGCTCCTGCCGTCGCACGGCGTCCTGCAGCGTGGGCTCTTAGGGTCCGCGACTGAGTAAGTGGCGGAATCCGGCGAGTGCTGGGCGTGATCTGAGACCGCCCGCTCGCCCCGATCGTACTGGTGGTCCGTGAGGGCGAGCGGGCGGTTTCAGGCGCGTCCAGACGCCGTCGGAGCCGTCAATTACGAAGTCGTGGGCCCTCAGGTGATATGACCGCTCAGATCGTGAGCTACCGCGGTGTCATTGGCCGCAGCGCCCGCCGTCATCCGCGGGCGCTGCTGATCGACGCGATGGGGACGCTGGTGACGTTGGATGCGCCCGTGCCGCGGCTGCGCGCGCAGCTGCGTGCCCGGTTCGGTGTCGCGGTCTCCGAGCAGGAGGCGGCGGCCGCATTGCGGGCCGAGATCGCGTTCTACCGCGCGCACATGGGCGAGGGGCGTGATCCGGAGTCGCTGCTCGATCTCCGGCTGCGGTGCGCCGCGGTCCTGCGCGACGCCCTGCCGGCCGGCGCCGGCACGGCTGCGATCGGCGTCGACGAACTGCTGAAAGCGCTGCTGGCCTCGCTGCGGTTCACCGCGTTGCCCGACGCCCGCGTCGCCCTGCTCGCCGTGCGGGCGCGCGGGGTGCGGGTCGTCGCGGTCTCCAACTGGGACGTGTCGGTGCTCGAGGTGCTCGAGCGGACCGGGCTGGCGCCGCTGCTGGACGGCGCGGTCTGCTCGGCCGTGATCGGCGTCGCCAAGCCGGACCCGGCGGTGTTCGCGTACGCGCTGTCGCTGGCCGGGGCGCGGGCCGCGGACGCCCTGCACGTCGGCGACTCGCCGTCCGACGACGTCGCGGGCGCGCTCGCGGCCGGAATCGAGCCCGTGCTGATCGACCGCGCGGGCGATGGCAGGCGCGTCGCCGGCGTGCGCACGATTCGCGGCCTGGACGAGCTGGCGTGGCCGCCGGTGCCGGCGTTTGCTGACGGGCCGTAACCTCACACCGCGATATGTCCGCAACGGGGCCAGACGACCGCGTCGACATCCCGACCTGGGGCTGGTGGGCGGCCCCCGCCGCGGTCGTGTTCGGCGTGATCCTGGGCTCGGTCGGCACGATCGTGGTCGATGCCGTCGGGGCCGGCAACGGCGGCACCGTCAGTCACCCGACGGCGGTCGTCTCGATCATCGGCGACATCGTCTTCGACCTCTGCTTCGTCGCGGCGGCGCTCGTGATGGTGACCGCCGCGGCCGGCGGCGGGCGGCTGCCCCGCCCCTCGGAGTTCGGCTTCCGGCGTGTGCGTCCGGTCAACGCGGTCGCCACGTTCGTGATCGCGGCGCTCATCTACTACGCCGTCACCGACATCTACGCGGTCGTGTTCAGCCTGCACGGCAAGGACAAGCTCCCGTCCGAGCTGAGCAACACCCACAACCATGCGGCGATCGCGATGACGGCGGTGTTCGTCTGCGCGGTCGCCCCGATCTGCGAGGAGTTCTTCTTCCGGGGCTTTCTGTTCGGCACGCTGCGCAAGATGCGGGTGACCGTCGCCGGTCGTGATCTGAGCGTCTGGATCGCCGCCGTGATCACCGGAATCCTGTTCGGGCTCGTGCACACCGGCTCGGCCTCGTCGCAGTTCCTGATCCCGCTCGGCTTCCTCGGGTTCATGCTCTGCCTGGTGCGGTGGCGGACCGGATCGCTGTATCCGGGGATGGCGATGCACTCGGCCAACAACGCGCTCGCGCTCGGGTACGAGGACCTGCACTGGACCGCTCCGGAGATCATCGCGCTGATGCTCGGCTCGTGGGCGGTGATAGCGCTCGTCGTCGGACCGATCGGGGCGCGCGTGCCACCGCTTGTCCGCGGCGGCGCCGCCGCGCGATAACGCGTCGGTTCGCCGCCGCGCCGCCGCGCGATCACGCATCGATTCGTGCCCACGCGGCCGCGCGATCACGCATCGATTCGTGCCCACTCGTCCACTCGTCCACTCGATCACGCAGTACACGGATTCCGGCGGCTTGCTGATTTACTGCTGCGCCATGCGCCGTCATCTCATCTCATCAGTCGCGGCAGTCGCCGCCACGGGGTCGCTGGGGCTGTTCGCCGCCTCGGCGGTCGCCGACGGGTCGTCCGGTGCCTCGGCGCCGAGCCCGGCCTCCGCCTCGGCACCGACCGCCCCGGTCGTCACGCAGACCGTGCCCGTGTCCGGCAGCACCTCGGCAACCGTGACCGCCGCGCCGACGACCACGCCCACGACGCCGACCCCGAAGCGGAAGCCGAAATCCAAGCCGAAGCCCGCCGTCGCCGCCAAACTCACGCTGAGCTCGCCGGACGCGCTCGTGATCAAGCAGAACAAGGCGGTGCTGCAGGGCCGCTACGTCAAGGTCACCGGCTCGGTCAGCCACTACGTCGCGGGTCAGTTCGTCAGGGTCACCGCGTCGCTGAAAAAGAAGAAGTTCCACAGCGGCAAGCTCGCGATCAAACCGGGCAAGCACGGCACCGGCAGCTTCACCGCGACGATCAAGCCGAAGGCCGCGGGGATCCTGCGGGTGCAGGTGACGCATAAGCGGACGGCGGAGTTGAAGGGCTTCTCAAAGGTGATCGGGATCACCTCGATGAGCCCCAACGTCGGCTACGGCGCGACCGGCCTGTTCGTCGATCTCGTCCAGGAGAAGCTCGCGGCGCTGCATATCTTCATCCCGCAGACCGGCGTCTGGGACAGCGGCACCGAGCTGGCGGTCGACGCGTATCACCGGCTGCTGAACCGCGGCTACTCGACCACGCTGAACGCCGGAGCGCTCAACGATCTGCTCGCCGGCAAGGGCACCTTCACGGTGCGCTACCCCCACCAGGGCCGCCACGTCGAGGGCGACCTCGGCAAGCAGTTGGTGGCGCTGATCGACGGCTCCAAGGTCCACTGGATCTTCCCGATCAGCTCCGGCAAGCCTTCGACGCCGACGATCCTCGGCAGCTTCCAGATCTACAACCGTGTCCCGGGCTACCTGCCCGACGGCATGTACTTCTCGGACTTCTTCGTCCGCGGGTACGCGCTGCACGGCTATGACCCGTCGCCCGACTATCCGGCCAGCCACGGCTGCATGCGCCTCCCGATCCAGGACGCGATCGCGGCGTTCAACTGGCTGGCGCTCGGCGACTGGGTCGACGTGTACCAGGGCTCGGGCAACTACGCCGGCACCTCCTGATCGAGGTGCCGGAGTCCGGCTCGGTGCCCGGCGGCGACCCGTTCGAGGATGCCCGCGCGCGGCTGCTGACGGCGCTGCGCACGCACGCCCTCGTGATCGGCGAGGTGACGCTGACCAGCGGCCGCGTCGCGCAGTATCTGGTCGACGCCAAGCGCGCGATCCTTCTGCGCGACGGCTTTGCGCCGCTCGCCACGCTGGTTGCGCTGCGGGCGTCTGAGTGGGGCGCGACCGCGGTCGGCGGGATGACGATGGGCGCCGACCCGATCGCCTGCGCGGCGCTGGCCGGCGGCGCCGACGTCAAGGCGTTCTTCGTGCGTAAGGAGACCAAGGCGCACGGGCTGGCGCGGCGGATCGAGGGACCGGTGTTGTCGCCCGGCGACCGCTGCCTGCTGGTGGAGGACGTCGTCACGACCGGCGGCTCCACGATCCGAGCGCTCGACGCGATCCGTCAGGAGGGTCACGAGGTCTGCGGCGTGCTCGCGATCTGCGATCGTCTGGCCGGCGGCGGCGAAGCGGTCCGCGCCGCCGCCGGCGACGGTGTCCCGTACGAGGCGCTGACCACGATCGACGAGCTCTACCCGGGGCGGCCCGACCGCTGAGCCCTGGCCCCGGGGCCAGGCCGCGGTTCGGGCGGGGCCACCCTCGGTCGT
>Ga0302325_10011104_pt1 | contig 19423 bp, 15 predicted proteins | sample Palsa_T0_2_FD_201948 | JGI IMG/M metagenome (GOLD analysis project Ga0302325, IMG submission 201948) | Peat permafrost microbial communities from Stordalen Mire near Abisko, Sweden - Palsa_T0_2 | ecosystem: Environmental > Terrestrial > Soil > Palsa > Peat permafrost | place: Sweden: Abisko...
CATCGCCGCGACCGGGTCTGCGTATCGGAGACTCTTCAGGAGATGTAAAGTTACAGCGGAAGTTTCACGCAGGATTCAAATGTAAAGTTACGGCGCAAGATTCGCTGCCCGTGCGATGGGAGTCGTAATGCGCGTCCTCGTACTCGGAGGTGATGGTTTCTGTGGCTGGCCGACGTCGTTGTATCTGTCGGACCGTGGCCATGATGTCACCATCTTGGACAACTTGTCCCGCCGCAAGATCGATATCGATCTGGAGGTCGATTCGCTGACGCCGATCTCGGCGATCGGGGAGCGGCTGCGGGCGTGGCGCGAGGTGTCCGGGCGCGAGATCGGGTTCGTGAACGTCGACCTGGCCACCGAGTACGACCGGCTGGCCTCGCTTCTGCTCGAGCTGCGGCCGGACGCGATCGTGCACTTCGCCGAGCAGCGGGCCGCGCCGTACTCGATGCGGTCGGAGAAGACCAAGCGCTACACGGTTGACAACAACGTCCGGGCCACCCACAACCTGCTCACCGCGATCGTGGACACCGGCGTGAACGCGGCGATCGCGCACCTGGGCACGATGGGCGTCTACGGCTACGGCTGGTCCGGCTCGGCGCCGATCCCCGAGGGCTACCTCACCGTCAAGGTGCCGACCCCGGACGGGGACCTGGAGCGGGAGATCCTGCACCCGGCCAATCCCGGCTCGGTCTACCACATGACCAAGACGCTGGACCAGCTGCTGTTCGCGTTCTACGCCAAGAACGACGGGCTGCGCATCACCGACCTGCACCAGGGCATCGTCTGGGGCACCCAGACCAACCAGACGGTGCTCGACCCGCGGCTGATCAACCGGTTCGACTACGACGGCGACTACGGCACCGTGCTGAACCGGTTCCTGATGCAGGCCGCGATCGGTCACCCGCTGACGGTGCACGGCACCGGCGGGCAGACCCGCGCCTTCATCCACATCAAGGACACGGTGCGCTGCATCGAGATCGCGATCTCCAACCCGCCCCAGGCCGGGGAGAAGCCGAAGGTGCTGAACCAGATCACCGAGACCCACCGGGTCCTCGACCTGGCCAAGCTGGTCTCCGACATCACCGGCGCGGACATCGCCTACCTCCCCAACCCCCGCGTGGAGGCCGAGGAGAACGAGCTCGTCGTCCGCAACGACCAGTTCCTCGCGCTCGGACTCGAGCCCACCACCCTGTCGGAAGGGCTGCTGACCGAGGTCAGGGAGATCGCCGCCAAGTACGCCGACCGGGCCGACCTGCGCAAGATCATCGCCCGCTCGGTGTGGAAGGCGGGCATGGAAACCGCCGCCGATCTCATTACCGAGCAGGCCGTCGTCGACGGCTGACACTCACCGCCGTCGCGATCGCGCCCGGCCGCCGCCCGCAAGGGCGGCGGCCGGGCGCGCCGCATTTCCAGCAGATCTATAGCGACTGCGCTATAGCGGTCATCGCGTGCATATGGCCATGCATATGGTCATGCATCTGCCCATGCAGCGGCCCGAGCGGCGACCTACGGGCTCGGTGACCAGCCGATCTGCCACGTCATATTTGTTCGCGCGAGTAGGGTGATCGCCCCGTTGAAGAGGTGGAACACGCTGGTGCGACTGCCTGCGACCTTCGAATTCGGTATCGGAATCAGAGTAAGCCGCGATCGTTCCATATCAATTTCTTGCATTTCGCTTCTGACAAACGGGGTAGCTGGGGGATAATGCGTAACTGAAATGCCTAGCTGGGTGAGGTGGCGATGAATTCGGCAGCGGTGGCTGGCGTCGAGGCCGGACGGCGACGGCTCCCGGTGGAGGTCTCGGCGTTCGTCGGCCGGGCCGGCGAACTCCAGACGCTGGCCGGGCTGCTGCGCGGCGGGCGGCAGGTCACCGTGACCGGTCCCGGCGGAGTCGGCAAGACCAGGCTGGCGCTGCGCGCCGCCGCCGACACCGCCGACCACTACCCGGACGGCATCTGCCTGGTCGAGCTGTGCGGCCTGACCGACGCGGGGCTGCTGCCGATGACCGTCGCCCAGAGCCTCGGGCTGCGCGGGCACGATCTCCGCTCCACGCACGCCGCGGTCCTCGACCACCTGCGCGGCAAGCGGCTGCTGCTGATCCTCGACACCTGCGAGCACCTCGCCCGCGCCTGCTCGCAGTTCGCGGCGCGGCTGCTGCGGACGGCGGACGAGGTCGCGGTGCTGGCGACGAGCAGGCAGCCGCTGCACGTTCCGGGCGAGCAGGTGCTGCGGCTCGGCCCGCTGCCGGTGCCCGGGATCGGCCGCGACCCGGCGCCGGGCGACGCGGTCGAGCTGTTCGCCAAGCGCGCCGCCGCCGCGCTGCCCGGGTTCGCCGTCACCGACGCGGACCGGCCCGACGTGATCCGGCTCTGCCGGCGGCTCGACGGCATCCCGCTCGCGGTCGAACTGGCCGCCGTCCGGGTGCGGGCGCTGCCGCTGGCCGAGCTGGCCGAGCGCCTCGAGGCCAGGTTCTCGGTGCTGACCGGCGCGCGGCGCGGCACCGTGCCGCGCCACCGGACGCTGCGGGCGGCGATCGAGTGGTCCTACGGCCTGTGCACGGAGGCCGAGCAGGCGGTGTGGAACCGGCTCTCCGTCTTCGCCGGGCCGTTCGACCTGGCGGCGGCGCGGGACGTGGCGGCCTGCCCGCCGGTGCCGGGCGAGCGGGTCGCCGCCGTGCTGGCCGGGCTGGTCGACAAGTCGGTCGTCCTCCGGGTCGGTGATGCGCGGTACCGGCTGCTCGGCTCGGAGCGCGAGTACGGAGCGGAGCGGCTCGCCCAGTCCGGCCAGCAGGCGGAGTGCCGGCGGCGGCACGCCCGGCGCTACCTGACGATGGCGCGGGGCCTCTCCCGCCATCTACTCGCCGACGACCAGGCGGCCCGGCTGCGCGCGCTCCGGGCCGAGCACGCCGATGTCAGCGCCGTGCTCGCGTACGGGTTCGCCGCCGACGATCCCCGCTGGCAGCGCGACGCGACCCGACTCGCGGCCGCGCTCTTGCCTTACTGGCTGATGTCGGGGCTGCTGCCTGAGGGCATCCACTGGCAGGACGCGGCGCTGGCCCGGTTCCGCGAGCCGTCGGCCGAGCGCGCGAGCGCGCTGGCCAGCCGAGCCACGCTCGGCGCGGTGCTCGGCTTGCCCGAGTCGGCCGAGCACGCCCGCGAGGCCGTCATCGTCGCCGCGCGGGCGGGCGACGACTGGGGCCAGGCCCGCGGCTACCTCGCGCTGCAGCTCGCGCTCGGCCTGCGCGGCGAGTACGCGGTGGCGGTCGAGGCGGCGGGCGAGGCGCGCAGGCGCCTCAGCGCGCTTGGCGCGGACGTCGCCCTGCGCTGCCTCGACGTCCAGCTCGCGCAGACCCATCATATCGGCGGCAACCCCGCCGCCGCGGCCGAGGCCGGCCCGCGCGCGCTGGCCGGCCTCGGCCCGGGCGAGCGCTGGCTGCACGGCCACGTCCTCATCGCCTCCGCGCTCGCGCTCTACCGGGTGCCCGGGCGCGAAACGGAGTGCGCGCGCGCGGCGGGCGAGGCGCTGCGCGCCATGCGGGACCTCAGCAACCCGATCGGCGAGGCCTGCGCGCTCGATGTGCTCGGCTGGCTGGCGGCCGACGCCGGGCGCTGCCAGCGCGCCGCCTGGCTGCTCGGGGCGGCGCAGACGCGGTGGCTGCGAGCCGGCGGCAGGCAGAGCGGCGGCAAGGCCGTCATGGCGGGACACCACAAGCGGTCGGCCGACGCGGCCGCGCGGGCGCTCGGCCCCGACTGGTACGCGGAGCTGCACGCGCGGGGGGCCGGGCTGCCGCTCGATCAGCTGGTCGAGTTCGCGGTCGGGCTCGCCGTCCCGGGCGGGAACGCCCCGCCCGGCGGGGCGCCCGGCGGCCTGCCCGGCGGCCTGCGGCCCGGAGTGGTGTCGCTGTCCGGGCGGCCGCTGCTTGGGGTGCCGGAGCCGCGCGCTACCCGCGATGACGTCGCCCGGCGGCCGCCGGGCCGAGCCGACGGCGAGGAACTCACGGGGCGCGAGCGAGAAATCGCCGCGCTGGTGACGCTCGGCCTGCCCAACCGGGACATCGCCGCCCGGCTCTTCATCTCCCGGCGGACGGTGGACGCGCATATCAACCACATCTTCGCCAAGCTCGGGCTCTCCTCCCGGGTGCAGCTGGCCAACTGGGCGCGCGACCACATGGGCGAGCTGCCCACCACCGCGCACGAGGTGTTATGGCTGTCGGCGCGACCCACCGCAGCTCAGCCGGGCCGCCGCCGCGGGCGGCCGGCTTCGTCGGCCGTCGCCGTGAGCTGGCCAGGCTCGCGGGCGCGCTGGCCGAGGCGAGGCTGGTGACCGTGACCGGCGTCGCCGGGGTCGGCAAGACGCAGCTGGCGCTGCAGGCGGCCGCGCGGACGTCCGACCGCTACCCCGACGGCGTGTGCCTGGTCGAGCTATCGCCGCTGCGCGACCAGGGGCTGCTGGCGGCCACCGTGGCCGGCTGCCTCGGCCTGCCCGGCCAGGACGGCCGCCCCCGGCTGGCGGCCCTGCTTGACTACCTGCGCGACCGCACCCTGCTGCTCATCCTCGACACCTGCGAGCACCTGCTCGACGCGTGCGCCAGGCTGGCCGACGTGCTGCTGCGCGAGGCACCCGGCGTCACCATCCTGGCGACCAGCAGGCAGCCGCTTGACGTCGCGGGCGAGAGCGCCTTCCTGCTGTCGCCGCTGCCGGTCTCCGAGCCTGGCGACGATCCGGCGGCCGAGACCGGCGCTGACGCCGAGGCTGACGCCGACGCGGTGGTCCTGTTCGCCCAGCGCGCGGCCGCCGTCGTCGACGGGTTCACGGTCACCGACGCCAACCGCGCGGACGTCATCGGGCTCTGCCGCGCGCTCGACGGCATACCGCTGGGGGTCGAGCTGGCGGCGGTGCGGCTGCGCGCGCTGCCGCTTGACGAGATGGCCAAGCACCTCGATGACCGCTTCCGGGTGCTCACCGGGGGCAAGCGGGCCGGGGTGGAACGGCACCACACGCTGCGCGCGGCGATCGAATGGAGCTACCAGCTCTGCACCCGCGCCGAGCAACTGCTGTGGGCGCGGCTGTCGGTCTTCGCGGGGACGTTCGACCTCGCCGCCGCCGAAGAGGTGTGCGCGGGCGGTGAGCTGGCCCGGGCCGAGATCGTCGAGACGCTGGTCGGCCTGGTGGAGAAGTCCGTGCTCGTGCACGACGCGGTTACCGAGTACCGGATGCTCGACACCATCCGCCAGTTCGGCGCGGACCACCTGGCCGGCACCGACGCCGAGGCGGTCACGCGGGGCCGTCTGGTCGCGCATTACCTCGCCCTGGCGCAGCGGTGGGGCCGCGATCCCCTGCGCGATCAGCTCGCGCAGTACCGCGGCCTCGGCCGCGAGCACGCCAACCTGCGGGCGGCCATGGAGTACGCGCTCGAGCTGACGGGCAACGACAGCGCCGCGGTCGCGATCGCGACCGCGCTGACCCTGTACTGGCGCCTGTCCGGTGAACTGCCCGACGGCGAGCACTGGCTGAACCGGGTGCTTGAGCACTGCCCGCGGCCATCACCGGCGCGGGCCCGGGTGCTGGCCGCCCGCGGCTACGTGACCACGCTGCTCGGGGATCTGCGCGCCGCCCACGCCGACGCGCAGGAGGCGCTGGCGCTGGCGGCCCAGTTCGGCGACATGGGCGCCTGCGGCCGCGCCTGCGTCACGCTGCACCGGACCCTCACCTGGGGCGGCCACCCGGCCGCGGCCGAGCAGACGGCCAACGCCGCGACCTCGTTCCTCAGCTCCGCCGGCGACACGTTCGGCCTGGCCCAGCTCGACCTCCAGGCCGCCGTGATGCACCTGCAGGCGGGCCGCCCTGACCTGCTCCTCGAGCGCTGCGCCGAGGGACTATCGCGGCTGCCGGCCGACGAGCACTGGGCCACCGGCCTGCTGTCGGCCGGGCAGGGGCTCGGCCACCTGCTCCGCGGCGAACTCGACGCGGGCACCATCGCCGCGCACCGGGGGCTCCTGCTCGAGCACGAACTGGGCGACTTCGGCGCCACCGCCTCGGTGCTGGGGACGCTGGCGTTCCTGGCCGCGGCCCAGCACCGGTACGAGCGCGCCGCGTGGCTCATCGGCGGCTCGGCGCCGCTGTGGGAGCGGGTCGGCCCCTGGTACGCCGGCGCGCCCACCATCGTGGCGCTGCACCGGCGGGCGGAACAGGCCGCGCAGGACCGCCTGGGCGAGGAGCGCTACTGGCGGCTGCGCGAGCGCGCGGCGGCGGCGCCGCTCGCGACGATCATCGGGTTCGCCCTCGCCGACGCCGATCGCCCGGCCGACGACGAGCCCGCGCGCGAGGCTTTACCTCGCGGGGTAGTCTTAGCCAATCCACCATTGACGTGATGAGGGTCACATGCTCATCGGTAACGCCACCGAGCGGCAAGAGCGAATTCCCTCGGAGGACGATGACTTCATCGGCCGGACGGCCGAGCTCCGCCGCGTGCAGTCACTGCTCCGTGACAACCGGCTGGTCACGCTGGTCGGCCCGGGCGGCGTGGGCAAGACCAGGGTGGCGCGCCGCGCCGCCGACCAGGTCTCGACCGGGTACCGGGACGGCGTCTGGGAGGTGCCGCTTTCCGCGCTGCGCGACCCCGAGCTGCTGCCGCACACCGTGGCCGGCCGGCTGGGGCTGCCGGAGCAGTCGCGCGGCTCGCAGCTCGACGCGCTCCTCACCCACCTGCGCGACCGGCGCCTGCTGCTGATCCTGGACACGTGCGAGCACATCATCGACGCCGCCGCGATCTTCGCCGAGAAGATCGTCACCGAGGCGCCCGCCGTCACCGTGCTCGTCACCAGCCGCGAGCCGCTGGACGTGACCGGCGAGAGCTGCTACACCCTCCCCGCGCTCGGCCTGCCCGACGATGACTCGCCCGGCCCGGGCGCGACCGACGCGATCGAGCTGTTCGCGCTGCGGGCGGCCGCCGTCGTCCCCGGGTTCGCGGTCACCGACGAGAACCGGGCCGACGTGGTCCGGCTGTGCACCCGGCTCGACGGCATGCCGCTCGCCATCGAGCTGGCCGCCGTCCGGCTGCGGGCAATGCCGCTCAACGAGCTGGCCGACCGGCTCGACAAGCGCATTGACCGCGGTATCGCGCTGCTGACCGGCGGCGGCGCGGACGGCGACGGCCGCCACCGGACGCTACGCGACGCCATCGGCTGGAGCTACGACCTGTGCACGCCGGCCGAGCGGGCGCTGTGGGCGCGGCTGTCGGTCTTCGCCGGGAGCTTCGGCGTCGACGCGGTCGAGGAGGTCTGCGCCAGCGGCGAGCTGAGCCACGGCCAGATCTTCGACACGATCGTCCGGCTGGTGGACAAGTCGGTGATCACCAGGGACGACGCGGCCAGCCCAGAGGACGGCGGCCAGCCGACGCGGTACAAGATGCTCGACACCATCCGCGAGTACGGCGCCGAGCAGCTGGCCGCGTCCGGCACCGCGGCCGGCGTCCGCAACCGGTTCATCGCCCGTTACCTGTCGATGGCCCGCTACTTCGACCAGCACGTCGTTGACGATGACCAACTCGACCGGCTGCGCGAGCTGCGGCGCGAGCACGCGAACCTGCGCGCCGCGCTCGAGTACACCCTGGATGCCACCGAGTCGGAGTCCAGCCGGTACCGGGACGGGGCCGAGCTCGCCATCGCGCTGTACGGCTACTGGCACATGTCGGCCCTGCTGCGGGAGGGCAAGTACTGGCTCGGCAAGGTGCTCGACCGGTTCCCTGACCCGTGGTCGCCGGAACGCGGCTGGGCGCTCGCCGTCCGCGGCTACCTCGGCGCTATGCAGGGCGAGGCGAGCGAGGCGGTGGCCGACGCCACCGCGGGGACCGAGATCGGCCTGCGGCGCGGAGACCGGAAGCTCGTCGCCCGCGGCTACACGTACCTGACGCTCGCCCTGACGATCGCCGACCGGTACGAGGAGGCCCGCGAGGCGGGCGCGCGGGCCGAGCAGCCGCTGCAGGCGCTCAACGACCGCGCCGGGCTGCGCATCCTCGACGTGCACCTGGCGCACGTGGCCAATCTGTCGGGCGACCTGCCCGGTGCGCTGCATCACGCCCGGCAGGTGACCGGCCGTTTCGGCGAGGCCAGCGGGACCGAGATCAACGAGATCAAGGAGCGATGGGCGCAGGGCTGGGCCTACGCGATCGCCGCGATGGCCCTGTTCTGGGATCCAAACAGAGACGAGGAGACCGCGCGCACGGTCGGCAAGGCGCTGCTGGCCAAGCACGAGCTCTACGACGTTATGGGCATGGCCTACTGCCTGGAGATCCACGGCTGGCTGGCCAACCGCGCCAACCGCCACCGGCGCGCCGCCTGGCTGCTGGGCGCGGCCGACCCGCTCTGGGAGCGGGCCGGCGGCCGCCTGGGCGGCACCGCGGCGCTGCTGCAGGCCCATGAGGAGGCGATGGGCCAGACCCGAGCCGGTCTTGGCGGCAAGCGCTTCGACTCGATGTTCGCCGAGGCCAGGCGGCACCCGCTTGACCAGATGGTCGCGTTCGCGGTCAGCGACGCCGACGACCCCGCCTCCGACGGTGCCCGCTGGCGGGTACCCGGCCAGCTCACCTTTCGCGAGGCCGAGATCGCCGACCTCGCGGCCAGGGGCATGTCCAACCGGCACATCGCCGAGCACCTGTTCATCTCCAAGCGCACGGTCGACGCGCACCTTGACCACATCTACGCCAAGCTGGGGATCTCGTCCCGGATCGAGCTGCTCAACGCGCTCCAGTGGGCCGGTCTAGGCCGACCCTAGCGGCCGGCCCGGGCACGCGCCCGGTGCTCACAGGTTGCCGCGCCGCTCCTGCTCGCGCTCGATCGCCTCGAACAGCGCCTTGAAGTTCCCCTTGCCGAACCCGAGCGACCCGTGCCGCTCGATGAACTCGAAGAACACCGTGGGCCGGTCGCCGATCGGCTTGGTGAAGATCTGCAGCAGGTAGCCGTCCTCGTCCCGGTCGACCAGGATGCCCCGCGACTTGAGCTCCGCCACGTCCACCCGGACCTGGCCGATCCGGGACCTGAGGACCGGGTCGGTGTAGTACGAGTCGGGTGCGGACAGGAACTCGACCCCGCGCGCCCGCAGCTCGTCCACGGTGGCCAGGATGTCGGGGGTCGCGAGCGCCAGGTGCTGCACGCCGGGGCCGCGGTAGAACTCCAGGTACTCGTCGATCTGGCTCTTGCGCTTGCCCGGCGACGGCTCGTTGAGCGGGAACTTGACCCGGTGGTTGCCGCTGGCGACGACCTTGCTCATCAGCGCCGAGTACTCGGTGGCGATGTCGTCGCCGATGAACTCGGCCATGTTGGTGAAGCCCATGACCCGGTGGTAGAAGCCCACCCACTCGTCCATCCGGCCGAGCTCCACGTTGCCGACCACGTGGTCGAGCGCGATGAAGGCGGGCTCGCCGTCCGCGGGCGCGGCGCTGGCGCGCGGCACGTAGCCCGGCAGGTAAACGCCCCGGTAGTTGGACCGGTCGACCAGCGTGTGCACGGTGTCACCGTAGGCGGCGATCGACGCCACCCGGACGGTGCCGTCGAGGTCGGTCACGTCGTGCGGCTCGTCGACGATCCGCGCCCCCGCCGCGCGGGCGTGCGCCACGCACTTGTCCACGTCTGGCACCTCAAGGGCCACATCCATAACCCCGTCCCCGTGCCGCCGGTGGTGGTCGGCCAGCGCGCTGTCCGGCGCCACCGCCCCCTTGACGACGAACCGCACCGTGCCGGCCCGGAGCACGTAGGCGACGTGGTCCCGGTTGCCGGTCTCCGGCCCCGAGAACGCCTCCAGCGTCATGCCGAAGGCAAGCTGGAGGTACATCGCCGACTGGGTGGCGTTGCCCGAGACCCACACGACGGCATCCCAGCCGGTCACGGGGAAGGGGTCGTGGCTCAGGTCGTGCGCGACGACCCCGGTGAGCAGGTCCGGGCTGGCGAGCTCCGCGCTGACTGTCATCGGTGCCTCCGAGATTTAAGGAAAAGGTCAACATCAGTCATTGGAACGGACCGTGGCTCTACCATGCAACCAAGACATTTTTCGCTAGACATGGAAGACATTGTGCCGAGCATTTTCGGGCATAAGCTATGCAGATTGACTAGTTATCCGGGGAGGACGCTTCAGTGCCCGACCTAGACGCACTCGACCTGGCGCTGCTGACCGCGCTGCGGGAGAACCCCCGCGCGGGCGCGCTCGCCCTGTCCCGGCTCACCCGGGTCGCCCGCGCCACCGTGGAGTCACGGCTGAGCCGACTCGAGCGGTCCGGCGTCATCACCGGCTACGGGCCGGACATCGACGTGGCGGCGGCCGGGTTCGGCGTGATCGCGTTCGTCACGCTGGAGATCGCCCAGGGCGCCCTCGACCGGGTCACGTCCGACCTCGCCGCGATCCCGGCGGTCCTGGAGGCCTACGCGGTCACCGGCTCGGCCGACATGATCTGCAAGGTCGCGGCCACCTCGCACGCCGACCTGCAGCAGACCCTGCTCCGCATCGACTCCTCGCCCTCGGTCGCCCGCTCCACCAGCGCGATCGCCCTCTCGACCGTGATCGCCCCGCGCGACCTGCCGCTGCTGACGTCCCGCACCCCCGCCACCACGCCCCGCTCCCCCGCGTTCCGGTAGGGAAGGCGGGGGTGCCCCTGCGATCGGCGTTTACTCAGGCCTTGGGGTCGTCTAGCCGGAAACCGACCTTGAGCGTCACCTGGAAGTTGATGCGCTCGTCGCCCTCGATCCGCCCGCGGATGTCGCTGACCTCGAACCAGTCGAGGTTGTGCAGGGTCTTCGAGGCGCGGCCGATGGCCCCCTTGATCGCGTCGTCAATGCTCTCGGCCGAGGAGCCGACGATCTCGCTGACGGAGTAGATGCTGTCTGACATCGATTTCCCTCCCGTAGTTTTATCGGGGGCTACCCACTGCCAGGCGTCGTACCCACATCGCGCACAGCAAGCCTGCCCATCCCCCTCCCCACGTGGCCCACCCGACGCAGAAGTGAGGCCGGCTAGTTGGCCGGAAACGCACGCGGTAGCGTGACTTCTATGAGCGAACCGCAGTTTCACCGTGACCGCCGTGAGCACGGCGGCGCTCCGCAGCGCCTCGACCAAAACACGCTGGACGAGATGACCGAGGACGAGCGCGTCGACGCGGGACTGGACGCCTTCAACCCCGACGAGGTGCCGCCGGCCACCGACCCGCTGCCGCCCGGCGTCCCGCCCCTGAAGCCCGACGTCCGGCAGAGCGCCGAGTACCAGGACGCCCAGGCCGAGATCGACCGCGAGGAGGCGGCCGGCGAACTCCCCACCCTCGACGCCGACCACCCGTTCCCGCCCACCCGCTACGACAACAGCTGATCGAGGCGGGAGGCATGGACGATGACGTGCCCGTGGTGCATGACCTCCCGGTGGGGATCCCGGCGAGCGGACTCGCGCACCGGAGAGAGTCGGATTCGATGGGTGTCATCGACGTTCCGGCCGACCGGTACTGGGGAGCGCAGACGCAGCGGTCCCTGATTCACTTCGGCGCCATCGGGCCCGACCTGGTGCCGCGCGAGGTCTACCACGCGTTCGGCTACGTGAAGAAGGCGGCGGCGCTGGCCAACGGCAAGGCGGGACGGCTGCCGGCCTGGAAGGCGTCGCTGATCGCGCGGGTCTGCGACGAGGTGATCGACGCCGAGCTCGACGAGCATTTCCCGCTCCGGGTCTGGCAGACCGGGTCAGGAACCCAGTCGAACATGAACGTCAACGAGGTCATATCCAACCGCGCCATACAGCTGGTGGGCGGGGTCATCGGCTCCAAGACGCCGGTGCACCCCAACGATCACGTCAACATGGGGCAGTCGTCGAACGACACCTTCCCGACGGCGATGCACATCGCGGCCGTGCGGGTGGTGCACGAGCTGGTCATCCCGGAGGTGTCCGCGCTCCGCGACGCCATCGCCGCCAAGGCGCAGCTGTGGCGGGAGGTGGTGAAGATCGGACGGACCCACCTGCAGGACGCGGTCCCGCTCACCGTGGGGCAGGAGTGGTCCGGGTACGCCGCCCAGCTGTCGCGCGCGCTTGACGGGCTCTCGCTCTCCTGCGCGGGCCTGTACGAGCTGGCCGTGGGCGGCACCGCCGTCGGCACCGGGCTCAACGCGCCGCCCGGGTTCGGCCCCGAGGTGGCCGCGCTGATCGCATCGGGCACCGGATACGCGTTCGTCACCGCGCCCAACAAGTTCGCCGCGCTGGGCGGGTCGGACGCGGTCGCCGCGGCCTCGGCCGGACTGCGCGGGCTGGCCGTGCCGCTGGCCAAGATCGCCAACGACATCCGCTGGCTCGGCTCCGGGCCCCGGGCCGGGCTGGGCGAGCTGATCCTGCCGGAGAACGAGCCGGGGTCGTCGATCATGCCGGGCAAGGTGAACCCGACGCAGTGCGAGGCCATGCTGATGGTCTGCGCGCAGGTGCTCGGCAATGACGCGACCGTCGGCTTCGCCGCCTCGTCGGGGAACCTGGAGCTGAACACGATGCGGCCGGTGATCATCGCCAACTTCCTGCACTCGGCGACGCTGCTGGCCGGGGCGTGCCGGACGTTCCGGGTCTTCTGCGTGGAGGGCGCGTCGCTTAACATCGCACGGATCGCCGAGGACGTTGACCGGTCGCTGATGCTGGTCACCGCGCTGTCCCCGGTCATCGGCTACGACAAGGCGGCCGAGATCGCGCATCAGGCCAGTCACTCGGGATCCACCCTGCGCGAGGCGGCGCTGGCGCTCGGGTACGTCACCGCCGAGGAGTTCGACCGGATCATCGACCCGGCGTCCATGGTCGGCGAGTTCCCGCCGATTCAGTAGCCGCCCAGGTCACGGCGCGAGCACCGCCGCGTTGGCGGCCAGGTGGTGGAGCTGCGCGTCGAGGCTGGCCAGGTCGGCATCGGTGAAGCCGGCCCGCAGCCTGGCGTCGAAGGCGATCGCGGCGGCGCGCAGGCGCTCGAACGCCGCCTCGCCCGCCTCGGTGAGCGTGACGACCTGGACGCGCCGGTTGGCGTTGTCGCGGGTGCGCTGCACCAGCCCCTGGGCGTCCATCGCGTTCAGGTGGTGGGTCAGCGTCGCCCCCGTGATGCCGACCGCCGCGGCGAGCTCACGCTGGTTAGCGGGCGGCCGGACCTTCAGGTTGAGCAGGATGAGCCAGACCGGGAGGGAGCCCTCCGCCTCCGCCAGCGCGGCGTCGAAGGCACGCTCCACGGTGCGGGATGCCTGGGCCAGGCGAAGGCCGATCGGCAGCGGAAAAGGTGCGGGCACGTGAGTCAGCCTGCTGCCGTTCCCCACCCCGCTGAGCAAGAACCTCATGCTCGTCCGGTACACCGGGCGGAAGTCGGGGCGGGTCTACCGGCAGCCGCTCAGCTACGCGCGCGACGGCGAGGCGCTGCTCACGCCCGGCGGCGGCCGGTGGACGCTGAACATGGAGGGCGGGCGCCCGGTCCTGATCCGGCTGCGCGGACGGGACGTCTCCGCCCGGCCCGAACTCGTGCGCGAGCCGGGCGAGGTCGAGCGCCTGCTCGACGTGATCGCCCGGGAGAACCCGCCCGCCGCCCGCTACATCCCGCTCCCCCGCCAGGCCGATGGCCACCTGGAGCCCACCGCGCTCGCGGCCGCCATCGACCACGGCTTCGCCATCGTCCGCTGGAACCTGACCTGAGGACAGACCGGGTTACCGTGATTCCATGACATGAGGCTGCCGGGCGCGCGGCCGGCTGGGCGACTGGGTTTTACCGAGGAGGCGGGATGGCTGGCGACGCGTACGACGTGGTCGTGATCGGGGCGGGGCCCACCGGGGAGAACGTCGCCGATCGGGCAATTCGCGGCGGGCTGACCGCCGCGATCGTGGAGGCCGAACTCGTGGGCGGTGAGTGCTCGTACTGGGCGTGCATGCCGAGCAAGGCGCTGCTGCGCCCGGCGACCTCGGTCGCGCAGACCAGGGCGTTGCGCGGGGTGGCGGGCGCGCGGCTCAACCCGGCCGAGGTGCTCGCGCGACGGGACTCCTTCGCCCACCAGTGGAAGGACGACGGGCAGGTCGAGTGGCTCGCCAACGCGAAGATCGATCTCTTCCGCGGCCAGGGCAAGATCGTGGGGACGCGCCTGGTCCAGGTCGGCGACGCCGTGCTGCAGGCGCGGCAGGCGGTGGTCATCGCCACCGGCACCACCGCGGCCGTGCCCGCCGTGCTGGCCGGCGTCAGCCCGTGGACCAGCCGGGAGGCGACCAGCGCGCATGCGGTTCCGGGGCGGCTGGTGATCGTCGGCGGCGGCGTGGTCGGCTGCGAGATGGCCACCGCCTGGTCGGCCCTCTGCTCCGAGGTCACCCTGGTCTGCCCCGGGCGGCTGCTTGACCGGCTCCCTGAGTTCGCGGGAGATCTGGTGGCGGCGGGACTGCGCGACGCCGGGGTCGACGTCCGCCTCGGCGTCGGCGTGGCCGAGGCCAAGCGGCCGGGGGCGAGCGCGGAAGGCGGCTCGGGCCACCGCGGACCGGTCACGCTGGTGCTTGACGACGGGACTTCGGTCGAGGCCGACGAGGTCTTGGCGGCCACCGGCCGGTCACCGCACACCGGGGACATCGGGCTTGCGGTGGCCGGCCTGACCCCCGGCTCCTGGCTCGACGTCGATGACACGATGCGGGTGACCGCCGTCGAGGGCGGCTGGCTCTACGCGGCGGGCGATGTCAACCACCTGGCGCTCCTTACCCACATGGGCAAGTACCAGGCTCGTGTCTGCGGCGACGCGATCGCCGCCCGCGCCGCCGGCCGCGAGCCCACGGTCCGCGACCGCTCAAGCAAGACCTGCGTGCCCCAGGTCATCTTCACCATCCCCGAGGTCGCCGCGGTCGGGCTCACGGCCGAGCAGGCCGAGCAGGCCGGCCGCCGCGTCCGCACCGTCGAGTACGACATCGGCCAGGTCGCCGGGGCTCGCGAGTTCGCCGACGGCTACCAGGGACGCGCCCAGATGGTGGTCGATGAGGACCGCCGGACGATCCTCGGCCTGACCCTGGCAGGCCCCGGCGTCGGCGAGCTCATCCACTCCGCCACGATCGCGGTGGCGGGCGAAGTCCCACTGGACCGTCTCTGGCACGCCGTCCCCAGCTACCCCACGATCAGCGAGATCTGGCTGCGCCTGCTGGAGACCTACGGCCTCTAACGGCTTAGGACGGCAGCTTGATTTCGGACAGATCGCCCCATAGGCATGATCGTGTGCCGTTCGGGTCGTATAGCGCCCCAAAGGGCACACGATAACGGTCAACCAGACTTCGGGACCGCGACGACGAGACATGACTGGGGTTAACGATGTCTGGTGGGGTTAACGATGGCTGGTGGGGTGGATGGTGTCTGGTGGCTGGTGAGGCGGATGATGGCTGGCGGGGTGGATGATTGCTGGTGGTGTTGACGGTATCCGGCGGGTTGACGGTGGCGAACTGCCTTCGGGGCTAGGCACTAGCTGCGATGAGGAAGTTGCGGAAAGATTTTGTCTCTGGCTGTAACGCCTCCTGTGGCCACGGCGTTTCGGTTGCAGGGTTCCCCCTAAGGGGCCCCCGGATGCCCCCCCGTCCGGGGACCCCGCAACAGGTTCCGGTGCGCGGGCCTTGGGGCGGAGCCCGGTGTAAACCGTCGTCGGCCGCGGCCCGCCATCAGCCGCGGCCGATGAACGGCATCGTCGTCGCGGTGATCGTCAGGAACTGGACGTTCGCGTCGAGCGGCAGCCCGGCCATGAAGACCACCGCGTCCGCCGCGAGCCTGGGGTCGAACGTGGGCTCGGCCTTGACCGATCCGTCGGCCTGCGGCGCGCCGGCCGCGATCGCTTCGGTCATCGCGGTGTTGGCGTTCCCGATGTCGATCTGGCCGCAGGCGATGTTGTAGGGACGGCCGTCGAGCGAGATCGACTTGGTCAGGCCGGTAATCGCGTGCTTGGTCGCCGTGTAGCCGACCGAGCGGGGACGCGGCGCGTGGGCCGAGATCGAGCCGTTGTTGATGATCCGGCCGCCCATCGGCTGCTGCGCCTTCATCATCGCCACCGCGTGGTGCGCGCACAGGTACGAGCCGGTGAGGTTGGTGGCCACGATCGACTGCCACCCCTCGGGCGTGAGCTCGTCCACCGCGCCGGCCGGCGCGCCGGTGCCGGCGTTGTTGACCAGCAGGTCGAGCCGCCGGAAGCGCTCTCGAACGAGGGCGAACAGCGCCGCCACCGAGTCCGCGTCGGCGACGTCGGCCGCCACCGGCAGCACCATCTCCGGCAGCGCCAGCGTCACCGTCTCCTCCAGCAGCGCGCGGCGGCGCCCGGCCGCGACGACGAACCATCCCTTGTCGGCCAGCGCGATCGTGATCATGCGGCCGAGCCCGGAGCCAGCCCCGGTCACGACCGCCACCTTCTCAGTAGTCATAAGCCCTGAGCGTAGGACCACCGATCGTTAAGACGAAGGATTCTGATCGTGACCGTGGGGGGTGGGTCTACTCGCCGGTGAAGGAGGGCTTGCGCTTTTCCATGAAGGCGCTGACGCCCTCGAAGAAGTCCTTGGAGCCGCCGAGCTCGCCCTGGAGGCGTGCCTCGAGGGCGAGCTGCTCGGGCATCCGGGCGTAGAGCCAGTGGTTGAGCTCGCGCTTGGTTCCCGCGTAGGAGCGGGTGGGGCCGTTGCTGAGCCGCTCGAGCAGGGCGTCGGCGCGCCCGGCGAACTCCTCGTCCGGCCAGACCGCGTTGATCAGGCCGATGTCGACCGCCTTGGCGGCGGTGACGGGCTCGCCCAGCAGCGCCATCTCGGCCGCCCGGGCGAAGCCGATGCGGGACGGGACGAACAGCGACGCGCCCCCGTCGGGGACCAGGCCGATGTTGACGAAGGCGAGCGTGAAGTACGCCGACTCCTTCGCCACCACCAGGTCGCCCGCCAGCGCGAGCGAGAGGCCGGCCCCGGCGGCGGGGCCGTTGACCGCGGTGATCACCGGCTTTTCCATCTCCCTGATGGCGGTGACGATCGGGTGGTACCAGGTGACGAGGGTGGTCTCGGTGTCGACCGGGCCGCCGCCCGCGACCGCGTCGGCCATGCCCTCCTTGATGTCGGCACCGGAGCAGAACGCGCGGCCGGCGCCGGTCAGCATGACCGCGCGGACCCCGTCATCGGCCGCGGCCGCGCGCAGCGCGCCGAGCAAGTCGGCCGAGAGGGCGCTGGACCAGGCGTTCATCCGCTCCGGCCGGTTCAGCTCGATGGTCACCGCGTGGCCGGCCCGACGGACGTTCACCGTGTCGTAACCGAGGTCTGCCTGTTCATCGCTCACGACGGTCATGCTAACAACTTTGGTATGGCAGATCACGAGCGCGAGACCGGTAAATCGGGCAAATCGGGACAGACGAAGCCGAAGCCGCGGGCAAAGCAGGCGTACAAGGCCGAGCTCTACCGGCTGCAGGCGGAGCTGGTCAAGGTCCAGGAGTGGATGCGCACCTCGGGCGCGCGGATGGTGATCATCTTCGAGGGCCGCGACGCGGCGGGCAAGGGGGGCACGATCAAGCGGGTCACCGAGTACCTGAACCCGCGCGTGGCGCCGATCGCGGCGCTGCCCAAGCCGACCGAGCGGGAGCGCACCCAGTGGTACTTCCAGCGCTATATCGCGCACCTGCCCGCGGCGGGCGAGATGACGCTGTTCGACCGGTCCTGGTACAACCGGGCGGGGGTGGAGCACGTGATGGGGTTCTGCACCAAGGAGGAGTACGCGCGGTTCCTGCACCAGTGCCCGATCTTCGAGCGGATGCTGGTCGAGGACGGCATCCTGCTGCGCAAGTACTGGTTCTCCGTCAGCGACTCCGAGCAGCAGAAACGGTTCGAGTCCCGGCTCGACGACCCGATGCGACGGTGGAAGCTCTCCCCGATGGACCTGGAGTCGATCAGCCGCTGGGAGTCGTACTCGCGGGCCAAGGACGACATGTTCACCATGACCGACATCCCGGAGGCGCCGTGGTTCGTGGTCGAGTCCGACGACAAGGAGCGGGCGCGGATCAACATGATGGCGCACCTGCTGTCCACGATCCCGTATCAGGACGTGCCCGAGCCCTCGCTGAAGCTACCGCGCCGGCCGAAGTCGACCGGGTACGTGCGGCCGCCGATCGACCTGCAGACGTTCGTGCCCGACCACGCCGCGTCGCTGGTCAGATAACCGGCAAACCGGTCACTGGGCGGGGAACCATGAACGGCTATGGTAGGCCGGAAGCATCCAGGCGACAGCTATGACGCGGGCAGCGAAGGAGACGAGGACGACATGACCGCCCAGGCGACTGCACAGATCGGCGTCACGGGGCTCGGCGTGATGGGCCGCAACCTGGCCAGGAACTTTGCCAGGCACGGGTACGCGACGGCGCTGCACAACCGGACGACGGCCAGGACCGACGCCATCATGGCGGACTTCGGCCACGAGGGCACCTTCGTCCCCGCCCGCACCGCGCAGGAGTTCGTCGCCAGCCTGGAGCGCCCGCGCCGCCTGGTCATCATGGTGAACGCGGGCGCGGCGACCGACGCGGTCATCGAGGAGTTCGCCCCGCTGCTCGAGCCGGGCGACATGATCATCGACGGCGGCAACGCGCACTTCAACGACACCCGCCGCCGCGAGGCCGCCCTGCGGGAGCAGGGCATCCACTTCGTCGGGATGGGCGTTTCCGGCGGCGAGGAGGGCGCGCTCAACGGCCCGTCGATCATGCCCGGCGGCTCGGTCGAGTCGTATGAGTCACTCGGCCCGATGCTCGAGGCCATCTCGGCCAAGGTGGACGGCGTTCCCTGCGCGACCCACGTCGGCCCGGACGGCGCCGGGCACTTCGTGAAGATGGTCCACAACGGCATCGAGTACGCCGACATGCAGCTGATCGCGGAGGCGTACGACCTGCTGCGCTACGCGGGCGGGTACGAGCCCGCGCAGATCGCCGAGATCTTCCGCACCTGGAACACCGGGCGGCTCGACTCCTACCTGATCGAGATCACGGCCGAGGTCCTCGCGCACACCGACGCCAAGACCGGGCGCCCGTTCATCGACGTCGTGCTCGACCAGGCCGAGCAGAAGGGCACCGGCCGCTGGACCGTCCAGGTCGGCCTCGACCTGGGCGTGCCGGTCGACGGGATCGCCGAGGCGACCTTCGCCCGGTCGCTGTCCGGCCACACCGACCTGCGCGCGGCCGCCCGCGGGCTGGCCGGGCCCGGCCGCGAGGCGGTGTCCGACCCCGAGGCGTTCGCCGACAAGGTCGAGCAGGCGCTGTACGCGTCCAAGATCGTGTCCTACGCCCAGGGCTGGAACATGATCGGCGCGGGCAGCGCGGAGTACGACTGGAACATCGACCTCGGGAAGATGGCGGTCATCTGGCGCGGCGGCTGCATCATCCGGGCCGCGTTCCTCGACCGGATCCGGGCCGCCTACGCCGCCAACCCGCAGCTGCCGACG
>Ga0302325_10011105_pt1 | contig 19421 bp, 21 predicted proteins | sample Palsa_T0_2_FD_201948 | JGI IMG/M metagenome (GOLD analysis project Ga0302325, IMG submission 201948) | Peat permafrost microbial communities from Stordalen Mire near Abisko, Sweden - Palsa_T0_2 | ecosystem: Environmental > Terrestrial > Soil > Palsa > Peat permafrost | place: Sweden: Abisko...
CAAAGTGCCTATCGAGTCAATCAGGCGTCGCGGGGACGCGCCGCCCCACCTTTTTTGAGGGTTTGGAACCGACTATCAAATCCGCCGCAGGGTGATGTGCACGATCTCAGCGGGAGCGTCGACGCGGAGGGGGAACCAGTTGCCCACGCCGTTGGAGACGATCAGCTGGCTCTGGGCGCGCTGATAGTGGCCGGACCAGTAGCGATAGAGCATCGGGCCGACGCCGATCTTTTCGCTCAGCATCAACTGGCCGCCGTGGGTATGGCCGGCCAGCGTGAGGGGTATGCCCAGGTCGGCCGCGGTGTCGAAAGCGTGGGGGTGATGGGCGAGAAGAATGGGAAAAGCATCGGGATCCCGCTGGGCGAGCAGGGCGCGGGCCGAGCGGCCGATCACCTGGTCACGATCCGCCGTGTCTGATGCGTCCCAGCGCAAACCGAGAAGCTGCACTGGACAACCGCGAACAGAGGTGGTGAGCGACTGGTCGACAAGAAAAGGGACGGGCGAGTTCCGGGCGCGAGCCTCAAAGACAGCCCGGCTCTCGATCAGGTCATGATTTCCCTCGATCATGCAGTGCCCGTAGCGGCCGTGCATGGCGGAGGCCAGGACCAGGCCTTCCGAAAGATCGGCCAATTCGTCGTTGATCAAATCGCCGGTCAGGAGCACCAGATCGGTTTTCAGGTCGTTGACGGTTTTCACCATGGCCCGGAGAACCGGGGCGGTGGTCAGGCGGCCCAGATGCATGTCGCTGACATGGGCGATCGTCATTCCATCCAGGTCCGGCGGCAGCCCGGCGATCGGAAGGACAAAGGGCCGGACCCGGAAGTGTCGGAGCTGGGCCTGGGTGATGGACGAGACGAGGATTGTGAAGACCGAAGGTGTCGCCAGCGCCGTCATTTTGATGAACTGCCCGCGTGAAACCTGGCCCGGCTCCAACTTGGGAGCGGGCTCGGTGCGAGCGCGCCGGTGAGTGCAGAGCCGCGCCAAGCCCAAAAAGAGAGCGACGGGCGCGCCAATGAGCAGCAAGCCAAGCCCCAGCAAATGCCAGAGGAGGACGGCGGAAATCGCAAACTTCGGGAGATGCCGGTCCCAGTTCAACCGCAGTGCGCGCCCGAACACGATGGTCAAAAGACCGGCCAATTGGGCACCGACGAAAATCAGGTTGAGGGCAATCCAGAACCGCCGGCCCGGGACGCGCCGCGCCAGGCGAACGGAGCCGACCGCCCAGGCCAGGTCCAGGACGAACACGCCAACGATGATCAGAAAGAAAAGGGACATCACGAGAGACGCTTGGCTTCATCCATGAGCGGATGTTCGAAGGCCGTGGCGTAGGCGTCGAGAGTGCTGGCCTTTAAGCGGAGCTGCCTGGCGGTTTTGCGCCAATTGGAAACGGTTGCGATGGTTTCACGGAGAATTGCCCTGGCCTCTGCGGCGTTGAGACCGAAACGCGCCGCGGCGGCGAGCGCGGCGTCGATGCTGGGGCTTTCCCCATTCTCGGTGATTGGGGTCTTTGGTGTCTGGGAGCGGTCAATTTCCGGGACGGGGTTGAGGTCGTAGGCGGGCGAGAGCGCCCAACGTCCGGGTGCACGCATGAGGAAGCCGTGATTGCGGAAGTGATCGTCGTAGTTGCTGGCGAGAAGGGAGAAGACGAGCCGGCGCCAAATCTCACGGAGGTCGTTGGGGATGTTGTGGCCGAATTGGCGGATTCCATCCGCCAGCATGGTATAGGCCCCCGATTCGCCTTGGGACAAGCCGAGGAGGCTGTTGGCGGAAAGAAATGGGATGCGGCGCGCGCCGCCGCGGTCGAATCGAGTGATAACCGAGATGCTCTTCCCGCCGACCGCCACGAGTTGGTGCTCCGCCACGTTGATCCCGGCCTGGCGGGCGAGCGTGAGGGCGAGGATTTCGCCGGTCGCGATGTCGCGGATGTCGTCGGGTTTGGGAAATTTCGCGATGGCAAGCCGGCCGTCGGCAAGCCTCACGGCGGCCTTGGGACGCGCACCGCCGAGGGGAGAGCCTGCTCCGAGCAGAAAGCGCAAATCCGCCGCAGTCTCGGTCTCGCCGTGAATCGCGTCCGTGGCGTGCAACAGCGCGGCGAGGCTCACGAGACGGGGAAGTTTCCCGCTGCCCACAGCCAGAAACGGGCTGGCCGCATCAACGCGGAAGCGCAGCGCGCCGATGCGGGAGGTGTCGTCGAGGGCGAGCACATAGTCGACGTCTTGATAGGGCTTTCGGGCGAGGACGTGCTTGCGGACCGCGCGCTCGATCAGGATTCGGCCCCAGCGATCCGGGCCGCAGTCGTGCATTGCGCCGAAAAGCATCGGCCTGTGGTGCGAGCCTGCCTGCAGCGGAAGAGACGTTGGATCGATGGCAAACGTGTCAGCGCGATCCAACCATTCAGATGCGTATTCAAAAGATACCGCCGGGTTTCGCTCCGCGGTATGAAGGCGGCCGGCGAGATGAGTTTCGCCTTCCCAATCGATGTGAACCTCCACGCTCATGCCTGGATGCGATGAATGCGTTTGGGCAGGCGGTGTTCGTCCAGGCTAAGGGCGAGCGCATCGGTGGCTGGCGCGGCGAGGTTGGCCAGGCGGTCGTGCAACTGGAGGACGAAGGCCGCGGTCGAGAGGGTGCCCAAGGCAACGGTGGGGTCACCTCGTTCCAGCCGCCAAAGTGTGTCGCGGCTGACGAAAAGACGCGAGGCCATGTCCGCGGTGGAGATGCCACGCTTGCGCCGGGCCAGCGCAAGATCGCGGCCCAGCTTGCGGAGCGCGTGAGCGGCAGGCAGGGGAAGGGAAGAGGATTGCGGCATGACATATAGTGTCTGGTTTAGCTGACATAATGTCAATAAACGTCTTTTATAGCAGACGCTCTATGAGATCCTAAGACAGCGTCGCGGCGTCCCGTCGCGGATCGAGGAGGAACGCGGCCTGGAGACCGCGTCTACCTTTTAAGCCCATTGGATCTCAAAACAAGTCGCTGAATCTCGCGAACCAGGCGTCGACCGGTCCGTGGAGGAAAAGGAAGTAGGCGGCTCCGGCGAAGGCGAGCATCGGCCCGAAAGGCACCTGCATCCCAAACCCAAGCGGCGGTTTGGCCGGTTCCCCGGTTTCCGCCTTCCGCTTTCCGCTTTTCGCTTTTGTTTTCACCATGGCCGCGAGAATCCAGAGCGTGCCGGCGACCGCGCCTCCAAAAACGGAGAACACCGCGCCGTGCCAGCCGCAGAAGGCGCCGATCGCGCCGACAAATTTCACGTCGCCGAATCCCAGGGCCTCTTTTTTCAGCGCCGCCTCACCGAGCATGGCGATCCAGAGGACGAGGCCCGAGCCGATCAAAAGCCCCTCCAAGGCGTCGGCGCCCGAACGCAGGCTATCCAGGCCAAAAAAACCGCTGTGCTCGCCATGCAAGGCGGGCACCAAAAGCGACAGCAGAATGCCGGCCGCCGCCAGGCCGATCGTGAACGTGTCGGGGATGGACAGGGTGTCGACATCGATGAAAGTCGCCGCGATCAGCGCGCTGACCAGCACCCATCCGCAGACCATGACCGCCGGGGCGAATTGCCGCGCGCAGGCGACGAAAAGCAGCGAGGTCAGCAGCTCGATGACGGGATAGCGGACGGAAAAGGGACGCCCGCAGCACCGCGCGCGCCCGCGCCGGAGCAGCCAGGAGAGAATCGGGATGTTGTCGCGCCACGCGATGGGCTGGCCGCAGGCGCAGCGCGAACCGGGCGTCACCACCGACTTTCCCTCCGGCAGGCGGAGGATGACGACGTTGAGAAAACTTCCAATGATTGCCCCCAGGACAAATGCGATGGCGGGCAGAAACCACGGGAGTGCGACGGCGACCGCGGCAATTCCTGGGATCATGGGTCAGGAGGCGCCGATGGCCGCGAGCATGACCGGCGCGGTTTTCGCCGCGGGCACCCCCGTCCAGATTTCCAGGGATTTCGCCCCCTGGTGCGCGAGCATCGAGAGACCGTTGGCGCATGGCAGGCCGAGCGCTTCCGCCTGGAGCAAAAGCGGTGTGCGCGGGGGATTGTAGATCATGTCGTAAACGCCGGCCGGACGCGGCAGCGCCGCGAGGTCCACGGGCGGAGGATCGCCGGGGCGCAGCCCGGAGCTGGTGGCATTGACGAGAATGTACCCGGCCGCCTTGGGGAGGGCCGGGAGGATGGGAATTTTCCCCGCCAGCGGGCGCAGGACCTCCAACAGGGCGTCGCGATTTTTCTTCGTGCGGTTCACCAGCAAAAGGACGCCGCAGTCGCGCGCCAGGCACGCGACGGCCGCGGCGCGCGCCGCGCCGCCGGCGCCGAGGAGCACGATGGAAGAGCCGGCGATGGCGCAGTCCAGGGTCTCGCGGAGCGCGGTGGTCAGGCCATATCCATCCGTGTTGAAGCCATGCCAGCCCCGCTCGGTCCAAAGCAGCGTGTTCACCGCGCCGGCCGGACGCGCCGCGGCGTCGATTTTCGCCACGAGGTTGAATGCGATCACCTTGTGCGGCACGGTGAGGTTGACTCCGCGGAAGCGCTTCAGGCGCAGGAGTTCGAGCGCGCGCGGGAGGTCGTCGGGTCGCACATCGAAACGAAAATAACGCCAGTCGGCGAATCGGGGATCGGTTCGCGCCAGCGCCGCCAGGGCGGCATTGTGCATCGGCGGGCTCAGGGAGTGGCCGATGGGATGCCCGAGCACGGCGAGCGAAGGGGATTCGCGCGACCAATTCTCCAAATCGGCCAGGGTCAGGACGGCGTCAGGGGGCACGGGAGCGCCTCCTTATGTCGCGTTGCGGGCGTAGGCGGCCTCGAATTCCTCGATGAAGCCGGTGAAGAGGCGCGCGCGCTCGGCGTCGCCGGCGGCGGTATAACTGTTCACGAGATTGCGACAGACGCGGCAGAGCACCTCGCGCACGGGCACCGGGGCGAGATCCGCGGTCTTGAGGGTGACGCGTTTGTCGCGCAGCAGGACGAAGACCTCGTTGCGCTCGCGGATCAAACCCTGGTCGAAGGGATCCACGAAAAAGGGCATCTCGTCGGCCGGGCAGCCGACCAGGAAATGCCCGGGCAGGCCGATGGGTTCCAGCTGGAAGTCCAGGCGGCTCGCGACGAGCAGATAAATGATGCTTAACGAAATGGGGTTGCCCTTGCGGCGCTCGATCACCTGGTCGATCAGGCTGTTGAGCGGGTCGATGTATTGCTCGACGTTGCCGCGAAAGCCCCATTCGTGGAAGAGCACGCGGTTGATCAGCCGGCACCGATCGCGCGCGCTGGCGGGCTCCACGCTCAGTTCGCGGCAGCGCCGCGCGATCGCGTCGAGCGCCGAGCAGCACCGCCCGATGTCGAGCCGGGGAGAGACGGTGCGCGCGAGCAGCAGGGCGCCGGTTTCGAGCTCGTAGTTCAGGGAACGGATGAAGCCGCGAAACTCCGCGACCGGGTCGCTGAACTTCAGTTCCTGCAGATACCAGGCGGCGTGCCCGGCGAGCATGCGGTTGGGGCTCTGGGCGACTTCGCGCAAAAATGAGGCCGCCGCGGAGCCCAGGTCCGTGAAGTGGGCGACGAGAGCCTGGCGCACGACGGCGCTCGGGTCGTCGAGCAAGCTCAGCAGGGCTTCCTGCCGGACCTGGTTTGGGACGTCCTTGGCCGTTTCCACGTGGAAAATGAAAAGAGGGAATTCATCGCACTGGCAACAACGATCAGCCGCGTTCGCCAAAAAGAGCTGTGCCGATGCGGACGAGGGTGCTTCCCGCGGCGATGGCTTCGGCGAGGTCGGCGGTCATGCCCATCGAAAGCGTGGGCAGCGGGGCGCCAAAGCGGGCGGCGAGCTGGTCGCGCAGGGCGCGCAGGGCCTCGAATGCCGATCGGGCGACGGCCGGGTCCGCCGAGAGCGGGGCGACGGTCATGAGACCCTCAATGAGCAGATTTTTCTTCGCCAGGGCGGCCTCGAGCAGGACCGGCGCGTCCGCCGGCTCCGCGCCGAACTTCGCGGGATCGTGGCCCGCGTTGATCTGGAGGAGGACGGGCAGCCGCCTGCCCAGCTCCCCGGCGGCCCGATCCAGGCCGTTGAGCAATTTTTCGCTGTCCACGCTCTGGATCCGGTCGAAATGCCGCGCGGCGAGCGCCGCCTTGTTGGATTGCAGGTGGCCGATCAGCTCCCACGCCACGGCGGCGGCGGTTTGCGCGCGCTTCTCGACGCCCTCCTGCACGCGATTTTCGCCAATCGCGCGGATGCCGTAGCGCGCGGCGTATTCCGCCGCGGCCGGCGGATAGGTCTTCGTCACCGCCAGCAGCTCGACCTCACCCGGCGCCCGCCCTGCGCGGGCGCAGGCTTCGCCGATGCGGTCGCGCACCGCTTCGGCGCGGCGTTGGAACTCCTCGTAGGAAATGAACATGGCCCGGCGGTTAGAAAATCTAATTTAAGGTTTACGGGATCATTGCCTTCCTTATTCTAAGCGCCAATAGATGCGCTTATCATGCAAATCGAGAACCTAAAGATTTTCGCCGACCTGGTCGAGACCAAGAGTTTCTCGAAATCGGCCAAATTAAACGGGCTGACGCAGTCGGCGGTCAGCCAGCAGGCGCGCGCCATGGAGCGCCACTTCAAGGCGCTGCTCATCGACCGGAGCCAGAAGCAGTTCCAGCTCACCCGCGAGGGGCAGCGCGTCTACGAATCGTCCAAGGACATCCTCCACGCCTACGACACGCTGATCTCCGAGATGCAGGAGATGAAGAAGGTCATCAGCGGCATGATCCGCATCTCCACGATTTATTCCATCGGCCTGCACGAGCTGCCCCCTTACATCAAGAAATTTCTCCACGATTTTCCCTCGGTCAACGTGCGGGTCGAGTATCGGCGCTCGAACCTCGTCTACGAGGACATCCTGCACAATGCCGTCGATTTCGGCCTGGTGGCCTTTCCCGCGAAGATGCGCCAGATCGAGAGCATCCCGTTCCGCAACGACCACCTCGTGGTGATCGCGCACCCGCAGCATGCGCTCAGCAAGCGCGGCGAAATCGAGATGCGCGACCTGGCCGGCCAGAAGTTCATCGGATTCGATCCCGACGCCCCGACGCGCAAGGCGGTCGATCTGCTCTTCCGCGAGAACAAGCTCGAAATCCAGCCGGTGATGGAGTTCGACAACATCGAGACGGTCAAGCGCGCGGTGGAGGTTGACCACGGCATCGCCATCGTGCCGCAGGCCACCGTGGCGCAGGAGGCCAAGCAGGGCACCCTGGCTGTCCTGCATTTCAAGGGCCGTGGCTTCACGCGGCCGCTGGCGATCCTCCACCGCAAGGGCCGCGTTCTCACCCCGGCGATGAAAAAGTTCATCGACATCCTCGGGATGGACCTGCCCGAAGCCCGCGACACCTGAGATTTTTTGAACAGGAAGGCCGGGAAGATCGGGAAGGGTTTGAGACAACGGGCTTTCTTCCCGATCTTCCCGGCCTTCCTGTTCAAAGGATTGGTTGCTGAATTGGGTTTCCTGCTTTGATTATAAGACCATGAAATTCCTGCCTTTATTTCTCCTCCTCTTCTGTGGGGTCCTTCTTCACGCCGAGCCCGTTGCGCCGGTGCCCGCGCCGGCCTGGAAGCTCAAGGACGTGGACGGCAATGTCGTCAGCTCGGATCAGTTCAAGGGCAAGGTCGTGGTTCTCGACTTCTGGGCCACATGGTGCGGCCCGTGCCGTTCGGAAATTCCCGGCTACATCCGCCTGCAAAAAAAGTACGCCAAGGACGGCCTGGTCATTGTCGGAGCCTCCACCACCGATCAGGGTCCCGACGTGGTGAAAAAATTCATCGCGGACCACGGCATGAATTACCAGATCGTCGTGGGCGGCGAGGACATCGCTTCCGAGTTCGGCGGCCTGGAGGGCATTCCCACCACGTTCATCATCAACCGCGACGGCATGATCGTGGACAAAAAGATCGGCGCGCTCGAGACCGACGAATACGAGAAGCTTTTGCTCAACGTCCTCAAACCGGCCGCGGCGAAGTCGTAGGCTCAGCCCTCGACCAGCCGGTAGCCGATGCCGGCCTCGGTCTTCAGGTGCCGGGGCTTGTGGGGGTCGGGTTCGAGTTTTTTGCGCAGGTGGGTCATTTGCACGCGCAGATAATGGGCGCTTTCCTCCGCGTGGGGCCCCCACAGCTTGCGTAGGATCTCCCGGTGGGTGATGACCCGGCCGCGATGCTGCACCAGCATCTGAAAAAGCGCATATTCCTTGCCGGTCAGCTTCACCTCGGCGCCGTTGCGGCGAACCAGGCGCGCAGCCATGTCGATCTCGATTTCGCCAAAAGTCACCACGGCCGACTCCGGCACGGGCTGGGTGCGCCGCAGGATGGCGCGGAGCCGGGCGACCAATTCGCGGCTGCTGAAGGGCTTGGTGAGATAGTCGTCGGCGCCGGCATCGAGCGCGGCGATTTTGTCCTCCTCGCTGTCGCGCACCGTGAGCACGAGGACCGGGATTTGCGACCATTCGCGTAGCCGGCGGAGCACTGTGGCGCCGTCGATGTCGGGCAGGCCGAGGTCCAGGACGATTCCGTCGGGGTGGGCGGTCGCGGTGTTGGCCAGGCCCAGCTGGCCGGTGTCGGCCTCGGACACCGCGAAGCCCGCCGACTCGAGCGTGAGGCGCAAGGATCTCCTGATTTGGACCTCGTCGTCGATCACCAGCACCGTGGGATGGAAATCGGCGGTCATTCCCGCTCAGGCTGGGGGGTGGAGAGGGGCAGGTAAATGGTAAACGAAGCGCCGGGGCCTGAATTCTTCGCGGCGACGACCTCGCCGCCCTGCGCGGCCATGAAGCCGCCGACGATGGAGAGCCCCAGCCCGAGGCCGCCGGCGCGGGCGGCATTGCCGCGCGTGAACTTCTGGAAAAGCCGGTCGCGCACGCCGGGCGGCAGCCCAGGCCCGGTGTCCGCCACGGTGAAAAAAACGCGCCGGCCGCCCTCGGCAAGCCCGACCGTCAGGGACACCGGCGTCCCTGCCGGGGTGTGCACCGCGGCGTTGAGGAGCAGGTTGGACAGGGCGTGCTCGGTCAGCGCGAAATCGGCCTGGACCGGCGGCAGTTCGTCCGGTGACGTCACCGTGAAAGCGCGCCCGTCCAACGCGTCGGTCACGCCTTCGACCGCCGCATTGACCAGATCCCGGGCATCGCACCATTCCATGCGCGGCTGGAGCGTGCCGCTTTCCAGCCGGGTCTGGTCCAGCAGATTGCGCACGAGGCGGTTCAGGCGCTGCGTGGCCGTGCGGATTTCGCCGGCCAGGCTGGCTTTCACCAATGCAGGCGCATCGTCGAAGTTGTCCAGCGCCGCGGTGATGACGGCGAGGGGGGTCCGCAGTTCGTGGGAAACGCTGTCGAGGAGCGTGCGGGCCAGCTTTTCGCTCTCCTCCCGGATTCTCTCCTTCCGCGCCTGGGCGCGGATTTGCGCGGTGAGCTGCCCGGCCACCAGGGCCACGACCAGATAGATCGCGACCAGCAGCGCATCGTTGATGTCCCTGATCCCGAATTGGAACCGGGGCTCAATGAAAAAATAGTCCCAGGCGATCGCACTCAGCAGGCCGGCCGCCAGCATCGGCCAGCGACCGACCCGCAGGCTCAGGAGGATTACTGCCAGGAGATAGATCAGGCCGATCGATCGGAAGTAGGCCGACGGCAAAAACAATCCGCCGTCGGTGAGCAGCGCGACGACCACGATCACGAGCGCATATTCCCACCAGTCGCCGCCCGGTCGGGTGTGGAGGGTGGATAGCCAGCGGAAAGGGAAACGGCTGCGGCTCATTGAACAGGGGTCGTTTTGGCATCTTGCGCCTTTTGCGCTTATTTGCGATCCTTACCGGACCCATGACGCTGCCGCCCATCATCCTCGAGGACGACACGCTGGTGGCGTTTAACAAGCCGGGCGGCCTGCCGGTGGCGCCCGACCGGGGTGAGCGGTTGCGCGACACGCTGATGGACCGCGTGCAGGAGCGGATGGGACGGAATGTCGCCGCCGTGCACCGCCTGGACGCTGAGGCGAGCGGGGTCGTCCTTTGCGCGAAGACCAAGCCGGCGCTCGATTTTCTCAGCGGGGAGTTCCAGGCGAAAAAAGTGGGGAAGAAGTATTTCGCCCTTGTCGTGGTCCTGCCGGTTGAGCGGGCCATGAAGGTGGCCGCGCCCCTGCGGGGCCCGGACGGCGGCCTGCCCGCCGCATTCACGGTGGACCTCGCGCTGGGGGACGACGAGACGCAGCCGGGCCGCATGCGCGTCTTCAAGCGGCGCGGCGGCCGGCCGAGCTCGACGGACTTCCGGATGCTCGAATCTTTCGGGCGATTTGTGTGGCTGGAGTGCAACACGTTCACCGGCTCGCGGCACCAGGTTCGCGTGCATCTCGCCGCCGCGGGTGCGCCGGTGCTCAACGATGCCTTCTACGGCGACCCCGAGGAAAAGCTGCTGTTATCCGGGCTGAAGCGCCGCTACAAGGGCCGCGACGAAGAGCGCCCGCTCATCGGCCGGCTGGCCCTCCACGCCGCCGCGCTGGCCTTCCCGCACCCCGTGACGCGCCTACCCATGACGGTGTCGGCGCCGCTGCCCCACGAGTTTGAGATCGCGCTCAAGTACCTGCGGAAATTTGGGTAGCCAAAGTAGACGCTGCCTCCGGCTGCGTACCTCACACGAAACGCAGCCGAAGGCAGCGTCTACTTCAAAAATGAACCACCGCTGAGAAGGAAAGTAGCTACCGCTTCCGCATCGCCACGCGGGTGACGGGCTCCAGGAATGGAGAGGGATACGCGCGCACGATCCCCGAGCGCGCTCGCGCGAAGGGACGGATTGCGCCCCGGCCGATCAGGACGCTGGTGACCGGGTAGTAAGGATAAGGATAGGATGAATAAAGCGAGGAGGTGTCCGGGATCGCGGCGGCGGGCGAGGGCGCATCCGTGTAAGCGGGCGGGGGCGCGGTTTGCACCACGACGTTGACCACGGTGGCCGGCGCCAGCGGCGGCATGGCGGCGGGCTCGGGTGAAACCTCCGGGGAAAGCCCGTCGAGCTGCCGGTTGCCATTTCGGCCGACCAGGTCGGCGATCTGCCGGTCGAATTCCGAGATGGCGATGCTTACCGCGCGCGCGGTTTCGGCCGAGCCTGCGGCAAAACCTTCCTGCATCGCCGCGTCTTCCGCATCCAAAACGGCCTCGACCCGCGCGGTCAGGAGATCCTGGAGCCGGGCGGCGGTTTCCGCCGGAAGGTTCATCTGCGCGATGATGTCCTGGTATTGGTCCAGGATGACGCGCCGTTCGTCGGCGCGCAAGATAGCGAGGCTATCGTCCGAGCGATGAAGTCCGTTGGCCTTTGCCGACGATGCCGGTGAGGCTGGCGCATCCATCTGAACGCTGGGCGCATCGCCTTGCCGGGCAACTTGCGCGCGGAGGTGGACGATCTGCGACTGCTGCCAGCAGAAAACGCCAGTGCCAGCTAAAACCGGAATCGCCATCCATGCGAAGGTCGAGCGCACGGGGACACGGTATGACGTTTTTTTTCGGCGGTCAAGGGAAGTAGACGCGGCGTGACGCCGCGTTTGCTTTGAAGGTGGGGCGGCTTGTCCCGAAGACGCCTCATTGGGAAGGTGGTCTGAGTTTTTTCTCCGTCGGAGCCAAACGGGCGTGTTAGGGACAACTCGCCCCACCTTACCTATGCGTTCTTGAACAAATAATGGCTCACCAGCCACTCTTCGCCATGGCGGTAGCCCCAGAGTTCGGCGCAGCTCATGTAGAAGACGCGCCAGTAAACCCACCATTTCAGGGCCTGGTCGCGGCCGTAGACGTCGATGAAAAGCGGGAGGATTTTCTCGCGGTGCTGGTCCATGTTCTGGAGCCAGTGTTCGGCGGTGCGCTGGTAGTGGGTGCCGCTCACCTTCCAGTCCTGCACGAGTTTCACGTCGTCCTGGAAATGCATCAACAGGTCGTGGGAGGGCATCTGACCGCCGGTGAAGAAATAGCGCGCCATCCAGTCGGTCTCGTCGCGGGCGACAAAGGAATAGGCGAATTGCCGGTGCGTGAAGATGTGAACGAACAGCAGGCCGTCCGGCTTCATCCACTGCGCGACTTTTGCCAGGAGAAGCTGGTAATTCTTCATGTGCTCGAACATCTCGATCGACACCGCGCGGTCGAATTGCCCCGGCGCAATCTCGAACGTGTTCATGTCGCAGGTGAGGATGCGCAGGTTGCCGAGCCCGCGTTTGCGCGCCTCGGTCTCGATGAACTCCCGCTGGGTGCGCGAATTCGAGACCCCGGTGATGCGCATGCGCGGAAACCGCTCCGCCAGGGTGAGCGAGAGGGAGCCCCAGCCGCAGCCGAGCTCGAGCAGATTCTGGCCGTCGGCGAGCCGGGCCCGCTCGATGTAAAGGGAGATCATCGCGTCCTCGGCCTGGTCGAGCGTCTCCGAGCCCGTCGGATAGAGGCAGCTTGAATATTTCAGGCGCCGGCCCAGGCACTCGCGGAAGAATTCCGTCGGGACCTCGTAATGCTGGTCGTTGGCCGAGCGCGTCTCCTCCGCGATCGGTCGCCGCTTCAGATCCTCGACGTAGGCGAGCAGGCGGGCGCGCTGCGCCTCGGGCGTCGACTCAGTCTCGTCGCGCAGCCGCTGCGCCAGCAACCGGCGGATGCCGATGCGGATGACCCAATCGGGGAGGACGTTCCTTTCCAGCAGCCAGTCCAGCATCAGGGCACCGGATGCTCCGGGGGTTTGATGTCCACCATCTTGACGGCGTTCTCGGCGCGCGTCCGCACGATCTCGCGCAGCATCGGCAGCGAGGACCAGTAAATCAGGGCGATCCAGAGCGGCGCGACCATCGCCCAGGCGATGATGGCGTGGAGCGCGTCGACTTCGATCCGGTGCAAAAACGGCCGGTCAGCCTTCGAGAATATCCCCAGGACCACCCGGTAGAGATTGAGATGGGCGTGCGGGGCCTTGAAAAGGAACTCCCTGACGCTGGTGTGCAGGGGCTGGACGCCGAAAATGAATCCGCCCAACCGGAAAAGCGCATAGATGACGAGGAGATGCGGCAGCGTGCACAGGGCGTTCACCAGCTGGATCAGGGGCTGGTTGAGGCGGAGAACGATGCCGACAATCAGGCATAAGATCGTGGTCGTGCCCAGGATGGGAAAGAACGCGCAGGCGGTGCCGACCGCCAGGGTGAGGGCGATCTTCTCGGGCGTGATGCCTTGCGTGAGCTGCTTGACGATGGGGACCAATATGCGCCGCTGCCAAAACGTGGCGGTCGGTGGGTAGATGGTCGTCTTGAAGGGGTCGGACACGGGAGGTGCAGCCTATGAAAATATGAACAGAGCACAAGGCTGACGCGTCTAGCTTGAAAGCGAAAGATTGTTCGGCCGGGTGTAAACCGTCTGCACAACCGAGATATTTCGCAGCGCGAAGGCGGCCTCGCAGTAGCTCAGATAGTACCGCCACTTTCGGATGAAGCGCTCGTCGAAGCCGAGCGCCCGCACGGGGTCGAGCTGGAGCTGGAGATTGGCCCGCCATTCGCGCAGCGTGCGCGCGTAATCCGGCCCGAGGTCCTCGACGTCGTGCAGCACGAAGCCGCTCGCGCGCGCCAGCAGCCCGCTCACGCGGTTGAGCGAAAGCAGCAGCGAACCGGGAAAAATGTGCTTTTGGATGAAATCGACGCCCCGGCGAAACTCCCGGTAGCGCCCATCGGGGCAGGTGATGAACTGCAGCGCCGCCAGTCCGTCCGGCTTGAGCGCCCGGCCGATCACCGCGCAAAATTCGGGCAGGTAACGGTGGCCGATCGCTTCCATCATCTCGATCGATACCACCTTGTCGAACCGGCCCGCGACGTCGCGGTAGTCGCGGAGTTCGACGCTGACGCGCGCGGCCAGGCCCGCGTCGCCCACGCGCTTTTGCGCGAGTTCCCGCTGCCGGGGGGAGAGGGTGATCGTCGTCACCCGGCAGCCGTAGTCCCGCGCCGCCTGGATCGACCAGCCCCCCCACCCCGAGCCGATTTCGAGCACGTGGTCGCCGGGGCTCAGGCGGAGCTTGCGGCAAAGGGCGTCGTTCTTCTCGCGTTGCGCCTCCTCGAGGGACAGGCCGGGCCGGGCCCACTTGGCGCACGAATACATCATCGACGGATCCAGGAAAAGTGCGAAAAAATCGTTCGAGAGATCGTAATGCGCGGCGATGTTGCGCCGGGCGCTGGCGCGCGAATTGGGCCGGAGGCGGTGCCCGATGCGGTTGGCAAATCGCAGCAAATTGAGCGCGAACGCGCGGCTCCGCTGCGAGCCGGACAGCGTTGGCGCCGCCTCGACATTGAGGATGAACCAGCCGATGACCGCGGTCAGGTCCGGAGTTTCCCAGTCGCCGGCGACATACGCCTCGGCGAATCCGATGTCGCCGGAGAGGACGCACTGGGTGAAAAACCCCTCGCGCCGGACCTGGATGACGGCGGCCGGGCCGGACGGGTCGCCGTAATCGGCCGCCGACCCCTCCGGCAATTCAAGGCGCAGGCGCCCGCGCTTCATTCCGCCCAGGGTTTTGAGCACGGCCGCGCGAAAGAAGGAGCCCCGGGATTTCATGGGGCGTCGGCCGGCTTGGGGGCGGCGATGGACGGGTGGGGGCGGCGCAGGTCCCGCTGGTCGCGGGCGCGAGCCGACTTCGAAAACGAGGGGACGCGTTTGAGCCAGAGCAGCGCCGCGTGCCAGTGGATCAGTGCGATGATGCGAAGGGTGATGAGGGGATATTTGAGCGTCCACCACGCGAGCCGCGCGCCGGTGAGCGGCTGGCGCGCGCCGGTCAGGGTGCTGGTGAGGGTCCGGGCGGCGCCGTCGTAGTCGTCGATTTGCACCGCCAGGCGGTCGCCGGGCGCGCCCAGGTCGAAGTCGAAGGCCACATCCACGTCGGAGTAAGGGGAGACATAGAAGAACTTGGGCGTGCGCAGGCGGAAGCGGGTAGGTCCCGCACCAATCGAGCGGGTTGAGGGCAACTCGCTCCACCTTTCGGGCGTGATGAAGTACGTTTTCATCTCCCGAAACGTATTCGTCACCTCGGCCAGCGCGGCGACCGGCGCCCCGGCCTCATCATAGCAGAAATAAAACGAAACCGGGTTGAAGAGATACCCGAAAACCCGCGGCAGGGTGACGAGCACCACCCGTCCCCGGCCGAGTTCCACGCCGTGCCGGCGCACAAATTCCGCCACCCGCTGCTTGAGCGTGGCGCCAATGTCATCCGCCGGTTGACATTCCAGGCCGGGATTGTGCGGGGGTTCGCCGGTGGGAAGGTAGTCCTGGTCGCGGAATGAGTAGAGATTGCGGCGGCCGGCGGAGAACAGGGCCAGTTTGCCGTGCAGGGCGGCAAGCTCGTCGAGGTCGATCGCGAACATGAATATCCGGTAGTCGAACCGGTGGCGCCTGGGCGTGAAGCGGTGGTGCATCACGCGGCATTCATAGAGGCAGGAGTTCATGTCCAGGGATCCCGTTCGAGCAGCATTTCGCTGAGGTTGACGGCGCTGAGCAGCGCGTCCTCGTGGAAGCCGTGGCGGAAGTAGCTTCCGGCAAAATACCTCTCGGTCGTTCCTCGCGCCGCCGCGTTGAGCCGCGGCAGGGCGGCCTGCGCGCGCAGCGCGGCCAGGGTGAAAAGGGGATGGTCGTAAAGGATCGTGCGCAGGACTTTGGCGGGGTCGATCGCCCCGGGCCGGTTGAGGGACACGAAATAGTTTTCGCGGTCGGACACCCCCTGCAGCGAATTCATCCAGTAGTGCGTGGCGGCGGAGACGCGGCCCCCGCTGTCGCGGTTGATCTCATAATTCCAGCTTGCCCAGGCGCGCCGCGCGCGCGGCATAATCCGGGCGTCGGTGTGCAGCGTGGCCACGTTGGGCTGGTAGCGGAACTCGCCGAGAATCCGATCCTCCTCCGCCGTGGGGTCCGCGAGCAGCCGCCGCGCCTGGTCGCCGTGGCAGGCCAGGATGACGCGGTCGAAAGCGTGCTCGCCGCCTTCGCTGGTCGTCACGGTCACGCCGCCCGGCCCCCGCGCGACGCGCGCGGCCGCCTCGCCGAGGCGCAGCCGGCCGCGCCACGGAGCGGAGATTTTCTCCACATAAATCCGTGCTCCGCCGGCGACGGTGAGCCACGGGTGCTGCGTATGCAGGCCGAGGAAGCCGTGGTTGTGAAAGAAGCGCAGCAGGGTCGCCGCCGGGAAACCCGACATGAGCTCGGGCGGGGTGCTCCACACGGCCGAACTCATGGGCACGAGGTAAAGATCCAGAAAATCCGCGCCATAGCCCTGCTGCGCGACGTACTCGCCGACGGTGAGATCCGCGGTTTCAGGCCGGTCGAGCGCCGGGAGCGCCTCGCGATTGAAGCGGTCGACGGCCAGCAGCAGGCGGTAAAAACGCGGACGGAAAAGATTGCGGCGCTGGGCGAAAAGCCGGTTCAGGGACGAGCCGCAGAATTCGAGGCCGGTATCGGCGTGGCGCACGCTGAACGACATGGGGGAGGGCTTGACGGGCACCTCGAGCTGGGCGAACAGCCGGGTCAGCAGCGGATAAGTGACGCGGTTGAAAACCATGAAGCCGGTGTCGATGGGAATCGGCCCGGCCCCGGGTTCCGTGACCATCACGGTGTTGGCATGGCCCCCGGCGTGGGCATGCTGCTCGAACAAGGTGAGGTCGAAATGGCCGTGCAGGAAATGGGCGCAGCCGAGCCCGGCTATCCCGGTGCCGATGATCGCTAGACGGGACATTCCGATTTCGGACGGTCGGCGGCTTTGCCCTCAGCCAGGACGGCCGCGGGCACGGCGTTGAGATCCCAGATCAAGCCGGTCCAGGACAGCGCCGTGAGCAGATAATAGGTGATGTCGATCTCCCACCAGTAAAAGCCATTGCGCGCCGCGCATTGGTAGCGGTGGTGGTTGTTGTGCCAGCCCTCACCCAGCGTGATGACCGAAAGCACAAAACTGTTCCGGGAGCCGTCATCGGTCTGGTAGCGGCGCCGGCCCATCAGGTGCGCCATCGAATTGATGCAGGAGGTGCCGTGAAAAAGGGCCGTGGTGCTGACGAAGAACCCCCAGACCAGCATCTGCCAGCGATTGGTGTCCAGGCCGGGCGCGACGATCTCAAGCAGCCAGCCGAAACCCCAGAGGGCGGCGGCAAAAACCAGGGGCACGAGCGAATCGAACCGGTTGAGGAAGACCAGCTCGGGATACTTCGAGAGATCGCGCACCCGGGAATAGTCGGTCGGAAAATTGCGGCGGCTGGTGATCCAGCCGATATGCGACCACCAAAAACCGTGCACGTGGGGTGAATGGGTGTCCTCGGCTTCGTCGGAATGCTGGTGATGGTGACGGTGGTGATAGGCCCACCACAGGGGCCCGCGCTGGACGGTCGTGGCGCCGAAGAGGGCGAGCAGGAACTGCCCGCCGCGGGACGTCGCGTACGTCTTGTGCGAAAAATAGCGGTGATAAACGCCCGTCACCGCGAACATCCGGACAAAATAAAGCACGAGGGCGCTGGCGACTGCGAACCAGCTCGCCCCGGTCGCCAGGATGCCGAGGCATCCGAGATGCAGGGCGATGAACGGCAGGCAGCGCACCCAGTCCACGCCGTCGGGCCCGCCGCGCGCCTTTTCCGCCCCGGCCGGGACATAGTCGGCGTCGAACCATTGCACGAACGCGGTCGTCGCGGCGCGGCAGGAGTGACGGGTTTTTCTTTCGGACGGCACGGGGGTGAAAACGACGGGGAGGAGATCGTCTAGGGTACGCGCGAGGCACCCCTAGCGGATGCATCGCTTGCCTTGGACGCAAGTTGGTTTTGGATGGGCCGCCATGGATCGTCCTCCTCATTTTTTACGGGCCCTGGCCTCCCGCAACTACCGCCTCTACGCCGGAGGCCAGTGCGTGTCGCTGCTCGGCAATTGGATGACGGCCACGGCGTCGCTCTGGCTGGTCTACCATCTTTCGGGGAGCGCGTTTGACGTGGGACTCGTGGGATTCGCCAACATGATCCCCGTCTTCCTCCTGGCGCCATTCGCGGGGGTGTGGATCGACCGGGTGGACGGCCTGCGGGTCGTGCGCCTGACCCAGGTGCTGGCCATGCTGCAGTCGGGAGTCCTGGCGGCCTTCACCCTCTGCGGACACATGACCGTGCCGCTCCTGATCGGGCTTTGCGGTGTGCAGGGATTGGTCAATGCGCTCGATTTTCCCGCGCGCCAGACGCTCACCTACCGGTTCGCGGACGAGCGCGCGCCGCTCGACAACGTCATCGCGCTCAATTCCATCACCTTCAACCTGGCCCGGCTGGTTGGGCCGGCCATCGCGGGATTCGTCATCGCCGGTTTTGGCCCGGGCGCCTGCTACACGGTCGATGCGGTCAGCTATCTCGCCGTGCTGGCCGCTCTCTCGGTGGTGAGGCTTCCTCCGCATGTCGCGCGGGTCCAGCTGGCCCACCCGCTGGCGGATCTGCGCGACGGCGTGCGGTACGCGTGGGGGCATCCGTCGATCCGCCGCGTGCTGGCCATGGTGGCGGTGATCTCCCTGGCGGGCTTCGCGCATGCCATTGTCGGCCCGATCTTCGCCCGCGACGTATTCCTGGGCGACGCCCGGACGCTCGGGTTCCTGATGTCGGCCACGGGGGCCGGTTCATTGCTGGCCGGGGTGTTTCTCAGCGGCCGAAGGTCGGCGGGCGGCCTGGGCCGCGTGGTCGCCTGGGGTGCGGCCATCGGAGGAGCGGGCCTGACCGGCCTGGCGGTCCGCGGAAACCTGAAGTTTGCGCTCATTTGCTACGCCGCCGCCGGACTTGGCACCGTGCTGCTGATGGTCGCGGCCAACACGCTCATCCAGACCTTGGTCGACGGCGACAAACGCGGGCGCGTGATGAGCCTTTTCACCGGAGCGCAAAGTCTTTTTCCAATCGGCAGCCTGCTGATCGGCACGATGGCCGAGCACCTTGGGCTGCACTTTACCATGGGGATATGCGGCGTGACGTGTCTGGCGGCGGGGGCGATCTTTTCGCGGGGAGGAGAGCTGAAAGTAGGAAGTGGGAAGGAGGAAGGAGGAAGTGCGCGGGGATAAAACTTCCGGAGGAAGTTATCTGCTGATCACTTCCCACTTTCGACTTCCTACTTCCTACTTTCAGTCTAAAGTTATCCCAAGTCCCCACTCTTCCCAATGACCTTCAAATCATTTCTCCGCACCTTTGTGTTTCTCGTCATGCTGTTCGTCGTGCTCTACGCCGGCATGTATAATACGGAGACAATTTCGTTTTCATTCCCCGGGGTGTTTGAGAGCAGCATCCACAAGCCCGCGGCGCTTATTTTCTATGCGATCTTTGCCATCGGCGTCCTGGCCGGCACGATGCTGCACGGCGGCGGGAAGTCGAAGGGCGGGGGCGGCAAGGAGAAGTGAGGTTTTCAAGGTAGACGCTGCGTCCCGCAGCGGTACTCACAGGAAAGCAGCGGGT
>Ga0302325_10011107_pt1 | contig 19421 bp, 19 predicted proteins | sample Palsa_T0_2_FD_201948 | JGI IMG/M metagenome (GOLD analysis project Ga0302325, IMG submission 201948) | Peat permafrost microbial communities from Stordalen Mire near Abisko, Sweden - Palsa_T0_2 | ecosystem: Environmental > Terrestrial > Soil > Palsa > Peat permafrost | place: Sweden: Abisko...
CATGCTGCCGCGGGTCGCTGAATCGATGACGGTTGTCAACGACCGATCGACCAACTGGTCGATCGTCCCGGCACCGACCCCGGCGTGGGCGCTGCTCGTGCATCCACGGCTGGAGCCCGGCGCGGCGCTTGAGCGACTGTGGGCCGAGGTGGCGCACGTCTGCCGGCTCGACGAGCCCGACCCGATCGGCGCGTGGCGCACCCGTCTGGACGAGCTTCGGCGCGTCGCGTCCGCGCTGGGCAAGCTGCGGTTCGACGCGATCCGGCTGCACGGGCCCGGGACCGACCTGACCGTCGGGCTGCTTCCGTCCAGCGACTGGTTGGCTGCGGACGCCGAGACGGTCGACGGGATCACGCACCGACCGAACCTCCCGACCGAGGAGGTGTTCACCACGCCCGACCCCGAGCGCGTGAACGGAACGGTCACCGCGACCAAGCCGCTGTTCACCTCCGGCACGACGATCACGGGCTTGCGCGTTGCTTTCGAACATGGTCGCGTGACCTCGATCGACGCCGACGAAGGCGCCGAGGTGCTCCGTGGCCTGGTCACGCGTGACGAGGGTGCGGCGCGGCTGGGCGAGCTCGCGCTGGTCGACGGCAAGGGCCGGATCGGGCCGCTGGAGACGGTGTTCTACGACACGCTGCTGGATGAGAACGCCGCCAGCCACATCGCGCTCGGCGCCGGCTACCAGGTGGGCGTGACCGACGATTCCGACCGGGGTCGAGTCAACGTCTCGGCGATCCACACCGATTTCATGATCGGCTCACACGAGCTGGCGATTGACGGCCTGCGGCCAGGCGGCGAAGCGGTGCCGGTGATGCGGGATCACAGCTGGCAGGTTTAGGCTGGCAGGTTGAGTCGGCGGGCTGCGGCTGGGTCGACGGGCCACGGCTGAAGGAGCGACGGGCTGTCAAGCGGCCGCCACGCTAGCCTGTCCGCTGCCGTCAGGAGAGGTGCCGGAGTGGCTGAACGGGCGCGACTGGAAATCGCGTAACGGGGGTCAACCTCGTTCGGGGGTTCGAATCCCCCCCTCTCCGTCGCACGCAACCTGCGCAAACTTGACTACCCCGCGGCGAAACGCGCTCGGAGATCTGACCGAGATCGGGTATGCTCCCTCTTGGACATTGCAGGTGAGGGCTGTGGTGTCATAATCACCGGCGGAGCGACGGAACGCTCACGCGCGCCATATGGCGTTGCCTCAAGAACTCACACGAATGCCAAAAACAGCTCTCAGACTTGTCGACGGAGGCCTCGACACCACCGTCGAGTGGACCTGGTTCTGCGGCTATTGTGCGGCGCCCGCTCCGGGCAACGTGGCGCCCCTGCCCTCCGGACGAGTGTGCTCGTCGTGCGGACTCGGCGTGCTGCTGGAAACGCGCGCGGACGCCGTCCCCGCCGACCGCGACGCGTTCGTGGTCGTCGACTCTCGGCTGCTGGTCCAGGCTGTCTCCCGTGACGCCCAGAGCGTGCTGGCGATCACCGAGGAGGACGCGATCGACACCCCGGTGGCCGAGCTGCTGATCCCCGCCGACGCGGAATCGGCGCATCACACCGGGTTCGCCGCGGCGATCGCCGAGGCGGCGCAGGGGCTCGAGCCCGAGACAACCCGTAGCTTCGTGCGCCCGTGGAACACGTTCGGCGTCCGTATGCGAGCCAGGATCGCGGTCTGCGGACCGCCGCGCGCGGCGCTGATCGTGCTCGACGACGACCGGCCGGCACCGCGGGGCACCGCGGAGCGCAGCAGCAAAGTCGTACCGCTGCGCGCGATTCGCTAGCCCTCGCGCTCGCCGAGAAGCTCCGCTACGAGAGTTCCGGGGAGGGCGCCAGCACCGCGGGCGCCCCGAGGGCCGTGAGCGCGGCCGGCAGCGTCACCGAACCGTCGTCCTGCTGGCCGTTCTCCAGCAGCGCGACGATCGTCCGCCCGACGGCGACCGCGGTCCCGTTCAGGGTCGCGACGTGGACCGGGCGGGCCGTCGGGTTCGCGTCCGGCCGGTAGCGGATGTCGAGCCGACGTGCCTGGAAATCCGTCGTGTTCGAAGTCGAGGTCAGCTCCCGGTAGCGACCCTGCCCCGGCAGCCAGGCCTCGATGTCGTACTTCATCGCGGCCGGCGCGCCGAGGTCGTCGATCGCGATCGCCACGACCTGGTAGGGGAGCTGGAGATCGGCCATGATCGACTCCTCGATCGCCAGCAGCCGCTGGTGCTCGTCGAGTGCCACGTCGGGCTCGCAGAACACGAACATCTCGACCTTGTCGAACTGGTGCACGCGGAAGATCCCGCGCGTGTCCTTGCCGGCGGCGCCGGCCTCACGCCGGAAGCAGCTGGAGAAGCCGGCGTAGCGCAGCGGCAGCTGCTCGGCATCGAGGATCTCGTCGGCGTGCAGCGATGCCAGCGCGACCTCTGAGGTGCCGACCAGATACAGGTCGTCAGCCGGCAGGTGGTAGATCTGCTGCTCGGTGTCCGGGAAGTAACCGGTCCCGTACAGCGCCGCCTCGCGGACCAGCACCGGCGGGATCACCGGCTCGAAGCCCTCGCCTGAGAGCTTGCGCATGGCGTAGTTGACGAGCGCCAGCTCAAGCAACACCAGCTCACCCCGGAGGTAGGCGAACCGCGAGCCCGAGAGCCTCGCGCCGCGTTCCATGTCGATCCGCGGGCCGGCCAGCTCCAAGTGGTCGCGACCGGTCTTGGTGGCGTCCCCGACCTGCTTGAGGACCGTGTCCTGGTCAGGGGCGTCATCCTGGGGCAGGTTGGGCAGCGATCGCAGCGCCTGGTCCCGCTCGCCGCGCAGCTGGGTCTCGGTGTCCGACAGCGCACGCCCGCGGGCAGCCAGGGCCGCGAGCTGCTCGCGCTGCTCGGGACTGGGAGCGCCGCGCAGCGCCTTGCCCGCGGCGTTCTGCTCGGAGCGCAGCTGCTCGAGCTCGGTCGTCACGCCGCGCCAGCGCTCGTCGAGCTCAAGCAGCCTGTCGACCGATTGCGCGGCCGCGGGATCACGACGCGCCAGCGACGCGCGCACAGCATCGGGATCTGAACGAATCAGCCGGATGTCGAGCATTGCGGCTCGACTCTACGACGAGCGCTGCTTGGAAGACGAGCGGTGCGCGGAGACCGCTGCGACCTGCTCGGCGACCTTGACCGACGAGGATTGGCTGGAGCTCGACGACGCGGTCGTGGCGCTCACTGGGTGCCCGCCGGCAGGGACCCGATCGACCTGCGGGTGCAGCTGACGACTCCGATCTGCGAGGGCGCCTTCGCGCCCGCGTACTTGGAGACGAACTTGGCGACGTCGACCGCGTCCTGGCCGACGACGACGTTCTGGGGCATGTAGGCGCCGGAGAAGCCGCCGTTCTCGATCGCGTACAGGACACGGTCGATCGGGCGCTCACAGCGAACGTTGAGGTTCGGGCCACTGTTCGCCTGCGCGGTGCGGATGTTCGGAGCCGAGCCATGGGTGCCCGCCGCGTACAGCGTGTGGCAGCCCGCGCATCGTTCCGAGAACAGCACCGCCCCGTGATACAGCTGCTTGTTGGACTTGGGCACGCTGATCCGCTCGGTACCGCACGCCGAGATCGACAGAGCGGCCACCAGCGCCGCGGGCACCACGAGGAACTTGGACCACCTCCGCATCGCGCCGACATCATAATGAGCTTGTCCGTGTCACGGTGCCGCTCTCTGCCAGCGATGCTCGCGACCGTGGTGCTGGGAGTTCTGCTGACCGGCTGCGGCGCGGTCCATCACGTGCCCTCCGGCGGCTCGCTCGACGTTTCGGTGAACGAGTGGCGCGTCACCCCCAAGAACGTCGACGCCCACCCCGGGACGCTGCTGATCGTCGTGCACAACTCCGGTCGGCTGTCGCACAACCTCGTGCTGTCCCGTGACGGCGTCCGCGTCGCCGCGACTCCGCCGATCCTGCCCGGCCAGAACGCGGACCTGCTCGCGACCGTCCAGAAGGGCGACTACCAGTTGCTGTCCTCGATGGTCGACGACCAGGCGACCGGGGTGAACGGCACGCTCAACGTCGGCTGAGCGGGTCGGTGTCCCGGATCGGCGTGTGTCGCCGGTCGCTGCCGCCGTGGATGGCCGGGGTCGCTGCCGCGGATCTCGCGGAGGACACGGACGATCGGCGGCGAACATCACAGCATCCCCGGCGCCGGCTGTGCGACGCTCGCCCTGCAGCACACAACGCGAACGTCCTCCTACGGCGGCAACCAGAGGTGTCGGCGTCGGGGATCGTTTCTCCGTCGATCCCTGTGCGTGCTCGGCAGACCGTATAAGAATTCGGGGATGGCAGGTGCACCAGAACCCGATCCGGAGCTGTTTCGCGAGGTCTTTGGCCGCTTTGCAACGGGCGTTGCAGTGATCACCAGCGCGGGAGCGGATGGGATCGGGTCAGGCGGAATGACGGCCAACGCCATCTGCTCGCTGTCGCTGGACCCGCTGCTCGCGCTCGTCTGCTTCGAAAACCGTGCCCGGACCCTGCCGATCGTTCGCCAGACCGGCGGCTTCGCCATCAACCTGCTCTCGGCCGACCAACGAGAGCTGGCGCGCGTGTTCGCCTCCAAGCTGCCGGAGTCCGAGAAGCTGGAAGGGGTCCCGCATGCGCTGCGCGACGGCGTGCCCGTGCTCGCCGGGGTCGTCGCCTGGGCGACCTGCGAGCTGCGAGAGCTGATCCCCGGCGGCGACCATACGATCGCGATCGGCAACGTGATCGGTCTCGGGCTGGGCGACGGCGAGCCGCTGCTCTGGTACGCCGGGCGCTACCACACCCTCCCCGCTCACTGACGGCCGCCACGGCCGCCGTGCCCACCGTGCCCGCGCCGGGAAAATACTTGCCGACGGGCAAGTGTGCGCGATAACTCACGCATAGCGATAGTTATCGCACACACCCAGAATCCGGTGCGTAGAAGTCGAGCGGATAGCGGAGGCGTCAGCCCGTCCCCGCGGCCCGGGCCAGCAGGACGGTCATCACGATCGCCGCCAGGACCATCACGCCGAGCTCGCGCTGGACGATCGTCATCATGATCACGCGCTGCTCGTCGGGCTCGAGCTCGCCGATCTCGGCGGCGGACTCGAAGCCGCGGCCGTCCATCACCATCTGCGCCGAAGCGATCCGCAGCTGCTCGGCGACGAACGAGACGGCGATCGGCACCAGGCCGTAGATCAGGTGCAGCTCGGAGGCATGCCGGCCGGACGCCTCCCAGATCCCGCCGAGGACGGCCTCGACCACGATGAACCCCTGCCCGGAGCGCAGCAGCCACCAGAAGACCCGGTTCTGGCGGGCTCGGTACCAGCACCAGATGCCCCACACGGCGGCCGAGCCGGTGAGGCCGAGGCACAGGACACCGATGACGATGTGGACGATCTTCACGAAAAGCCTGACGTTCTCTGACGGTTAGCGCGTGCGGGCCGCGAGCGGCACTTGCCGCATTTCGCACTAAGTAACAACGTGTTACAAGCCCGGCTTAAGGAGTGGTATAAGACAGTTGTGATCCGCAGCTACCTGCCGGCGATCGTATTCCTCATTCTCGGCGGCGCCGTCGGTGGGCTGTTCGGCAGCCTGAACCTGGTGACCGGCAAGCGCAATCGCCGGCGCGAGGTGTCCAAGCACGACCCCTACGAATGTGGTCTGCCGTCGGAGATCACGCGCGGATTCCGGTTCGGCATCAGCTTCTACATGATCGCGATGCTGTTCATCCTGTTCGACATCGAGGTCATCTTCATCTACCCGATCGCGGTGGAACTGAGGGCGTTCGGGACGTTCGCCCTGAGCGAGACGATCGTGTTCGTGGTTCTGCTGATGATCGCGTTCGGCTACGTCTGGCGCCGGGGAGCGCTCGAATGGAGATAAAGCGAGAAACGCTCGATCCGTCGGACTTCCGCGTGCGCCAACTTCAGGCCCGGGACATGCTCCGTGGCGACCTGCAGGGCGAGGAGCTTGAGAAGTTCGTCGAGCAGTCGGTGATGACCACCACGGTCGAGAAGGCCGTCGCGTGGTCGCAGGGCAACTCGATCTACCCGATGACCTTCGGGCTGGCCTGCTGCGCGATCGAGATGATGTCGATCGTCGCCGCCCGGGTCGATATTGCCCGCTTCGGCTGGGAGGCGTTCCGCGCCTCGCCGCGCCAGGCCGACCTGCTGATCCTGTCGGGCCGCGTGTCGGTGAAGATGGCCCCGGTCATCCGGCGCATCTACGACCAGATGCTTGAGCCCAAATGGGCGATCTCGATGGGTGCCTGCTGCTCGTCGATGGGCGTGTTCAACAACTACGCGCTGGTCCCGTCGGACAAGTTCATGCCGATCGACGTGCACGTCCCCGGGTGCCCGCCACGGCCCGAGGCGCTGATGCACGGCATCCTGCGGCTGCGCGACAAGATCCACGGTCATCCGCCCGACGGCTGGCGCGAGCGCTACGACGCGGTCGGCACCGAGGAGGTGCTGACGCCTGAGCACGAGCGCGGCTCGCAGTCGGACGGCGCGATCAACGTGTTCCCGGGAGGGGACACCGCCGGTGCCTGACGCAACCGGACTCGAGCTCACCGCCCACGAGCTGCGCGAGTCAGACGCCGACTCGATCCTCGGCACCGAGTTTCGCCGCCATCGCGCGGTGCTGCTCGTCAGCCCGCAGCACGTCCCGGCGGTGTTGAAGCATCTCTACGGCAAGGGCTATACGTTCCTGGCCAGCCTGCACGGGGTCGACTACTACCCCGAGGAGCCGCGACTGGGCGTGCTCTATGAGCTGATGGACATGCACGAGGTCGATCGGATCAGCGTCAAGGCGCGGGTCAGCACCCAGGACCCGCGGATCCCGACGGTGACGCCGCTGTTCCCCGGCGCCGACTTCCCCGAGCGCGAGGTCTACGACATGTTCGGAGTCGTGTTCGAAGGTCATCCGGACATGCGCCGGATCCTGATGCCCGAGGATTTCGAGGGCTTCCCCCAACGCCGCGACTTCCCGGTCGGCGGCGAGCCGGTGCTGTTCACGTACAACGAAGAGACCGGATACGGGAAGTACCAATGAGCGCACTGGACACCTCCACCTACCGCCAACGCGAGGAGTCGATCACCTACCAGGCCGAACCGGCCGGGATGGGCGAGACCCACGAGCTGCTGACGCTCAACATCGGCCCCCACCACCCCGCCACGCACGGCGTGCTGCGGCTGCTGACGACGATGGAGGGCGAGGTCGTCCGCGACGTCAGGCCGATCATCGGCTACGTCCATACCGGGATCGAGAAGACGGCCGAGCAGAAGGCCTACTGGAAGGTGATCCCCGTCATCGAGCGGATGGACTACCTGTCCTACTACTTCAACGCGATGGCGTTCTGCGGCGCGGTCGAGGACCTGCTCGAAGTCGAGGTGCCCGAGCGCGCCCAGTACCTGCGCGTGATCCACCTGGAGCTCGACCGGATCATGTCCCACATGGTCTGGCTGGGCACCAGCGCACTGGACCTCGGCGCGATCTCGATGTTCTGGTACTGCTTCCGCGAGCGCGAGACGATCCTCGACCTGTTCGAGATGTCCTCCGGCCAGCGGATGCACACTCGCTACATCCAGGTCGGCGGCGTGATCGAGGACATCCCGCGCGGGTTCGCCGCCAAGCTGCGCCAGTTCTGCAAGGAGATGCCGACCCGCGCCGACCAATACGCGGACATGCTGGAGAAGAACCAGATCGTCTTAGAGCGGCTGCGGGGCACCTGCGCGCTGCCGGCCGAGGAACTGCTCAAGATCGGCGTCACCGGTCCGCTGCTGCGCGCCGCCGGCAACCCGTGGGATCTGCGCAAGGCCGCGCCGTACTCCAGCTACGACAAGTTCGACTTCAAGATCCCGGTCGGGACCGTCGGCGACAACTACGACCGCTACCGGGTCCGCCACGCCGAGATCTACGAGTCGGTGAAGATCATCGAGCAGGCGATCGAGGGGCTGCCCGAGGGGCCGTTCATCACCCCCGACCGTAAGGTCGCGCTGCCGCCGCGCCACGAGCTGGCGACCAGCATGGAGGCGCTGATCCACCACTTCAAGCTCGTCACCGAGGGCTTCCGGGTGCCGCCGGGCGAGTCCTACTACCCGATCGAGGGGCCGCGTGGCGAGCTCGGCTGCTTCGTCCGCGCCGACGGCTCGGGCAAGCCCGCCCGCGTCCACATGCGCGATCCCAGCTTCACCCACCTGCAGGCGCTCGCGCCGATGGTCAAGGATGCCTATCTGGCCGACATGATCGCCACGCTGGCGATGCTCGATCCGATCCTCGGCGGGATCGACCGGTGAGCGGATGAGCACCGGTCGAGTCCCGCCACCCACCCCCAACACCTCGATGTCGGTTCCGCGCTTTCGCCACGGATCACGCGTCCCCGGTTGGGACGACGCGGTCGACCTGAGCAAGCCACCGGCGACCGTCCCCGATCCGGCGACGACCGAGGTGCCGCAGGAGCTGCGTGCCGCGGTGGAGGCCGCGATGGCCAAGTATCCGGACAAGCGGTCGGCGGCGATCCCGGCGCTGCACGCCGCCCAGAGCATGCATGGCTGGTGCTCGCCGGACGCGATCGACCAGGTGGCGACCGTGATGGAGGTGACGCCCGCGTACCTGACCGCGGTGGCGACGTTCTACGACATGCTCGAGACGCAGCCGCGGCCGATCCACGACGACGTCTACGTGTGCACGAACATCTCCTGTTCGATTCTCGGCGCCGACGAGTTGTTCGAGGCGATGGTCAAGGCCGCCGAGGACGACGAGACGATCCACGTCACCTCGTTCGAATGCCTCGGCGCCTGCGACATCGCGCCGATGGCGTCGGTCAACGGCGAGTACATCGGGCCGCTGCATCCGTTCGACGCGTCGCAGATCGTCGAGCAGCTGCGGGCCGGTGAGGCAGTGATGCCTGAGAAGAACCTGCGCCTGCGCGCCTGCCAGGACCCCAACTCGCACCCCGAAGGCCACAACGGCAACGCCCCGTCAAGCGAGAGTCTCTGATGCCCAAGCTGCTGCTGTTCGACAACATCGACGAACCCGGTCTGGCGACGCTCGACGTGTACGAGCGCCGGGGCGGCTATGAGTCGCTGCGCAGGGCGCTGTCGATGTCCCGTGAGGACGTGCTGCAACAGCTGCTGGACTCCAACATCCGCGGCCGCGGCGGCGCCGGTTTCCCGACCGGGCGCAAGATCTCGTTCCTGCCCAAGGGCGACATGCAGAAGTACCTGGTCTGCAACGCCGACGAGTCCGAGCCGGGCACCTTCAAGGACCGCGAGCTGATGCAGAAGAGCCCGCACATGCTCGTCGAGGGCGTGATCATCGCGGCCTACGCCGGCGGCATCTCGAAGGCGTTCATCTACATCCGGGGCGAGTACCAGGTGCAGGCCGACCTCGTGGAGCAGGCGATCGTCGACGCCACGCAGGCCGGCTACGTCGGCGAGGACATCCTGGATTCGGGCGTCTCGATCTCGCTGGTGCTGCACCGCGGCGCCGGCGCCTACATCTGCGGCGAGGAGACGGGCCTGCTGGACTCGCTGGAGGGCAAGCGCGGCAACCCGCGTCTGAAGCCGCCGTTCCCGGCGCTCGAGGGCCTGTACGACGGGCCGACGCTGATCAACAACGTCGAGACGCTGGCGACGATCCCCCACATCATCCGGATGAGTGGCCTTGAGTACGCCAAGCTCGGCACCGAGGGCTCGACCGGCACCAAGCTGGTGTCGATCTCCGGCGACGTCAAGCGGCCGGGCAATTACGAGATCGAGCTCGGGACCCCCAGCCGGGAGATCATCTACGGCCTCGCCGGCGGCCCGCCGAGCGGCCTGCCCGTCAAGTTCTGGTTCCCCGGCGGCTCCAGCGCCCCGCTGCTGACCGGCGACGACCTCGACATCCCCTACGACTTCGACTCGATGGCCAAGGCCGGATCGATGCTCGGCTCCGGCGCGATCATCGTCGCCGACGAGAGCCGGCGCGTGCTCGACACGGCGCTGAAGCTGGCCAAGTTCTACGCGCACGAGTCATGCGGCAAGTGCGTGCCGTGCCGCGAGGGGACCAACTGGACCCACAAGATGCTGCAGCGGATCTACACCGGCGAGGCGACGCCGATGGACCTCGACCTGATGGCGTCCGTCCAGGAGCAGATCATCGGCAACTGCCTGTGCGTGCTCGGCGACGCGATGGCGATGCCGATCGGCTCGATGGTCCAGAAGTTCCGCGCCGAACTGGAGGCCGAGATCGAGGCGGCGCGCGCCGCCAACGACGGCGCGGCGTCCGACGATGTCGTGGCGCTCGGCGTCGCGGACGAGCTCGCTGGCCCGCTCCCCGTTCACTAGGAAGCCCACCCCCCGCCCCCAACACCGCGCCGACGTACTAGGGTCTCACCGCTTCCCAACCGCGCTATGCCCCGCCCAGACCAGAAGATGATCCAGCTGACGATCGACGGCCGCGAGGTCGAGGCGATCGAGAACTCGATGCTGGTCGACGCCGCCAAGCAGGGCGACGTCGAGATCCCCTACTTCTGCTACGAGCCCAAGCTCGGCAAGCCGGTCGGCGCCTGCCGCATGTGCCTGGTCGAGATCGAGGGGATCCCGAAGCTGCAGACCTCGTGCTCGACCCCGGTCAAGGACGGGATGGTCGTCCACACCGAGACCGACCGCGTCAAGCACGCCCAGAACGCGGTCGTCGAATTCCTGCTGGTCAACCACCCGCTCGACTGTCCGGTGTGCGACAAGGGCGGCGAATGTCCGCTGCAGGACATCACGTTCGGCTGGGGGCTCGGACGCAGCCGGATGATCGAGCCCAAGCGGCACTTCGAGAAGCCGCTGGCGCTGTCGCCGCTGGTCGCGATCGACCGCGAGCGCTGCATCCTCTGCTACCGCTGCGTCCGCTTCAGCCAGGAGATCTCCGAGGACTACCAGCTGATCTTCACCGAGCGCGGCGCACACACCTACGTGGGCACCGACGACGGCCATCCATACGTGGCGCCGTTCAGCGGCAACATCGTCGAGCTGTGCCCGGTCGGCGCGCTGACCTCACAGCCCTACCGGTTCCGCGCTCGACCGTGGGACATCGAGCAGGCCGGCGGCGTCTGCACGCTGTGCCCGGCGCAGTGCAACGTCACCTTCACCGTCCGTGACGAGCGGGTCGTACGCGTGCTCGCGCGTGACTATGAAGGCAACCCGGATGTCGACGACGGCTGGCTGTGCGACAAGGGTCGCTTCGCGTATCAGGCGATCCATGTCGACCGGCGGATCACCCGGCCGCTGGTCCGCGACGCCGGCGTGTTGCGTGAGGTCTCCTGGGAGCGTGCCTTTGAGACCGCCGCGGCGCTCGCCAAGCACAAGGGCCGGATCGGCGCGGTGATCGGCGGGCAGGCGTCCAACGAGGAGGGCTTCCTGCTGCAGCGACTGCTGCGTGACGGCCTTCAGAGCCACGACATCGACTCCCGCCAGACGCCCGGCGCCCACGCGCCTATGCCGATCGGCGCCGCGCTCGCGAAGGCGCTGGCGACGCCTGCACTGCAGGCATCGGTGCCCGACATCGAGTTCGCGCATACGGTGCTGGTGATCGGCTCAGACCTGCGCGACGACGCCCCGATCCTCGATCTGCGGGTCCGCAAGGGCGTCCGCCGCAACGGTGTCAAGCTGCTGGTGGCGAGCGCGCGGCCGAACTCGCTCGATCCGAACGCCGCGGTCGTCGCCCGCTACGCCCCGGGCGCCGACGAGGAGCTGATCGCCGCACTGCACCGTGGCCTCGATGGAGAGCAGAACCTCGGTGAGACGATCGACGGACTCGTCGCCCAGCTGCGCGACGGCGGCGAGGACGTCGTGATCATCTACGCCGAGCGGATCGGCGCCGACGCCGCCGCCGGGGTCCTGCGCCTGGCGCAGCGGCTGAAGCTCACGCAGCGCGGAGCCGGGCTGCTCGCGATCCCCGCCGGCGCCAACGGCCGTGGCCTGCGCGAGGCCGGCTGTGTTCCCGACGCGTTACCCGGCTACGCGGCGTCGGCCGTGTCGGGCCGCTCCAGCAGCCAGATCGCCGGCGCGCTGGCCGGCGGCGAGCTGACCGCGCTGTACCTGCTGCAGGCCGACCCGATCCGCGACGAGCCCGATCGCGCCCTGTGGGAGCGCGCCCTGCACGGCGCCGCCGTCGTCGTCGCGCACGCGTCGGTGCTGACCGAGGGGCTCAACGAGCACGCGACCGTGATCTTCCCCGCTGAGTCGCACGCGGAGAAGGACGGGACGGTGACCCATCCCGATGGCCGCGTGCAGCGGTTGCGGATCGCGATCGCCCATCCTGGCGAGGTCCGGGCCGGCTGGTCCGTGCTGTCGGAGCTCGCGCGCCGCTGCGGCGCCGCCGAGCTGGGGGTCGAGACCGCCAAGCAGGCGTTCGAGCAGCTGGTCGCGGCGGTGCCGCAATACGCGGGGCTGTCGCTGGACGAGATCGCCGGGCACGGCGTCCGCTGGCCCGAGCACGAGGCGGCCGCGAAGCAATGGACCGGGGACGACGACGTCAGCAGCCCCGACGAGGATCGCGGCGCCGCGTCTCACAACGGCCGGCCGCGGCCGACCGAGGAGCAGCTCGCGCTCGGCACCTACCGCTCGATCTGGGCGGCGCCGGAGGTCGAGATCTCCCCGTCGCTGCAGTATCTGATCGCCAGGCAGCTGGTCGAGATCTCTCCCCCGGATGCGCTGCGCTACCAGATCGACGACGGCGAGGAGATCGTGATCCGCCAGAACGGCACGCTGCTCACCGGCACCGCCCACGTCCGCACGGGCATCCCCGAGGGCTCGGCGTTCCTGGCCGACGGCATCGCGACCGAGTCGGCGAACCGCCTGACCGAGCCGCTCGTCGCGGTCCAGAGCGCCCGCGCCTATCGTGACGAGCAGGAGCGCCTGGCGCGTGAGGCCGAGGAGGCCGCGGCCCGTGAAGCCGAACAAGACGCCGCCGGAACGGTGGCGAGCGCGGAGCCGCAGTCATGACCCCGGTGCTGGCGGCGGTCGACTACTTCGAACCGTGGTGGGTCCAGATCGTCAAGGCGCTGCTGATCTTCGGCGTGATCTTCGCGCTTCTGCCGATCCTGATCATCTACGAGCGCAAGCTCCTGGGCCGCTTCCAGGGCCGCTACGGCCCCAACCGCGTCGGCCCCTACGGGCTGATGCAGCCGCTGGCCGAGATCGTCAAGTTCGCCGTCAAGGAACCGTTCAAGCCGACCACGGCGGTCGGCTGGATGTTCCGGATCGCGCCGATGATCGCGATCCTGACCGCGGTCACGTCGCTGGCGATTATTCCGTTCGGCAACGTCCAGCACGTCTTCGGCGAGCGCGTCGGCCTGTACGGGATCGACGTCTCGGTCGGCGTCCTGTTCGTGTTCGCGTTCAGCGGCATCTCGTTCTACGGGATCCTCCTCGGCGGCTGGGCCTCAGGGTCGAAGTACTCGTTCCTGGGCGCGATGCGCGGCGCCGCGCAGCTGATCTCCTACGAGGTCTCGCAGGGGCTGGCGCTGGTCGGCGTGCTGATCACCGCGGGAACGCTGTCGCTGACCGGGATCGTCCACGCGCAGGGCGGACTGTGGTACTTCATCCCGCAGCTGGCGGGCTTCCTGATCTTCATGACCGCTTCGTTCGCGGAGACCAACCGCGCTCCGTTCGACCTCGTCGAGGCCGACGCCGAGCTCGTCGGCGGCTACTTCACCGAATACGGCGGCACCGCGTTCGTCGCCTACCTGTTCGCCGAGTACGCGAACATGATCGTCGTCTCCGGGGTGGCGGTGACCTTGTTCCTCGGCGGCTGGCTGATGCCGTTCGGGATCCACCCGCCCGGCTGGGTCGATCCGTTCGTGGTGCTGTTCAAGATGCTGCTCGTGCTGACCTTCTTCATCTGGGTCCGCGCTACTCTGCCGCGGCTGCGTTACGACCAGCTGATGTCGTTCGGCTGGAAGATCCTGCTGCCGCTGGCCACCCTGAACCTGCTGGTAACTGCGTGCATCGTCGTCCATTAGTCATGGGCTCACCCACCCACCCCACCTCCCCAACTTTCGAACCCCGGATCGGACTATGAGCCCATACGACCCCCAAGCAGACGTCGTCGAGGTGCTCCGGGCGCCCAGCTCGAGCCCGGTGATCGGCGCCTACCGCGTGTTCGGCGAGACGCTGCGCGGGCTGAAGACGACGTTCGCGCGCGTGATCGAAGGCCCGCACACGATCCAGTACCCCGAGGAGAAGACGCCGGTCTATCCGCGCTTCCGCGGGCGCCACAAGCTGCACCGCTTCGAGGACACAGGCCTGGAGAAGTGCGTCGGCTGCTCGCTGTGCGCCGCCGCCTGCCCGGCCGACTGCATCCGCGTCGTCGCCGCCGAGAACACCGCCGAGCATCGCGTCTCGGCCGGCGAGCGCTACGCGGCCGTGTACGAGATCAACCTCAGCCGCTGCATCTTCTGCGGCTACTGCGAGGTCGCGTGCCCGTTCGACGCGATCACGATGGGGCATGACTACGAGATGTCTGACTACACCCGCTCGGACCTGATCTTCACCAAGGAGATGCTGCTGGCCGAGCCGATCGAGCGTACACCGCTGAGGCGCGAGGGCGAGTAGGCCCGATGTCAGCAGTCATCTTCTTCATCGCCGCGATCGGCGCGCTGGCCGGCGCGTTCGGCGTCGTGATCGTGCGCAACCCGTTCTACTGCGTGCTGGCGCTCGTCTGTCACCTGATCTCGCTGGCAGCGCTGTTCCTGCTGTTGCGCGCGCAGTTCGTCGCCGCCGCCCAGGTCGTCGTCTACGCGGGCGCGGTGATGGTGCTGTACCTGTTCGTCGTCGCCTACATCGGCGAGGCCGACGAGCCGCTGCACCGCCCCGGCGGCGCGCTGCGAATCCTCTCGCCGCTGTTCGGCCTGGCAATCGCGGTCGAGCTCTGCATCGCGGTGCTCGGCACCGCGCTGAAGGGGATCGACACCAAGGGCGCCCCGTTCGCCTCCGCGTTCGGCACGCCGAAGCAGATCGGGCAGGCGTTCCTGACCCAGTTCCTGCTGCCGTTCGAGCTTGCCTCGCTGCTGCTGCTGGTGGCTGCGATCGGCGCGGTCGTGCTGGCGCGCCGGCGCCGCGGCCTGGACGACGGCGGATTCGACGAGCGGCTGGGGGCGAGGCTGCGGCCGGCGTTCACGGGGACGATGGCCGAGTCCGGCGGCATCGCGGAGGGGCACATTCCCGAGGCGCATGAAGTCACGATCGAGCTGCCCGAGAGCGTCGGCGCCGGCTCACGGCCAGAGCAGTTCGACGACTCCCCGGAAGGTGGCTGGCAATGAACATCGGGTGGTATCTCGTCGTCTCGGCCTTGATCTTCTGCATCGGCACCGCGGGCGTGCTGATCCGCCCCAACCCGATGGTGATCCTGCTGTGCCTGGAGCTGATGCTCAACGCCGGCAACCTGGCGCTGGTCGCGTTCTCACGGATGTGGGGCAGCGATGACGGCCAGATCTTCGCGTTGATCGTGATGGTGGTCGCGGCCTGCGAGGTGACGGTCGGCCTCGGGCTGATCGTGGCGCTGTACCGGCGTCAGCTGCCCGTCGACGTCGACGAATTGACGGAGCTCCGCGGATGAGGTTCCCACCCCCCACCCCCACTGCCGGATGAAGACGACCACATACGGTTGGCTGATCCTGCTGTTCCCGCTGCTCGGGACGATCCTGATCGGCCTCGGCTACAAGCGCCTGGGCCAGGCGTCGGGGTGGGTTGCCTCGCTGGCGATCGCGCTCGCGTTCGCGGCGTCGGTCGGCGCGCTGCTGTCGCTGCTGGGCCATTCCGACGGTCACCGTGAGCTGACCAGCTCGCTGTGGAACTACGACGTGTCGGCGGGCGTCAACGCCAAGCTGCAGGTCCTCGTCGACCCGCTGTCGGTGTTCATGTGCCTGGTCGTGTCCGGCGTCTCGACGTTGATCCACATCTACTCGATCGGCTACATCCGCTCCGACCGCGGCGAGTCCCGGTACTTCTCATACCTGAACTACTTCGTGTTCTCGATGCTGCTGCTGGTGCTGGCGGGCAACTTCCTGCTGCTGATCGTCGGCTGGGCGTTCGTCGGCGCCGCCTCGTACATGCTGATCTCGTTCTGGTACCGGCGCACCACGGCGACGTCGGCCGGGATCAAGGCGTTCGTGATCAACGTGCTGGGCGATGTCGGGCTGGTGCTGGGGACGTTCTTCATCTTCCGCCACACCCATACGCTGTCGTTGCTCGGCACGTTCGCGGCGGCACCGCACGTGTTCGCGCACAACTCCACCGACCTCGTCGCCGGCTGCCTGCTGTTGCTCGTCGGCGCGTTCGCCAAGTCCGCCCAGATCCCGCTGCACACCTGGCTCCCGGACGCGATGGAGGGTCCGACGCCGGTCTCGGCGCTGATCCACGCCGCGACGATGGTGACCGCCGGCGTGTATCTGATCGCGCGCATGCACCCGCTGTTCGAGATCGCCACGACCGCCGCCGACGTGGGCGCGATCGTCGGCTGTCTGACGTTGCTGGTGGCGGCGACGATCGCGATCGTCCAGACCGACCTCAAGCGCGTGATCGCCTACTCGACGATGTCCCAGATCGGCTACATGATCATGGGCGTCTCGGCCGGCGCCTACGCGGGCGGCCTGTTTCACCTGATGACCCACGCGTTCTTCAAGGCGCTGCTGTTCATGGGCGCGGGCTCGCTGATCTCGGCGATGGGCGGCGAGCAGTCGCTCGACAAGATGTCAGGCTTCCGCAAGGCGCTGCCGTTCACGTTCGCCTGCTTCATCCTCGGCGGCCTGGCGCTGTCGGGGATGCCGCCGTTCTCCGGCTGGTTCTCCAAAGACGACATCCTCGGCTATCTCCTGCATCGGGGCGGCCTGTTCGTGGTGCTCGGGATCCTCGGTTACGCCGGCGCGCTGCTGACCGGCATCTACACGTTCCGGATGATCTTCCGCGCGTTCTTCGGCGACCCCTGCGCGGAGGCCGTGGAGCTCGAGCACGGTCACCTGCACCATGCCGAGTCCGGCTTCAACCCGAACAACCACGAGCTCGAGGACACCGACGTCGGCTTCCCCGGCCCTGAGCACAACATCGCCGAGCGCAACTGGACGATGATGTTTCCGATGGCGACCCTCGGGGTGCTGGCGCTGGTCGGTGGCTTCATCGAGATCCCCGGCGTCGACGACGTGATCACCAAGTTCCTGCGCCCCACGTTCGCCGGCTCGCGCCTGTTTGCGATGGAGCCCACAACCGGCAACGCCTGGATCGGACTGATCGTCGGCGCGGTGATCGCGGTCGCCGGCGTCTCGATCGCGTTCGTGCTCTGGATCCGCGAGCCCGGCGCCTCGGCCCGGTTGCAGCAGCGCCTGCCGGCGCTGCACACGTTCCTCTACAACAAGTGGTACTTCGACGAGCTGATCGACGTGCTCGTCGTCAGGCCCGCCCAGATGACCGGCCGCTTCGCCCAGGCCGCGCTCGACGGCGGCCTGATCGCCGACGGCGTGACCGGGTCGGGCACCGGGATCGTGCGGGCCGCCTCGGGCGCGGTCCGCCGCGCCCAGACCGGCTTCCTGCGCTACTACGTGGCGCTGATGATCGTCGGGATCGGCGGCATCGCGCTCTACTTCCTGATCGCCTCGACATGACCCTGACGATCCTCATCTGGTTGCCGCTGGCGATCTCGCTGATCGGTGCGCTGCTGGTACCGGCGCCGCTGGCGCGCGTCGTCGCCGTGATCGGCTCGCTGGCGACGCTCGGGATCGCGATCTCGTTCGTCGCGCGCTTCCACAGCGGCCATGCCGGTCTGCAGTTCGTCACCGACCGCGTCTGGATCTCGGCGCTCGGGATCCACTACAAGCTCGGCCTCGACGGGCTCAACGTGCTGCTGATCCTGATCGCGACGATCGTGTTCGCGGCCGGCATCCTGTACGCCGCAGGCCAGGAGTGGAATAACCCGCGCGTCTTCTACCTCAACTTCGCCCTGGCCGAGTCGGCCGTGCTCGGCGCGTTCTGCGCCCAGGACCTGGCGCTGTTCGTCGTGTTCTTCGACCTGATGCTGATCCCGTTCTACTTCCTGTCGGGCATCTGGGGCGGCGAGGACCGGATCCGGGCGACGACGAAGCTCGTGATCTACACGCTGATCGGCTCGTTCCTGATGCTGGTGGCGGCGGTCGCGACCGGCGTGATCGCATCCTCCGAACACCACACCCCGATCACGTTCGTGCTCTCGCAGCTGCAGGGACTGCCGCTCTCGCACAGCTCGCAGATCTGGATCTTCGCCTGCTTCGCGGTCGCGTTCCTGGTCAAGATGCCACTGGTCCCGTTTCACGGCTGGCTGCCCGATGGGTATAAGGCGATGCCGATCCCGGCGGTCGCGGTCTTCTCCGGGATCCTCTCCAAGGTCGCCGCCTACGGGTTCCTGCGGATCGTGCTGCCGCTGTTCCCGTACGCGTCGGTCCACTTCCAGACGCTGATGCTGATCATCGCGCTGGTATCGGTGCTGTGGGGGACCGTGATCGCGCTGACGACACCCGACGCCCGCCTGGTCGTCGCGTACTCGTCGGTCGCGCAGCTCGGCTTCATCGTGCTCGGAATCTTCACGCTGACACCGCAGGGTGCGCAGGGCGCGCTGATCCAGATGGCCAACCACGCGCTCGTCACCGTGCCGCTGTTCTTCATCGTCGCGGCGGCCGCGATGCGCGCCGGCGGCTCGGAGAAGCTCGCCGACATGGGCGGGATCGCGTTCCGCGCGCCGCTGCTGGCGACGCTGGCCCTGATCGTCACGCTGGCGAACCTGGCGATGCCGGGCTCGTCGAACTTCATCGGCGAGTTCAACATCCTGCTCGGGCTGTTCGACTCCAAGCTGCCGATCGCGATGATCGCCTCGGTCGGGGTCGTCGGCGCGGCCGCGTACGCGCTGCGGCTGTACATCCGCGCGATGCACAACCGCGTCGGCCCGAAGGTGACGTCGTTCGAGATCAAGCGCTGGGAGGCCGTGGCGATCGTGCCGATGGTGCTGCTGATCCTGGTGTTCGCGTTCTATCCGCAGTTCGCGCTGCGGCGATCGCAGTCAGCGACACGGACCGCGATCGCCGCCGCACACGCCCAGCGGTCGACTCTGCAAACCGGCCCGGTCGAGGCCGCGCAGGTGCCATGACGACGCTCGCGCTCGCAGCCGCCCACCTGCACGGCCCCCACATCGACTGGGCGGCGTTCATGCCGATCCTGATCCTCGGCGGCGGCGCGTTGATCGTGCTGATCATCGGCTTGCTCGGTGGCCCGCTGGCCGAGGGCACCCGGGCCCGGGTCACCGCGTTGGTCGCGATCATGGCGTTCGCGGCGTCGCTCGTGATCGAGATCAACATCTTTCACGATCAGACCTCGATCGTCTCGTCCGCGCTGCGGATCGACGATCTGGCGCTGATCCTCGACATGCTGTTCGCGGTCGCCGGGATCGCGGCCGTGCTGCTGTCGCTG
>Ga0302325_10011108_pt1 | contig 19421 bp, 15 predicted proteins | sample Palsa_T0_2_FD_201948 | JGI IMG/M metagenome (GOLD analysis project Ga0302325, IMG submission 201948) | Peat permafrost microbial communities from Stordalen Mire near Abisko, Sweden - Palsa_T0_2 | ecosystem: Environmental > Terrestrial > Soil > Palsa > Peat permafrost | place: Sweden: Abisko...
GGCTACCGCGGCCTGGAGAGCAAGGCGCTCGCCCTGCTCGGCCCGGCGAATATCTAGCGCGCTCGCTCCCTAATGCGATCCCCGGCCCGACCGGAGTCAGCCCGGTCCGTTCAGGATCAAGATCTTGAATCTTCGGAACGGACCGGGGTGACTCCCGCCGCCGAACGGCTCGGGCCGAGCGCGAAGAACGTACAAGACACGCGCGACCGCCAGGGGCACAGTAGGGGCAGCCGTAGCGGCCGCGGGCACCGCGCGCACGCGGAGCACGGCTCTTGGCGAAACGGAGGACCAGGAAATGGATCAGGCTCGCTCTTCTGCCGAGGAGCGCACGCGCACGGCGCTGTCGATCGGGCAGGAGCAGCTCTACTTCCTTGAGCAGATGCTGCCCGGGCGGCCGACCTACAACGTCCCGCTCCTCCACCGGGTGACCGGGCACCTCGACCTCGAGGCGCTGCGGGAGAGCCTGACCGCGGGCGTGCGCAGGCACGAGTCGCTTCGCACCAGCTTCCGCTCCGCGGACGGCACGCCCTACGCGTGCGTCGCCCCCGCTGCGGACGTGGAGCTGCCGGTCACCGACCTGAGTGCCGTGCCCGCGCCGGAGCGGGACGCCGCGGCCATGGAAGCCGTCGCCGCCCACGTCCTCGCCCCGTTCGACCTTGAGACCGGCCCGCTGTACCGCTTCGCGGTGTTCACGCTCGCACCGGACGAGCACATCATCTCCCGCGTGCTGCACCACTCGGTGACCGACGGCTGGTCCGCCGCCACGCTCAACGCCGAGCTCGTCGCTGACTATGCCGCCCTGCTCCGGGGGGAGGCACCGCCCGCCGCGGCGCCCGCGACGCGTTACGCCGACTTCGCCGAACAGCAGCGAGCCCTGCTTGACGGCAAGGGTTTTGACGAGCAGCTCGTGTACTGGGAAGAGCAGCTGCACGCGCTTGGCCCGCTTGACCTCCCGGGCGACCGGCCGCGGCCGGTGGAGCCCACCTCCGATGGCGACGCGGTTGTCGTCGAGCTTCCCCCCGGCCTCGTGCGCGACGCCAGGCACCTCGCCGGGGACGAGGGCGTGTCGCTGTTCATGATCTTGACCGCCGCCCTCGCCAGCCTGCTGGCCCGGTACACGGGCAGCGAGGACATCGCGATCGGCGCGGCCACGCCCGGGCGGACGGACCCGGATCTCGAAGGCGTCGTCGGCTACTTCACCAACATGGTCGTGCTGCGCGCCGACGTGTCCGGCGACCCGTCCTTCCGCGCGCTGCTCGGCCGGATCGCCAATGTCACCATGGACGCGTTCGACAATCAGGACGTGCCCTTCGAACGGGTCGTCGACCGCCTGCGGCCCGTTCGGGACCCGGGCCGTAACCCGCTCTTCGGCGTCTGCGTGCAGCTGCTTGACGACCACAACTCCGGGAGCGGCCTCAAGCTCGCTGGGGTCCGCACGACCCCGGTCGAGCCCCCCGTCGGGGGCGCGCGCTTCGACCTCGCGCTGAACTTCGTGGAGTCGCCCGGCGGGCTGCTGCTGCGGATCGAGTACTCACGTGACCTGTTCGACCGGTGGCGGATCGAGGCGCTTGCGGGCCAACTGGTACAGGTTCTCGCTGGTGCCGTCGCGGATCCCGGGCGATCGGTCCTTGAGCTCCCGCTCATGGGCGAGGCCGAGCGCGACCGAGTGCTCGGCGCGGGCCGCGGCCAGCCGCTTGAGCTCAGCGACGAGCCGGTGCACACCGTGATCGCGCGCCGCGCGGCGGCGCAGCCCGGTCACGTCGCGGTGGTATTCGAGGGCCGTGAGCTTACCTACGCGGAGCTGGACAGCAAGGCGGACACGGTCGCCCGTTTCCTGCGCGGCCGCGGCGTCGCGCATGAGGAGATCGTCGCCGTGGCCATGGAGCGCGACACCGACGCGCTCGTCACGCTCCTCGGCGTGCTCAAGGCCGGCGCGGCCTACGCCATCCTCGATCCGCGCCTGCCGTCCGCCCGGCTTGACTATATCCTCGACGATACGGGCGCACGGCTGGTGCTGACGCAGAAGCGAACGCGCGACCGGCTGCCAGAGTCCGCCGCGAGAACGGTCGTCGAGGTGGACGAGGACTGGGGCGTCATCGAAGCGGCGGCGCGGGACACCGGGCTGCCGGAATGGGCGGGCCGCGATTCCCTCGCCTACGTGCTTTACACGTCCGGCTCGACCGGCAAGCCCAAGGGAGTGCTGCTCGAGCACCGGGCCCTCCGGTCGTTCATCGAGTCGTACCGGCGCATCTTCGATCTCGTTCCCGAGGACCGGATGCTGCAGCTGGCCGCGCTGCCGTTCGACATGTCGCACGGCGAGATCCTCGCGGGGCTCTCGGCCGGTGCGACGCTCATTCTCGTGGACCCGGAGGCGGGTGCTTCTCCCGATGCGCTCAGCGCCCTGATGCGCTCACAGCGGGCGAGCTACATCTGCATGTCCCCGGCGATGCTGGCGCTGGTGGATGGCGGACCGTATCAGGACCTGCGCAAGATCATGGCGGGCGGCGAAGCGGTGCCGGCCGAGGTGGTCAACAAATGGAACATCGCCGGACGGCGGCTAATCAACGTATACGGCCCGACGGAAGCCGCCGTCGGCTGCACGTCGTACGAGTGCCCGCATCTCGAGTGGCGCTCGGCGCCGCCCATCGGCGCGCCGTTCCCTGACCGGCGCATGTACGTGGTGGACAAGTGGGGGAACCTCCTGCCGCGCGGCGTGCCAGGCGAACTGCTCATCGGCGGGGGGGAAGGGCTGGCGCGCGGGTACCTCAACCAGCCAGAGCGGACGGCGGCCGCCTTTACCGACGACCCGTTCACCCCGGGCGGGCGCATCTACCGCAGCGGTGACCTGGTGCGCTGGAACCGCGATGACCAGCTTGAGTTCATCGGGCGGATAGACAGCCAGATCAAGCTGCGCGGGCTGCGGATCGAGCTGGAGGAGATCGAATCGGCCCTCCTCGCGCACGCGGACGTGGCGATGGCAGCGGTGGCGCCGCGCCCGGACCAGCGCGGTGAACAGCAGCTCGTCGGTTACGTGACCGCCAGGGGCGGCCGTGAGCCTGACCCGGCGGAGCTCCGGCGGCACCTGGCCACCTGGCTACCCGACTACATGATCCCGGCCGCCTGGGTGGTCATGGACCGGCTGCCGCTCACCACCGCCCGCAAGGTAGACCGCGCCGCGCTGCCCGCCCCGGTCTTCCCCGACGGCACCGATGAGTTCGTGTCGCCCGCGACGCCGACCGAGCAGCAGGTCGCGGCGATCTTCGCCGAGGTGCTTGATCGGGCGCAGGTGAGCGCGGCCGACTCCTTCTTCGACATTGGCGGCAACTCGCTTCAGGCCATGCGGGTCATCGGCCGGATAACCAAGTCCTTCGGCGTCAAGATCAAGCTGCGGACCATGTTCAGCGGCTCCTCGGTGCAGGCGCTGGCGGCCGGTATCGATCAGCTGCGGGCCGACGGTCAATGACGCCCGACACCATCGTGCCGCTGCGGCCGGTCACCGGGACGCTGCCGCTTTACTGCGTCCATCCGGTCTCCGGGTCCGTGTTCCCCTACCTGACCCTCGCCCCGCTGCTGGGGCAGGAGCAGCCGGTATACGGCCTTGAGGCGCCGGGCTACGAAGATGACCAGCCGCCGGTGGCGCTGCTGCCCGAACTGTCGGAACGGTACGTCGAGGAGATCAGCCAGCATGCCGGCGGCCAGCCACTGTGCCTGCTTGGCTGGTCCATGGGCGGGGCGATCGCCTACGACATGGCCTGCCGGATGCGTGCCGTCGGCCGGGCGCCCGCGCTGGTAATCCTCGTCGAGACGCTGGTGCCCGAGCCGCGGCCGGTGCCCGATGACCGGCTGTTGCTCGTCCTGTTCGCCGCCGACCTGGCGGGCCGCGCGGACGCGGGCGCGCGGCGCGAGCTCGAGGCCGTGCTCGGCCGCCTGCCTGGCCAGCTGGCCGAGGCCGCCTTCCGCGCCCTGGCCGAGGCCGGCCTGATTCCCGACGAGCTTGACCCGGAGACCCTGAGCCGGCGCTTCGCGCTGTTCCGCGCGCATCTGGTGGCGCTGTACGGCTACCGTGCCACCGCGGGCTACCCGGGGCCGGTCGTCGCCATCCGGGGGGAACGCTCGCCCGCCGTCGGCCGATCGTGGGCGGACGTCGCGCCTGACGTGACCGAGCGCACCGTGCCCGGCGACCACTACTCGATCTGGCACGAGGGGCTCGCGGAGCTCGGTGCGGCCGTTCGGCGGTCGCTGCTGCGCACCCGCGCCGCCCTGTCCGGGGAAAGAGCCCGATGAGCGAGGACACGGAGACGACGGCGGGGCAGGGCGCCAAGCCGTCGCTGTGGCGCAACCGCGATTTCGTGACGTTCTGGTCGGGGGAGACCCTCTCGCTGTTCGGCGAGCAGGTCACCCTCTTTGCCTTGCCCCTGACCGCGGTGTTCGCCCTCGGCTCCGGTCCCGAGCAGCTCGGCCTGCTGCGATTCCTGCAGATGATCCCGTACCTGCTGTTCGGACCGCTCGCCGGCGTATGGGTCGACCGGCACCGGCGGCGTCCGGCCATGCTCAGTGCCAACCTCGCCCGGATGACCCTGATCGGGCTGGTACCGGTGCTCGCTGCGATCGGCCACCTGAGCATGCCCGTGCTCCTCCTGATCACCTTCGGCGTGGGCAGCGCCGCCGTGGTTTACGACGTGAGCTGGATGTCTTTCGTCCCGGTTCTCGTCCGGGACCCCGAGTACCTGGTCGAGGCGAACGCGAGGCTCGGCACGTCGCAGTCGGCGGCCACCGCCGCGGGCCCCGGGCTCGCCGGGGCACTGGTCAGCCTGCTCACTGCGCCCATCGCGCTGGCCGCGAACGCGGCCACCTACCTCGTCTCCGCGATCTCCCTGCTGCTGATCCGGACGGTGGAGGAGCCACCGCGGCCGGCCGAGCGGCCGAAGCTGACCAGGGACCTCGTGGATGGCCTGCGCTTCGTCGCCGGCAACAGGTACCTGCGGGCGGTGGCGCTCGTCGGGGGGTTCTGTAACTTCTTCACCTCGGCCAACCAGCCGATCTTCATCCTGTACGCGGTGCGGGACCGGCACTTTCCCGCCTCCGTCCTCGGGCTCGTGCTGTCGCTCGGAGCGGTCGGCGGCGTGCTTGGCGCGCTGCTCGCGGCCAGCCTGATTCGCCGGATGCGCCCCGGGCACCTGTACATCGCCTCGCTGACCCTCGCCTTCGCGGCCCCGCTCATTATCCCGGCCGCCGCCGGGTCGCGGACGCTCACGGGCATCGAGTTCACCGTCGCCTACTTCCTTTCCTTCCTGGGGGTGAGCGTCGTTAACGTGGTCATACTCAGCCTGCGTCAGACCATCACCCCCGCCTCGCTGATGGGCCGGATGAACGCGGCGATACGCGCCGTGATGTTCGGTCTCGGCGCGCTCGGCGGCCCCGCGGCGGGCCTGGCCGCGACGGCCCTTGGCCTGCATGACGCGCTGTGGCTGTCCGCGCTCCTCGGGACGGCGTTCCTCGCCACCGTGTTCACCTCTCCGGTGAGCCGGCTCCGGGCGTTTCCGTCCCGCGGCGGCTCGGCTACCAGCTAGTACGGCGTCCTTGCCGGGTCGGCAAGCAGCGCGCAAGATTCTGGCAAGACGCCCTCTCCATAATCGATCACGGGGACCCTCGCAGGACAATAACCGCGCCATAAAGCCAACGACGGTAACCAGTACTGAGTAAGTGCGGGTATAAGCCTCCGATGGTGCTTATCAAAGAACTCAATAACCAGAACATCAAGGAGGATGGATATGTCCGAAGTACAGGACCTACCGCTGGCGGCTGAGATTCTTGATGCGACACTCCGTGATGGTTCCTACGCGGTCGACTTTCAGCTTGACGAGAAATTCGTCGTCGAGTTCCTCGGCTGGCTTAATGAGACACCTATTAAAAAGATCGAGATCGGCCATGGTCTCGGGTTCGAGGCAGAACGCTCCGGCATCAGGCCCTGCAGCATCGACCTGCGGCGGTGGTGCGAGATCGCCCGCTCGGAACTGACGACCTCGTCTTGGGGCATGTTCGCCCAGCCTGGATTCAGCCAGCTCACGACGCTCGCCGAACTCTGCGGCGAGGGCATGTCGTTCGTCCGCATCGGAATGGAGGCGGAGCGGGTCCCCGAGCACCTCGACTACATCGAGCGTGCCACCGAGATCTGCGGAGAGGTCTACCTCAACCTCATGAAGACAAGCGACACGCCCGCCGAGGAACTCCCCGGCCTGCTGAGCGGGGTCACGCCGGCTATCTCCGGGCTGTACGTCGTCGACTCGCACGGTTCCATGCTGCCCAGCGATGTGCGCCGCTACGTGACGGCTGCGAAGGAGTGCTTCCCGGTTATCGGATTCCACGGCCACGACAACCTCGGCATGGCGAACGCCAACAGCCTCGCCGCGCTCGAGGCAGGCGCCGCGATCGTCGACGGAACGCTCGACGGCATCGGCCGGGGCGCCGGCAACGCGGAGACCGAGTCGCTGGCCGGCATCTTCAGCGTCCTGGGCGACGACCGGTTCGATTACAAGAAGCTGGCCAAGCTGGCGGAATTCTGCCGGAGCAGCCTGAACCTCCTGCCGGAGAATCGGAACATGCAGGTGCTAGGGGGCGTGATCGGAATACATTCCGGATTCTTCCCGCTCATAGAGGAACTGTGCGGTGAAATCACCGTTGACCCGGCTTCCTTGATGGAGACCGCTGTTGGGCTGGCACCGAGAAGCGTAGGCAAGAACGATCTTAGTGCCGCGGCGAAGCGAATGTCCAAGCACGCGGCAGCGGCTGAAGCAACCATTTAAGCGTGGCATTTAAAAATGCCGTACTAGGAGGAACGCGGTGAGACTGGCGCGGTTCGGCACCAGAGATGGTTTTCAGATCTTCGCGAGTCACAACGGGAGCTGGATACCGCTCTCTGGCCTCAGCGGATACGAGGCTCCGGCTCGCATCACCGATCTGCTCGACGATTCCCGGCAGCGGGAGCTCGCGACGCTGCTCGATTCCCAGCCGGCCGCGGGCGCGGCAGGCATCCGGCTCGATGACGCCGCGACCGTCCTCGACGGCGGCGACATCTGGGGAGCGGGCCTGAACTACCGGGGGCACTCCGAGGACCTGGACGCCGAGCAGCCCGCGTCGGGACCTGGGTCATACCTGAGGCCGAGAAGCTGCCTCATTGGCAACGGGCAGCAAATCGAGCTGCCGTCTCATAGCAAGCGAGTGACCGCCGAAGCGGAACTCGGCCTCATCGTGGGCCGGGAATGCAAGAACGTGCGGCGGGACGCCTGGCGGTCGGTCATCGCGGGGGTCACGGCCGTCCTCGATCTGACCGCGGAAGACGCCGTTCGCGAGAACCCCCGCTACATTCCCTGGGCCAAGGGCTTCGACACGTTCTGCAGCGTCGGTCCCCAGCTGGTGACCTTGGACGAGTTCGATGATCCGGCGCTCGAATCGGTCCGCGTGTCGACCGTTCGCAACGGTGCGGTCGTCGCTTCCGCGCTCGTGTCCGACATGAAGTACGACCTGGGCTATCTGGTCGAGTACTTCACGGCCGGCCGGACCCTTTCGCCCGGAACCGTCATCTGCACGGGAACCCCGGGTGCCGCGGTGATTAGCGCCGGGGACTCGATCAAGTCCGTCGTCGAGAACGTGGGCACCCTCACTCACAGCGTAAATGAGGTGAACGCGTGACCGTTCAGCAGGTATCGGTGGTGGGCGCGATCGAGCGCGCCATCCAGGACTGGCCCGAGTGCGGTGCCATCGAGACGGCAGACGGGAGCATCAGCTACCGGGAGCTCGGTGAGCACGTCCGCGACTTCGCCGCCCGGCTAGAATCCCTGACCGCGCCCGGTGAGTTCGTCGGCATCGCGGCCGACAGGACCGCTGGCTCAATTGTCGCCATGGTCGGAGCGCTGACGGCCGGACGCCCGTTCGTGTTCATCGACCCGCGCGACAGCGAGGCTTCGAATAAGAGCAAGGTGTCCTCGCTCGGCCTGCGCCTGCTCGCCCGCGGCCCTTCGTCATCGAAAGCGCGCGAGCTAGCCGCGGTGCCGGCCGAGTGGCGCGATGAGCAGGGAGATCCCCGCCCGCGGGCACTCGCGGGGCTCGCGGCGCAACAGGGCGGTATCGGCTACGCGATCTACACGTCGGGCTCGACGGGCGAATCGAAGTGCGTGCTGGTGCGGGCCGACCCGCTGGCCCGAATGGTCCAGGACCACGTGCGCCGTCTGGCGCTCGATACGCGGAGCCGCACGCTGCAGTTCGCCCGGCTGACCTTCGACGGGTGCATCACCGAGATCTTGTGGACGCTGACCGCGGGCGCCTGCCTGGTGGTCCTGGGGGAGGAGCGGCTCGGCCCGGGGCCGGTGCTGCAGGACACGCTTGAGCGGTTCCGTATCACCCACCTAAAGACGACGCCGTTCGCGCTGACGGCGACCGAGCCGACCAGCGCGATGAGCCTGCGGCATGTGATCAATGGCGGCGGGGCCTGCCGCCAGGCGGTGGTCAGGAAGTGGTCGTCGGCCGCGGCGTTCCACAACGCGTACGGGACCACGGAAACCACCGTCTGCACCTTTCTCAGCGACGCGCTTGACCCCGGCGACTGCATCGAGTCCGTGCCGCTCGGCGAGGTGGTGGGTGACTGCGGCTACGACATCGTTCCGGTGCCGACGGCGGCCGGGGGCGATCTCACCGGAGCGCGGGCGACCCGCGGTGAGCTCGTCATCACGGGCGAGAGCGTCGCGGTCGGCTACCTGACCGCGCAGGGCGTGCGGCTCTTCGTCGACGACGACGGCAACCGGTTCTACCGGACAGGCGATATCGTCGAGCGCCGCGATGGGGAGGTCTTCTTCGTCGAACGGGCGGACCGGCAGCTGAAGGTTCGCGGCTACCGCCTCGATCCGGGTGAGATCGAAACCGCGGCGTGCCGTCTCGGCGGTGTCCTGGAGGCGGTGGTGACGGCCGAGTCGCACGAGGGCTCGGACGATTCCGCCACTGATGCCCTGGTGTGTTACTACCAGGGCGCCGCTACTTCCCGGGAGCTGCGCTCGCACCTGGAAGCGGTTCTTGACGCCTACAAGGTCCCCTCCGTGATCAAGCAGGTCGACGCGCTGCCCTACACGCCGAACGGAAAGGTCGATCGGGACGCGCTCCGGGCCGGCCGCCGTTCCGCACCGGACACGGGCCACCTCGCGGCCGCACCGGAAGAGCGGGTTCTCGAGCTGGTTCGTCAGCTCACCGGCGTGAGCGACGCCGGCCCCGATGACAACTTCTTCGAGCTCGGCGGTGATTCCGCCTCCACGGTGATCCTGGTCAACAAGCTGAAGGAACTCGGCTGGATGAGCGCTGGCGTGCGGGACGTGCTCCGCGCGGCTGACCTGAGGGCTCTGACCAGCGAACTACGCGATCGGAGGCGGTAATTGCGATGTGTGGCGTGTGCGGGACCTTCGCCCCGGACGGCCAGCTCGACAGGAGCGTCACCGCTGCCCTGCACGCTCGGCTTGTCCACCGCGGACCCGACGAGACCTACTCGCTGAATACCGAGACGATTTCCGCGAAGCTCGGCCGCCTCGGCATGACGGGCCTGGTGGACGGCTGGCAGCCCGCCGAGGACCGCGGCGGCCGCTATGTGGCCATGACGAATGGCGAGGTGTTCAACTCCGCGGCCCTGGCCGAGAAGCTGGGGACGCCCCGGCCGGCGAACGGCGTCGATGTCGCGGTCATACCGGAACTCGTGGCTCAGCACGGGATCAAGGGACTCAGCCTGGTGGACGGGCAGTTCGCCACGGTCGTCTTCGACCGGGCCGAGAACTCGCTTTTCCTGGCCAGGGACCGGTTCGGTATCTGCCCGATGTACTACACCGTGACCGGCTCGCAGGTTCACTTCTGCTCGGAGATCAAGCCGCTCGTGCAGTGCCTCGACCGCTCCTGGGAAGTCGACATTGGCGCGGTTGACCAGTACTTTTCGCTCGGCAACATCGTCGCGCCGAGAACTCTCGTGCAGGGAGTGCGGGCCGTGCCCGCGGGCTGCGCGGTCCGGTTCGGCCGGGACGGCCAGGAGACCCTGCGCTACTGGCGCTACGGCGAGTTCGCTCCGGCGGCGGCCCCCGTATCCGCGGCGGACCTCAGGGAAAGCCTCAGGCAGTCGATCAGGGACCGGCTGCGGGCCGATGTCGAGATCGGTGCCTACCTGAGCGGCGGGTTCGACTCCACCGCGATCGTGCTGGAAGCGGCGTCCCTCCTCGACCGGCCTGTCAGGACGTTCTCGGTGGTGTTCGACGATCCCGCGCTGGACGAGGGGCGTTTCCAGCGTGCGGTGGCGGAGCGCGCCGCGAGCAAGCACGAGCAGGTGCTGTGCGGCAAGGCCGACATCGCGTCGAAGTTCGAGGAGATGGTCAGGCACTCCTGCTATCCGCAGCGGGAGACCTACAACGTCGCCGCCATGATGCTGGCGGGCACCGTGAGATCCTCCGGGGTCAAGGGAGTTGTCTCCGGCGAGGGGGCGGATGAGCTGTTCTTCGGTTACGACTCCTACGCCTTCGACAGCGCTCCTCGATCGAATCGACCTTCCTCCGCGGAAAACGAACAGGCGTGGGGCCGGGCGGATTTCGGCTGGGAGGTCAACTGGCGAAAGGTAAACCAGCGGCGGGATAAGTACCTCTCACCGGAAGCACGTGAGGCACTCGCGGGCAACGAGTTCTGGCGGACGAAGCTCATCCCGTTCTCGGCGGACGAGGTGAAGTCGCTCTCGCTGATGCAGCTGCGCTCCATCGCCGACGTGTACATTCAGCTGTCTGGCCACCTCCTCGGCGATCACGGCGACTCGATGCTCATGATGAACTCCATCGAAGGCCGGTATCCGTTCCTCGGGAATTCGGTCGTCGACATGGCCCTGCGGACTGACGACAGTGCGAAGGTAGTGGATTTTGAGGGGAAGTCCTGCCTCAAGTCGGCTTACGAGGGAATTATTCAGGAGTCCGTCCTGCGGCGGGGCAAGCACGGGTTCACCGCTTACGGCCTGCGGTCGGTCACGGATTCGCGAACCTGGGACGACTGGCGCGGCTTGGTCGAAGCCAGCGGCATACTCGCCCGCGACTGCCTCGACACCGTCACCCGGCCGGACTCGCCGGATAAATGGGACTTCAGCGTCAGCGCGATCAGCATCGCCATGGTGATGGACGAACTGGCGCTTGGGCTCTGACCGGTGAATTTACTGAGCCATTGACGACGCACTCGAAATAGGACCATCGGAGAATCGAAGAAGCGGCCAGGAAGGAAGCCAATGCGCACAACACTCGAGGACCTGATTAAAGCGCTGCCCGAGCGGGACGTGCCGGCGGTGGAAGATTGCGCCACGAAGCTGTATGACGCCTTGCCGAGGAAGGCCGAACTCGGCCGGAACACGGTGATGGTCGCTTACGGCGGCGGCAAGGACAGTGCCTATGCGGTGGCGTTCGTGCGCGCGGTCCACCTGACCCTCGCCGAACGGCACGGCGAGACCTTCAAGCTGCGTTTGGTGACGATGCGGCACGGCGGAATGCCTTACCAGGTCATGCTGAACATTGACCGCACCTACAACGCGCTTGGGCTGTACCACGATCAGGATGCCGAGCTCCTGCTTGTGGAGGGTGATAAGATCCTGCCCTTCGACCGGGACCGGCGGATGCCACACCGGATCATCGAATTCAACCGGATCGACATGCTCATGTCGGGACACCGCACGTACGGGGACGGCCGCGCCGTCTTCTGCAACGCCTGCAACGTGAACGTGGCGAATTCCTTCGGCGTCGCGGCGCGCCATGGCGGCGGCGTGGACCTGATCATCACCGGCGACTCGCCGAAGGAACAGCGCGACTACGTCCTGTGGCTCCGCCAGCTAGCCCGCGGCGCCGGCCAGAAGCCCGCCGACAGCAGGAAGGGATTCAAGGGCACCCTGGAGACGCTCGACGGCCTCGCGCGAGCCTACTTCCAGGAGATCCACGGTTCGGACAACGCGGACAGGCTCAAGGACCGCGGCGTAACCTCAGACATCTCCACCGCGCTCGAGTTCTTCTCGATCTACGACTACACGAGCTACGCCTCGGGGGCGCACTGGAGGCTCCTGACGGGCTTTCTCGGCTTCGTCTTCGATGAGATCGCGTTCAACTTCACCGAGTCCGACTGCGCGAACCCCGCGCTCATGGCCCACCTGCGCGGGCTGCGGACCGCGCATGCCTACGGGCGCTCCTACGGGGAGGGCATCGCCCAGTACGTGGACTTCGCGCTTGAGCTGATGCGCAGAAAGCACTTCCCCGAGCATCTCGTCGAGGAGATGCGCGATCGCTATGGCACCGAGGCCGGTGTCGAGTCGATGCGCCAGGCGGCGACGGAGTACGGCGAGGACGCGTTCGGTCTCGACACCACGCAACTGGTCTGCATGGTGTACTCACCCTTCGCGGGGGGCGCGGTGAACTTGCACGACTACCTCGCCCGGGAGCAGCCCGGCCTGCTGGCAGAGGAGAACCGGATCCGGGCGCTGCTTACCGGGGCGGAGCATCGCGGGCTCGCCGCCCGCCTTGAGCGGATCAGCGGGCTGAGCGTGACCGATCTCCGGACCCTCCATGACGGCTCGCTGTGGTCGCCGTTCGCTGACCTGTCCGCTCAGACGGGAGTCCTTCCGCTGGTCCAGGCCCGTGACCCGCACCAGAAACTGATCACCGTCAAGCGCAATCCCGAGGGCGAGGAGGTGCTGGACCGGGTCGCCGGCCGCTAGCGGTGAGCTCGGCGGTCGTCAGCGCGTTATGGATGGCCACGGCCACGGTGCTGCCGTGCCCGGCCGCGCCGATGGCCAGCAGGGCGGGGACGGTCGTTGAGCCCGCCGCCCAGACACCGGGCACGCTGGTCCGCCCCTCGGCGTCCGCGCTCCCGCCCAGCACGGCGACGTCGACCGGTTCCGGCAGGTCATACATGTCCGAGTACCCGATCGCCCGGGCGTTCGTCGACGCGCGGGTTAGCACGCTCTACGGCGGCACGTCCGAGGTGAAGAAGATGATCATAGGGCGTGACCTCACCGGGCCGTCCTAGACGGGCGCGGCCGGTTCCAGTCACAGAACCGGCCGCGCTGCATCAGGCGAACGCGCCTGGCAGGGAGCCGGTGTCGAACCCGTCGGGCAGCGGGAGCCCGAACAGGACGTGCAGGGCGACGAGGAACGCGTCGCGTTCCGATGCGCCGACCGCGGTCCCGCGGCGAACGGTCTTCGCGGTGGCGGCGGCCGCGCCAAAGGCGGCAGAGAAGTCGGCCGCGGCCAGCGCCGCGAAGATCTGCGTCGCGGCCTTGGCCGCGGCCGCCTCCGGCTCGCCCGCGGCCGCGGCGGCCGCGGCGTGGTCGCCCGCGACCCGCGCGACCTGCTCGCCCAGCTGCGCCTTGACCGACACCGTCTCGTCCGTCCGCCCCGCCACGAGCAGCGCGCCCTCCAGCCACCGCGGCTCGATGCCCTGCGCCGCGCCGACGCGCGCGACCGCGAGGACCGCGGCCGGGGGACGTTCCACCGCCATGTCCAGCACGAGCAGGCGCAGCCACAGCAGAGCGCCGGGCACCGCTTCCGAGGCGGCCACGATCGTCGGTCCGCCCGCCCCGTACCCGGCCGCCACGGCCAGCATCGGCGTGGCCTCGACCGAGACGGCCACGGTCGCGACGCCGTCCGTCGGCTCCGTGAGGCTGCGGGCCCGCAGCACCGGCGCCCAGCGCAGCTCGCCGGCCTGGTCGGCGGCTAGCACGGCGAGCGGCACCTGGCCAAGCAAGACGGACTCGGCCTGGTCGGCGTGACCGGCCGCCAGCAGGTCGCGCAGATATGCCTGCGCCGCTTCGTAGTACGGCAGGCCGTCATGGCGGCCCGCCCGCACCGTCGAGCCGGTCTTGACGATCGGGGGCGTCAGCCAGGTTTCCTGACGGGCATCCGGCTCATGCTCGCCGAGCCCGAAGCGGACCGGGAGGCCGACCTCGCGCGCGAAGTCCAGGTCGACGGCCGAGTGCGCCGGGTTGACCACGACCGCGCCGGTGCCGAACTCGGGCTTGACCCAGTCCGCGACCCAGACGGGGAGCAGGTCGCCGTGCAGCGGATGGCGCACGAAACGGCCGCTGAAGTACGGGCGCGGTCGCACCGTGGTCCCGGCGAGCGCCTCGTGGTCGGGGTGGACCGCCACCGCGCAGGCGGCGGTGAACGGCGACCAGTCGGTGGTGAAGGTGCTAAGGAAGCCATCGGCCGCTGCCCCGGTAACGGGGTCGGCGTAGGGCAGGCGGAACACGGCCCCCGGGGCCCGGCGCAGCGCCTTCTGATGCTTGGCGTCGACTCGCGCGCCCCAGGATGGCGCCGTTCCCGAGGCCACCGCCGCGAGCGCCTCGGGCGAGGGCACGTAGGAGAGCGTCCACGGTCCGTCTTGCTCGTCCTCGGCGCTGACCGCGATCCGTCCCGCGGCGGCCAGCGTCTTCAGCAGGCCGACGGCGGGGGTGAGCGAGCCCGGCGACGGGGCGCCGGTGAGCGCGCTCAGCCGTTCGCAGGCGGCGGCAACCGCCCGCAGCCTCTGGTCGTGCAGATCGTCGATTGGCGTGCCGATCGTTAGCATGGTGCCTGTCATGATCGCTCTCCTTCTCGCGGAGACTAAGATAACGCGAACACGCTAAGGTATCGGCGACCTGGAATGGCAAGTCGGCCGGGGCGGGGCCGGCGCGGTTCAGCGTCGGCTGTTCGCCGAGCGCGCGTACACGCCGGGACTTGTCCCGAGCGCATGCCTGAAGTGGCGGGTGAGGTGCGACTGATCGTAGAAGCCGGTGGCCGCCGCGACGAGCCCCGGCGGCATGCCGTCCAGCAGCAGTCGGCGCGCTCTGTCCACCCTGCGACCGGTGATGTACTGGTGCGGTGCCACCCCGAACTCGCGGCCGAAGGTACGCACCAGGTGCGTGGGCCGCGTCTGGAGCAGGCTCGCCGCCTGCGCCAGTGAGAGTCCGTCCACCAGGTGCTCATCGAGCAGGTCGCGCAGCCGCCAGGCGACGCCGGGATCGCCTGCCGGCCGCTCGCCCGCACACCCGTCGCCCAGGTCCTCACGCAGGCGCTCGGCGATGAAACCGAGCCTGCTCTCGGCCTCCATGCCTTCGCCGGGCCTGGCCAGAGCCAGGTGCAGCAGGTGGACCCAGTGGCGCAGGAGCGGGTCCTCGAGCACGGGCTTGTTCGCGGCGGCCCCGATCAGGTCGTCGCCGAGCAACGACGAATCAAGGTAAAGCACACGTTTACGGAACCCCTCCGGGGTCGCCGAGTTGCCATTGTGGGCTACCTGAGGGGGCAGCAGGGTCACATGCTGGTCAAGCGCGCCGTACTCATGGCGGTGCACGTCGAAGCGGACGATTCCATCATCGACGATGAGCAGCGTCCAGGCATCGTGGGTGTGCATGGGATAGACATGGTCGGTGATGCGCGCGTGGAACACTTCGTTGATTCCGCTGACCGCTGGTCGCCAAACGACGATTTCCCGCCTGATTTTCGCCGACATTTCTGAATTTTACCGCTTCTCGATACTTGCCGCGTGAAGATTAGCCCGGCCGCCGGTAACGTCCGGCGGCGGACCGGATATGGCGGTGGAGCCGATATAGCCGTGGAGCGGATACATCAGCTACAGGCTGCGGACGACGCCGCCATCGCAACGCAGCGCCGTCCCGGTGATGTAGGACGCGGGCGCGCCGCACAGGAACGCGGCGGCCGCGGCGAATTCGGCCGGCCGGCCATAGCGGCGGGCGGGAATCGAGTCGATCGACGCCTGCGTCGTTTCGGCGAGGCTCCGGCCCAGGCGGGCGGCGTTGGCGGCGTCAAGCGCGGCGGTGCGGTCGGTCTCGATCCGGCCGGGCAGCAGCAGGTTCACCGTGACGCCGTCCGCGGCAACCTCGGCCGCCAGCGTCTTAAGATACCCGGCCAGGGCGGCGCGGCCGAGGTTGGAGAGGGCGAGGTTGGCCAGCGGGGCGGCGATCCCGGTGGAGCCGACCGCCAGGATGCGGCCCCAGCCGCGCTCGCGCATCGCCGGCAGCGCCCCCGCTACCAGCCGGATCTGCTGGCGCAGCAGCGTGTCGAGCGCCGTGTCCACGTCGGCCAGGGCGATATCGGCGGCCAGCGCGGGCCGGGGACCTGGGCCGTTGAGCACGAGCACATCGGGCCGCCCGAAGGCGGCGGCGGTCGCGTCGAGCAGGCGGCCAGGGCCGTCCTCATCCAGCAGGTCCACCTCGATGCCGACGGCTTCAGGCAGTTCCGCGGCGATCTGCTTCGCCCGCTCGCCCCGTCGGCCGCAGACCACGGTCCGCGCCCCTTCCGCCGCCAGCGCCCGGGCCACGGCCTCCCCGATGCCGCCCGTCGACGCGGCGACGAGCGCCGTGCGTCCAGCGAGCCCCAGATCCATAGGTCGACCTCCACTTGGTGCGGCGGAGCCAAGGCAATCGGCGACTCTTGATCGCAGGAATATTACTATGCTATGTATGTCTAGCGAGCCTCTCGGCGGTCACGATGTCTTCGTCTTCCCTGGCGCCGGGTCGTTCGGCGGCGAATTCAAGCCGCTGATGTGCGAGCTGGGGCCATCGGCCCGGCTTATCCGCTATCCGGGGCGCTTCGGGACGGACTTCGGCCGCCCGGCGGGGTCGTACCAAGACGTCGTGGCTTCGTGCGTGGCGCAGCTCAGGCGGCGCGAGATGGCAGGGCCCACGCTCGTGGGCCACAGCTACGGCGCCTACATCGCCTATTCAACGGCGGCGGAGCTGGCGGAGAGCGGGGTCGAAGTTGCCGCGCTCGTAGTCCTCGGGGCCAGCGCGCCTAGCCTGCGCCGGGTGCCAGAACCGGCCACCAGGCAGCGGTCGGCGACTGCCGCCTTTCTCGATGGCGTCGACCCGGGCCTGCTGTCGGGCGAGTGGCGGGACGTCGTCATCGATACCGCGATGCAGGATCTCAGGCTGCTGAGCGAGCTGACGGACGCGGAGTGCACGCAGGTGCGCTGCCCGGTTTTCGCCGGATTCGGGGAGGTCGACCCCCTGACGTCCCGTGAGAGCGTCGGCCGATGGTCCGATTTCACCGGGGGCGGCGTGACCCATCGTGTCTTCCCTGGCGGCCACTCGGACCTGATCCAGTCACCCGAACTCGCCTCGTGGATCTGGCAGATCCGTGCGGCGTCACCGGACGCGAGCCAGGCCGCGCTGGCCGATTGAGGCTTGCCGTCAATCGGGGCGCTGCCAGCACCCCAGGACACGCCCGTGACGGCGCGTGGTCCCACCCTGCCCGAACGACCCGAGGACCCGGACAACGCCGACCATGCGCGACAGCCGGGCCTTCAGCACGCCTCCGGAGAGAAACGATGCTCGCGGTTGATTTCTTCCACGTGGACTGCGCGGTGACCCTGCGGCGCCTGTACTGCTTCTTCGTGATCGAGGTGGGCTCCCGGTATGTGCGCATCCTCGATGTGACCGCGAACCCGGACGGCCCGTGGACCATTCAGCAGATCCGTAACCTCCTGATGGATCTGGGTGATAGCGCCGCAGGCTTCCGGTTCTTGGTCCGGGACCGGGCCGGGCAGTTCACCGACGCGTTCGACGCAGTCCTGGCCGCTGCCGCGATCGAGGCCGTGAAGATCCCGCCCCGTAGCCCGCGTGCGAACTCCTACGCGGAGCGATTCGTGGGGACGCTTCGCCGCGAGTGCCTGGACCACGTGCTGATTCTCGGCGAGCAGCACCTGCGGCAGGTGTTGGACGAGTACGCGCGGCACTATAACGGCCACCGTCCGCACCAGGGGCTGCAGCAGAAGCCTCCGCTGCACGAGTCCGGCCACGTTGTCGACATGACCGCCAGAGTCGATCGCAGGCAGGTTCTTGGCGGTCTGATCAGTGAATACCGCAGGGCAGCCTAGCGGGCGTGAAATGCCAGTTCAGCGGGTGCGAATGGGTTTGGGTGCAGCTCTTCTGGAGTGAGCTAGTGCCGTGACCGCCAATGTTTGCCTTGTCGGGTAGAACCTGGTGGAGACGGATCGGCGCGCCGGGCGATTTTGCCGGTGATCGTGTCAGGTCGCGGTGCCTGCAGCGGCCGGTCGTCGCCACGCGTAGGCGTCGCGCAGGGCGCCGATCTGGGTACCGTGGTGGCTGACCTCGTTGAGCGCGCCGGCGATGAAGTGCGTGGCCGGGTGCGGGGGGCCTGGCGGGCCGGCAACGCACAGGCCGCCTCGTGGCGGCTCCGCGGCGTACGTGTACCCGGCTGCTGTCACTTCGAGCTGGTCGTCGTCGGCTCGCTTGATCGCCTCGCGCAGCCTGTGCCAGCCGTCGCGGAGTTGGCTGACGGCCTCGGCAGCACTGGTGAAGACCGGGTGATGAGTCAGGTACGGGGACGTCCAGCCGCTGGCCATGGTGCGCGTCCCTCCCAGGAAGTCGATGTCGCACAGGCGGCCCGGCACCGATCCCATGTGCCAGTACAGCCAGGCGATGGTAGTCACCGGGACAGGGGCCGGCTCGGGGGCCTCGAAGTCAGCCACCCACTCGCCGGCCCCGAACGGGCTCGATGTGCTGCACTCGCCGCGCCGGCGAATGCTCCAGGCCGTCGTGAACGGCTCCCAGAAGAACTCGTCATCGGTCAGGCCCGCCCGCGCCCGGGCAAGGGTGAAGTACTCGATCTGGTGCATCAGCTCCAGCAGCGTCTCGGCTCGCTTCCCGGTCATGACCCGCATCGTACTCAGGCCCGCTGCCCGCGCCTGAGTGCCGCGGCACGCCGGCGGGTCAGGCGCCGAGTGCGTACTGTCCTTGCGTGGTGCCGGGGTAGAGGCGCTGGTGCTCGCGGGCTAGGTGGAATCGCCAGTACTCCGCGAAGTCGCCGTTGCTGATGACTGCCCTCAAGGTGAGAATCGCCTCGGCGCCGTCCAGGCCCCATCTCGCGCCTCCCAGATTGAGGCGGTCGGCGATGAGATGACGGCATGCGCCCTCGATTACTCCCGTCGCGATCGGCCAGCCGGCGTTCAGGGCCTGGTCATAGCGCAGGAACTCGCGCTTGTTTCCCAGGTAGCGGGTGCACGCGTCGGCCCCGGATCGCCGGCTGCCTTCCAGCCCGGCCGCGTCGGCCTCGGCGGTGATGGCGGCGGCGGCCCGGTCGCTGCCGCCGGCCAGGACCGTGAGGGCCCTGGCGGCGACCCAGTCCTCGGCGGCGGGGTCTCCGGCCGGGTGGAAGCTCCATGCCGCACCCCAGAGGTACTCCAGGACGTGGATGATATCGACCACTATGTGAACTGTGACGCCGCGGCGGGCGGCTTCGGCGCGGATCAGGGCCAGCTGGTGGTCGGCCCCGTCGACGAGGACGACCCAGGTCCGCAGGCGCTGCGGGTCGCGGGCCCCGGCCTCGTCGAACGCGTCGGCGATCATGTCGGCGGGGTCCTTGCGGACGGAT
>Ga0302325_10011110_pt1 | contig 19419 bp, 13 predicted proteins | sample Palsa_T0_2_FD_201948 | JGI IMG/M metagenome (GOLD analysis project Ga0302325, IMG submission 201948) | Peat permafrost microbial communities from Stordalen Mire near Abisko, Sweden - Palsa_T0_2 | ecosystem: Environmental > Terrestrial > Soil > Palsa > Peat permafrost | place: Sweden: Abisko...
GGAGCGTCATCGAATTGGACAGCTTCGTCCGCACGGTCTTGACCACCGCGACGGTGTCGACGTCCGCCGTCTCTGGACCGCGACCGCACCCTGCGAGCACCAGAGCCGCTGCTGTGAGCACCGATCGGCTCGCAAGGGCGAGGACGGGATGTTTAGTCACGGTCTTCATGTTCTTTTCGTGGGGTTGAAGTCGTCGAATGGGGCTCGGCCCTCAGCCAGGGGAAGGATCACCGTGAATCGGCTTCCGGATCCAACCGCACTCTTGACCTCAACGCGCCCGTTGTGTGCGGAGCAGATCGACCGGACGATGGCGAGCCCGAGCCCGGCGCCGCCCTCCGCCCTCGAGCGGTCGCTGTGGACCCGGAAGAACCGCTCAAAGACGAGGGGAATGGCCTCGGGCGGGATTCCCACGCCCGTGTCGGCGACCTCGAGGACGCCATGCCCCGAGTTCGCCGACACCTTGAGGTGAACCGATCCCCCGGCGGGGGTATACTTGATGGCGTTGTCGAGGAGGTTGACGACAACCTGCTTCAGGCGGGCCCTGTCGCCCATGACGTATACTGGCCGGCTCCCCCCATGGGTGACCTTGATGTTCCCATCCTCCGCGAGCAGCAGCATCTGCTCGGACGTCGCGGCCACGAGGGCAGCCAGGTCGACCCTGACCCACTCCTCCTGCGCCTCGCCGGCGTCGAGGCGGGACAAGGCGAAGAGCTTCTGGACAATCTTTCCCAGGCGCTCGACCTCCTCAAGGGAACTGCCGACCGTGTCCCGCACCTCGGCGGGGAGCCTCGTGTCGGACGCGAGGTTCTCCAGCTCGCCCTGGATGACGGTAAGAGGCGTCCTCAGCTCATGGGAGGCGTCGGCGACAAAGCGCTTCGAGTTCCCGAAGGCCTCGTCGAGCCGCGTGATCATGTGGTTGAGTGAAAGGGACAGGCGCTCCAGCTCGTCGCCGGTGGGTGTGACCGGGAGGCGCTCGCTGAGGCTGTGCTGCGTGATGAGCTCCGCCTTCACCGTCATTTTCTCGACGGGCCGCAGGGCCCTTCCCACGAGCATGTACCCGCCCGCAGCCGCGACTGCCATGACAAGCGGGATGCCGAGCGCGAGGAGAAGAAGCAGGTGGCGGGCAAACCGGCTCACCGGCTCCGCCGAGGTGCCCACCTCCACAAGGTAGGAGGCCTTGCCGGATGTCGCCGCCCTGAATGCCGCGATCAACATAGAGCGCCCGTCGCCGAGGTTCTCCTGGCGCATGAATTCGGCGGCGCTTCGGGCGGGTGCCGGCAGGATTCTTGAAGGGTCGAAGCTCTGGTCGTCCGGGGGGCCCGAGACATAAAGGACGCTGCCGTCCTCCCTTGACACGCGGATGAACCGGTCGCCCAGCTCCGGGGCATACAGCACCTTGATCTGGCGCACCACGTAATCCTCGCCTGTCCTGGGCTCGCTCGCGAGCAGCGTCTGCGCAATTTGCCGCGCCCTGCGGGCCTGCGTCTCAAGCAGCGTATTATCGAGGTATTCCCTCACCGTGGCGTAAAGCAGGCCGCCGAGGATCGAGAAGACGCCCGCGAAGAGGACGACGTGCCACGCCGCAAGGCGAAATCGTATGGATCGAGTATTCACGGGGTGGCCATCTGCACAGACCATACACGGTCCACATTAAGGGCCGGCGAAGAATTGATTAAATTATCTTAATCTGCGCCCCGGGGGATTCGCGGGCCGTCGATCCATGAAATCGACTTTTGCCGCTTAGTTCGTCTGCATAATGCCTCCAAACGCCGCATCCATGCGATACCCGAAACAGCTCCTTGTCGCCCTCCTGCTCACGATGACTTGCATGCGGCTACAGGCGGCTGACGCGGCGAGGGAGCCCTCGGCCACGGCAAGGAGCCTGTGCGATGCCCTGATTGCCGCGATGAAGCAGGGCTCCACGCTGACGTTCGCCGCACGGGACCGGCAGCTCGCGCCCGAGATCCGGCAGGATTTCGACCTGGCCCTCATGAGCCGCATCATCGTCGGGCCCCCGTGGCGCGGCCTCGCGCCCACGGACAAGCAGCAGATCGTCGACGCCTTCAGCGATTACAGCGTCGCGAGCTATGCCCAGCGCTTCAAGAGCTACTCGGGCGAGCGGTTCGAGGTGGACCCCGCTGCCATCCGGAACCCGAACGGCGACTGCGTGGTCCACACCAAGCTCTACACCGGGGGCCCCGATCCCGTGCAGCTCGACTACCTCATGCGGCTCAGCGAGGGCCGCTGGCGCATCATAGACGTCTACCTGAGCGGCACTATCAGCGAGTTGGCGGCCCGACGCTCCGAGTATTCGCTCGTGATGCGCACGGGCGGCGCGCCGGCCCTCGTCGACCTGCTTCGGAAGAAGCTGCTTGAGCTCGGCAACTAGCGGCCTGGGTCCTCGTAGAAGTCCGGCGACGGAAGCTGCGAGGGATGGTCGGCGCCGGTGAGCTCCGCCGCCCGGTGCTGCCTGAAGAGGCTGCGGAACGACGCATAGTAGTCGATCGCCTCCTTCTGCATCTCGTCGAGCGCGTCGATGCTGCGGGAGCGCTTGTCGATGCCGTCGAGTATCGCGCGCCCGCCTGTCACGTAGGTTCCGAAATGGTTCGCGCGCGCGACGTAGCGGAACGGGTCAATGTACGCGTCGACGCCCGACCCGATGCCGTCGCGCGGGTTTGTCGGCCCGAGCACCGGCAGGATGATGTAGGGCCCGTCGGGCACGCCCCACGCCCACAGGGTCTGGCCAAAGTCACCGATCTTCTTCTTCAGCTTGTGGTCCTTGGCGACATCGGCGAACCCGGCGACGCCCACGGTGCTGTTGACGATGAACCGGGCCGCCGTCGTTCCCGCGTCCTCGAACCGTCCCTGAAGAAGCGTGTTTCCAAACACGATGGGCTCGTTGATATTGTCGAGGAAGTGCCGGATCCCGTTTCGACCCGGCTCCGGGACCAGCTTGATGTAGCCCTCGGCGATCGGCTTGACCAGGTCCTTGTCCAACCCCTGGTTGAAGGCGAAGGTCCTGCGGTTGAGCGGCTCAAACGGGTCGTTGTTTGCCCTGAAGTCGGCGAGCGCGGCGGGGTCCCGGGGCGCGGTGGCGCAGCCCGACAGCGCCGCCAGCACGGCGAGTGCGATGACGACACCGGTCAGCCGCCTCATGGCTTCATCCCGGGCGTGGCCGCGGGCCGCTCGCCCAGCAGCGCCGGCAGGATGAAGAGCGTGCTGAGGAGGATGAAGAAGAGCGCAAGGCTGAGAAACTTTCCCATCTCGGCCATCCCGGGGGAGCGGGACAGGGCGAGGCTGCCGAATGCCGAACCCGTCGTCAGGGCGCTGAACACGACACCGCGGGCCGTGGGCGAGCCCAGCAGGCCCGGTTCCCCGGCCCGCCAGCGCATGACAAAGTAGATGTCAAAGGCCACGCCTATTCCGAGCATCATGGGCAGCGTGATGATGTTCGCGAAATTGATGGAGAAGCCGAGGACGGCGGCCGCGCCGAGGGTCACGAGTCCCGCGAGAAGAAGCGGGCACAGGACGAGCGCGACCTCGCGCAGGCTCCGCAGCACGGCAAGCAGGAGCACGGAAATCGTCACCACGGCCAGAATTCCCGCGGTCGCGAAGGCCCTCGGGGCCAGGCGTGTCCACTCGTCGACCTCGACTGCGGAACCCACGGCCCGGGGAACGACCGCGCGGACGGCCTGCGCAAAATGCCTCAGGACAGCATTGTCCCTGGTATCGCCCCTCGGAAAGACATCGATCTTCCATCGCCCGTCAGGCGCCACCCAGTCGCTTCGAAAGTCGGCGGGTATGGTGTCCAGGGTCACGGGTCCGGCGCTGAGGACGGCGCGCAGGTCATCGAGGCGGTTGCCGATCCCCGACGCGATGTTGTCCGTGAGAAGAGGGACGGTCGCCTCCCCCCGCCCGGCGAGCGTGCGCAGGGCAGAGGCCAGGCGCCGGGCGGCAACGTCGCCCTTGGCTCCCAGCTGGGCCATGTCGTCTGCGCACTTGCGCATGGCCGCGAGGACGTCTCCCGGCGTCGGCGCCGGCATCACGGATTGAGGCGACAGCGTTGGGCCGAGCAGGGACGCGGCATCGGCAAGGATATCGAGCTTCGGTACCTGGTCCTCGGGCACGAAGCTGGCGATGCTCAGCACCCGGGCCACCTCGGGCAGGGCCTGGAGCCTGGCGGCATTCGCCAGGGCCTCCGCCTTGGGCTCCAGGTAGTCGATCGTGTAGGGGGACGAGTCCGGATTGGCCATCAGGTCAAGGAGAGTGCGGACCGACTCCGTGTTCGGGTTCTCAAGGTCGACCGGATTGAAGTCGAGCCTCAGGCGCGTCAGCGCCACGGCTGACAGGCAGGCGACGGCCGCGCCGATCGCGATCACCGTGCGGCGACGCTGCAGGAGAACGCGGTCCAGGGCGGCGCCGGCGGCAAAGCCGGCCGCATGTCTCTCGGGTCCGGGCGCCAGCACGCGCAGGAGCGCCGGCAGGAGCGTCAGGTTGAGGAACAGGGCGAGAACCATCCCGACTCCCGCCACCAGGCCCAGGTTGCGCACGCCGAGATAGGCCGTCGGAACGAAGGCAAGGAAGCCGGCGGCGGTCGCCGCCGCCGCGACCGCGAGAGGCGGTCCCACCCCGTTCGCCGTGCGCTCAAACGCCTCGGGCGGCTGCGCGAAGATGCGCTCGGCGGAATACCGGACGCTGAACTGGATCCCGAAGTCGATGGCGATGCCCACGAATAATGGCGCGAAGGCGATCGACACCGGGTTGAAGGGCCCGATGCAGCCGACCGCGAAGGCGAGGCAGCCCACCAGGCCCGCGAGGAGCGTCGCGATCACGGCCACGATCGTCCGTGCCGAGCGCAGCCCCAGGGCGAGCCAGAAGAACAGCAGCCCCAGGCAAAGGGCGGCCGAAAAGGTCGCGCTCTCGGAGAGGACCGAAAGCTGGTCGTCATCCAGCGCCACGGGACCCGTGACGCGGACAGTCACCCCGCTCCCCGGCCCGAACCCCCCCGCGCCGGCGGCCTCGTGGATGCCGGCGATGGCATTCCTCGCGGCCTCGACGTTTCCGAAGTTCAGGACGGCCCGCGCGAGGATGAAGTGCCTGAGCCGGTCGGGCGACGCCTTCTGGCCACTCAGCATACCCTGCCATGAGAGGGGCAGCCTGCGACCCTCCACAGCCGCGTTCGCGCTGTCGGCCACCGCGGAGATCGCCGGGTCGATCCGCTTTGGGTCGATCGCCCCGTGGATGCCCCCCAGCGCGAGGAGGTCGATCGCGTTCAGGACGCCGCGCACGCTGGGGTCCGCAGCCAGGGTGCCCAGGAAGGGCTGGGCGGAGATGATATGGTCGGTGAAGTCCTGGATCTCGGCCGCGGAGAGGAACAGCATCCCGTACCGGCGAAAATAGGCGTTCGCATCGGGCTGGCGCACGTAGCGGTAAAGGTCCGGCCTGGCCGAGAGGCGCTTGGCGACGTCAGCGGCGGCGTCCGAGGCCTGGTCGGGTGTCGGGGCATCGATGACGGCCAGCAGCAGGTGCTCGTTCTGCGGGAATTGCCCGTCCATGTCCGCCGACGCCTTCTGCCAGGGAAGGTTGGGATCGACGAGCTTCGACGTGTCGCTGTCGATGCTGATGTGGCGGGCGACATAGAGGGTGCCCGCAGCGGCCAGCGCGAGCGCCACGGCGATGACCATCCAGGCATGCCGACGACTGAATTCCACGGTCTGGCGGATCAGCGTTTTCATCGTGCGCCGAACCTATGGAATAGACAGGGGCCAACTTGCAAGTCCCAGAAGTCTGATTAGTTCTGAAATCCACAGATGAAGTCGAAAATGCATAAACAGCTCATCGCCCTGTCCCTCGGTCTGTTGGTCGTCCCTCTCGCCTCCGCCCAGACCGCCTCGTCGGCCGCTTCCGACCAACCCGTTGGCCTTGCCCCGGTGGTGGTCACCGGCTCCAACCTCCCGTCGCCCGCAAACGCCCTGACCAAGCCCGTCGAGGTGATCGGCTCCGTCCAGATCGCCGACAGCGGCGAGGAGGAAAGCCTCGCTGAGATCCTGCGCAAGACCTCGACCCTGTTCTCCGGAAACGGGGACCTCGGTCTTGAGAACGCCAACTCGGAGGCGTTTTTCACGCAGGGTGGCTCGGCCCTCGAGATCCACAACCTGCCCACCCTCGTGCTGATCGACGGCAGGCGGGTCGCCTTTGATCCCGCGGAGGCGGGGCTTGGCGGCGAGTTTGTCGACTTGAACATGATCCCGCCCGCGGCGATCGACCGGATCGAGATCGTCTCCGACGGGGCGTCCGCGATCTACGGCTCCGATGCCGTGGGCGGCGTCATCAACGTCATCCTGAAGTCCAACTACAACGGCTGGGAGGCAGGCCTGCACTGGGGCGAGAGCGGTGACAAGGGCAGCTACACGGAGCGCTCGGGATACGTCTCGGGGGGCGTCAGCACGGGAACGACATCGATCATGATCTCGCTCGAGGGAACGGAAACGAGCCCGATCTACATGAACCAGCGGCCCTATTCGAGCACGGTCTACGGGAGCACCAGCTATGCGGGCATCGTCTCGATCAACCCGATCAACCTGCAGACCGGCCAGTCGGGACCGACCGGCTACTACAAGCTGAACGCGGGCCTCAACGCGCCCCCGGGGTACCTCCAGTACTCGATCGACGACCTGGTCCAGATGGGCGTCTATACGCCGGAGACGGCGCAGCAGGTCCTGGCAGGCGACAACATCTCGAGCCAGCAGACGCTGCTCTCGAGCCTGAAGCGGCGCAGCGCGGTCCTCGACTTCGACCACAAGATCTTCGGCGACCACCTCGAGGTGTTCGGCAATGCCATCTACAGCTGGGACTACACGCAGTCGGCCGTTCCCGGGGAATCGATCTCCCCTTACATCTCGGCCCCCTTCACGGACCCGGTCGTGTACGGGACCTCACCCCCGCCCCCGGGGGCCTATGCCTACATCCCCTACGTCCCCTTCACGAACCTGAGCAGCCCGTTCTCGCCCACCTACCTCTACCAGGGAAGCTCGATCAACCTCGTGAACGTCGGCAACCAGTTCCCGCAGTACCCGAGCATCAGTGAGGACACGTCCGAGCTCGCGCGCTTTGCGGGCGGCCTTAAGGGCGCCATCAGCCCCGACTACTCCTGGGAGGCCGGAATCGACCTGAACCGGTACCACCTGGGGTACAGCGGCCTCGGGCAGATCGACACGGCGAACCTCAATGCTGCCCTCGCCGACGGCGGCATCAATCCCTTCGCCCTCACGCAGGCCACGGGCTCGCTTCCCGGAAACATCATCGGGACGAAGACCAATTCGATGCTGAGCACGCTGATCTCCGAGGATGTCCTGTTCCGGGGCACTCCCTTTGACCTGCCGGCGGGCGCCGTCAGCTTTGCCGTGGGAGCCAGCCACACCTACGAGCACCTGAGCGCCTCGCCCGACCCGACGAGCCAGGCGATCGCCCCGGGCCTCTCCGTCGCCGGCTGGCTCGACTCGGAGTCGCTTTCCCCGTTCGACGCGCACCGGGACTTCGAGTCGGCGTACGCCGAGCTGAAGGTGCCCCTTGCCGGGCCCAAGGAGAACATCCCCGGCCTCTACAAGCTGACCGTCGACCTCGCGGGCCGTTATGACGACTACTCGCTGGTCGGCCACACGACGGTCCCCGAGGTGGGCCTGAACTACGAGCCGTTCAACGACGAACTCTCCTTCCACGGCTCCGTGGGCCGGTCCTTTGGGGCACCGCAGCTCTACCAGCTTTTTGGCCCGGCGATCTCCGGCCCCATCCCGCCCTTCTCCTACCAGAGCTACTATGGCTTCACGGCGTCGGGCGCCGGCATCAACGGGTTCAACAACTCGAATCCCAATCTCCAGCCCTTCAGGGCCAACACCTGGTCTGCGGGCTTCTCCTACACGTCGCACCAGGTTTCCGGGCTCGACGTGACCTTCGACTTCTTCGGGGCATCGCAGACCGGGTCGATCGGGTACCTCAACCAGGTCGAGATCGTACAGAGCGTCGAGCTCGAGGGCTCATCGTCGCCCTACGCGCAATACGTCCACGTGGGGAGCCAGACCGGCTCAGGCGTGACGGGACCCGGGCAGATCAGCACCTCCAATCCGACGTCGATCTACGTCCAGGTGCCGCTCCTCAACCTAGCCTCGCAGATCAACCGCGGATTTGACGTGAGCGCGAGCTACGACTGGAACTGGGCCGGCGTGGGCCGGCTCGATGTGGCCTCGAGCGCGACCATCTGGAACAGCTATCTGGTCCAGGAGACGCCGCTGCAGCCCTACTACGACTATGTCGGCACCGCATCGGGCGGGGGAAGCACCAGCCAAGGAACGATTCCCCGGTGGAAGACCTACTCGACGCTCGACTGGGCGAGCCAGGGAGCGGAGCTGACTATCGGCCACACGTACATCCCATCGGTCGACGACATCGGCGCGGGCGGCGCGTTCGCGTCGACGCCGGTCCACGTGTCCTCGTTCCAGCAGTATGACGCCATTGTCGGCTACGACCTTTCGAAGAGCTCGGTCCGCTGGCTGGGCAAGCTGAAGATGCGCGTTGGCGTGAACAATATCTTCAATGAGATGGTGCCGATCGCCGCCAACGCGAATCCAGCGACGAATGCCGACGTCGGGGATTACAATGGCCCGATCGGGCGTTTGTTCTTCGTCGACGCCACCTACAAATACTAGGCTCCGCTCCTATTCGGGCTCCGGGCGGGCGTCCATGGGCGCCGCCCGGGCCGTGCTGCAACCGCGCGAGGGCTTATGACACGGCTTCGATAAAAGAATCGCTTGGCATCGGGGGGAAAATCATTTTCTAATTCATACTAAGTTAATGCACATTAGAAATAGGACTTTAAATTTACCTTTCATTTTGCGAGCGCAACGGCGCCATAACATTTTACCCGTCAGCCTTTAGCAACATTTAAACAAACTTTGCTATGCCAAGCACCCAAACCAAGACTTCCCGCCTATTCCTCCTGGCCGCGTCAGCCCTGCTGACGGCCCTCGCCCACGGGGCCGACGCCAGCCCGTTGGAAACGGGGACCACGGCCCAGGCGCCTAATCCGCCCCCTCTGGCCACGCCCGCGCGGACCGTACCGGTGAGCACCTCACAGACAACGGCCACACCTGGCTATGGCACCCTTCCGAACGACAACTCCCCCGGGTTCACCGGATGGGAGAGGCCCGCGTGGCTGAGCGAGCTGTCCTTTGGCGTCAAGGAGAGCTACGACGACAACATCCTGCGCGTCTCCGGCAACGGCCTGCCTACCGAGTCCTCCTGGGTTGACCTGCTTTCCCTTAAGCTCGGGCTCAACCTCACCTCGCTCCTCTCGTTGGATCCCGCGGAATTCCAGACCTTCTCCGTCATTTACGAGGCCGATCATGCCGATTACTCGAACGCCTCGAGCGAGGATTTCACGGCGCACCACCTGAACGCTCTCCTGAAGGCGAAAGCGGGAGACTTTTCCTACGGCGTCGACAACGCCTTTCTCTATAATGATGGCGACAAGCTCGCACCGACCTATGCCCTGAACCAGCTGGCCGGCGCGGCTGCCAACCAGAATGACAAGTACCGCAACACCTTTGCCCATGCGGCCCCCCGCGAGCGGCGCAACCAGGTCCAGGACCGGTATTCGGTGTTCGCCCAGTACGACACGCCCTACGTGTTCGTCCGCGCCGCCTCGTCGCTCAACTACATCGACATGAGGACCGAACTGTTCAACACGTCGCTTGCCCCCTACAAGGGATACCAGGACTACGTGGAGCGGTACGACCTGAACGCCGGCGGTGACTTGGGTTTCAAGGTTGCTCAGGACTGGGCGATAACCGTCGGCTACCGGGACGGCTACCAGTACCAGCAGCAGTTCTCCGAGGCGATCAACACGGACCAGCATTACTCGTCCAACCACTACCAGCGCCTCCTTTTCGGCCTTGAGGGCAAGCTGAGCTGGCTCTCGGTCAAGCTGGACGCGGGACCGGACTTCCGCGACTTCAACCCGGATGCCCCGATCAACGACCTCCACACGACCCGCTTCTATGGCGAGGCCAACGTCATTGCCACCCTCGCGCCGAACCAGACGCTGACTCTGAACTACCGGGACTTCATTTTCGTCTCGAGCACGGGCCTCGTGCCCTACGAGGATTACGTCTACGGACTCGTGTACCACTGGGGCGTCACCAAGCAGCTGGGTCTCGACCTCACAGCGCGGTTGTTTGAGCAGAACTACACGATCGGAAACGACGTGGCCGGATCCGCACCGAGCCTGCGCGACGACTTCGATTACGAGGGCATCGTTGGGATCACGTACGCCTTCACGCCGCACCTGATCGCCAGCCTCTCCTACAGTTATGACAAGGGGCTCAACGGGCTCACGTCGCTTCCGGCGAAGGATTTCCCCGCGTACAGGAATTTCGAGGACGGCGTGGTCGGGGCAGGACTGCAGTACCGTTTCTGACAATTTGTCTGGGTTAAGGTACCAGCCCCGGGGCGTTGTGGTACGCCCCGGGGCTTTGCATCGGGTGCGTAACCAACTGGGGTCGTAGACGATACCGGGAATCCGGCCGTTAGCCCCGATGTTCCGGCAATCCGCCCCTTGCGGGTTTTCAATAACCGCTCGAGTGCTCATCCCCACCTGCGTCCCCGCTTACCCCGCACGAGCGTCAGAGGCCCACCCTCCTCTGCTCCGCATTACCAAGAACCCATTCAGAAGCTCCATGACGACCCAAGCCCGCACCGTTGCCCTGTTCCTCCTGGCTGCGGCTTCCGCCGCCGCCCAATACGTTTCCCCTGCGCCCCCCGGGCCGGTCCCAGGCGCCCTCGACGACTATCTCAAATCCGCCGAGCCCGGGCTCACGGGCTGGGACTTCATCGTCAACGACCGCGTGCGCAGCGAGAACAAGTCCGACGCGGGTACGACCCATGCGGGCTCGAATTTCGACTTCGACAGCGCGTCCCCGACCGACAACAGCAATGACTACTGGCTGAACCGGCTCCTGCTGAAGCTTTCCTACACCAGCGACTTCTTCGGCGTGGTCGTCGAGGGGCGCTCCAGCTATTCCTTTGGCGACAATCGCTATACCTCAACCGCGGCCGGGAAGAACCTGGCCGAGGACGACGGCCCGGCCCAGCTCCAGATGGCCTACATCACCCTGGGGAACCTGAAGGAATACCCGGTCACGGCGAAGATTGGCCGCCAGGAGCTGACCTACGGCGACCAGAGGCTCGTGGGAAATGCCTTCTGGCTGAACATCCCGCATACCTTCGACGCGGTGAAGGTGCGCTATCAGGACGCCAACTTCGGCGTGGATGTGTTCACGGCGAACCTGGTCTACGTGGACGACCACGGCTTCGAGCAGTCCAACTCCCAGGACACGCTTTCGGGAATCTACGCGGACATGCCGTTCATCTCCAAGAGCAACGTCAACGAGGTGTACCTCTTTGCGCGCAATGTGGCGCGCGGCATCGTCACCGACAATTGGTCGCAGGTCCCCGCCCCGTTCCGTTTCACCTCTCCCGAGGACATCTACACGCTCGGCTACCATGCCAAGTCCAAGGCCGGGGCCTATGGCCCATGGGACTACGGCCTCGAGGGCATGTGGCAGTTCGGCAACCGCACCGCCGTTTTCCCGGCGACCACGGTCGCCGTCGCCGAGGCGGCTCCGAGGCTTGACCAGAATGCGTGGGCCTTCGTCGCCCAGGCCGGCTACACATGGACAGAACAGCCCTTCACGCCGCGGCTTGCCTTGATCTTGAGCGTCGCCTCAGGTGACCAGAACTCGAAGGACAAGGACAGCGAGACCTTCCTGAATATCCTGCCCTCCAACCACGGCCTCTATGGGGCGATGGACCTGTCGAGCCTCCAGAACATCAAGGACCTGCGCCTTTCCTACTCGCTGAAGCCGAGCAAGACGACGAATCTCACCCTCGACCTGCACAAGCAGTACCTCGAGACCACCGACGACTTCTGGTACAACGTGGCCGGCGTTCCGCGCAACACGGCGGGAGCCACGCCGGGAAGCGGCAAGGGTTTCAACATCAACCCGAACTACAGCCCGGACCTGGGCGAGGAGGCCGACATCATCGGCGGCTGGACCCCGACCAAGGGCCTGCTGCTCGAGGCCGGCGTCGGTCAATATTTTAGGGGCGAGTACATCAAGGAGTCATTCAGCAAGGTCGGTTCACAGGACGCGGAGTACGCCTACGTGCAGGTGACGGTGAACCTCTGATCTGGTTATTTCCTCGCGACGAGGTCAGCCAGGCGCGGGGCGAACTCCAAGGACGCCCCGCCAGGCGCCACCGATTTCCAATCCCGCGCGGGATGGCGGCTGTCGAGCATCAGGTAGTGCTCCCCTTCCGACACGGCGCTCGGAGCCCGAAGTGCCGGGCTTCTCGCCCCGTCGCACCACTGGTTTCCCGGGGCCAAGGCGGCCGGCGGGAGTTCTACGCCGTCCCAACTCCGGGGGATCGTCGCGACGGATTCAACATGTTCGTCGGGAACGACGACCGTGGGGATGAGATGGGCCGGCGGCCACGCGAAGGGATAATGCCGCCGGCGGTGTTTACCTCCATAACCTATGAATACCCTAAGCGCTCCCCTTTGCCGACTTACCGCGACGCTCCTCCTCGGGGGAGCCATCGCGGCCGTGTCTCCCGCGGCTTTCGGAGGCGACGAGGCCGATGCCGTCGCCATCTCCTCCAAGGTCAGCACCGACTATGTGCGCCCGAGTGACGACAAGGGAGCACCCCTCCCCGAGTCCTATGTGTTTGCCAAGGGCGGCCTGTGGCGCAGCGCCGACGCGGGCACCAAGGACGACCTCGACTTCATGCAGGTCGCGCATGCGGTGGCGGGTCCCCTCGCAGGCCAGAATTACCTTTCCAGCAGGGATCCCAAGACCACCAAGCTGATGATCATGGTTTACTGGGGAACCACACGGGTGCCGGACCACGCGGCCAACTCGATCGCGACGCAGAACCTTCAGGCGGCCAGCCAGGCGGCGCTCGCGGCCAACCACGCCGAGATCGTGCGCTTCAATCCCAATGACAGCTGCGCCCCCCAGCAGATGGCCCAGTCCACGACGGTCGGCTACTCGATAAGGACGCCGGAGCAGATCTCGACCGACGCGGCGATGACGGGCGCCATGGCCATGGAGGCCACGGAGGACAACCAGCGCACGCAGCTCGACAAGCAGAACGCCATGATGCTCGGGTACGACTCATGGTGGGCCGAGACGGCCCAGTTCAAGGACTCGCCGCTTGAGATCCGCAGGCAGGACATGCTGTCGGAGCTCGAGTCGCACCGGTACTTCGTGGTCCTCATGGCCTACGACTTCCAGATGCTCTGGAAGGACAAGAAGCCGAAGCTGCTTTGGGAGACCCGCTTCAGCATCAATGACGCCGACGACGATTTCGCCAAGCACCTCACCGCGATGATCAACTCGGCCGCCCCGTACTTCGGCAAGGACAGCGGCAAGCTCCTCCACAAGCCCCTGCCCGAGGGCCACGTCGAGGTCGGGCCGATCAAGAACCTGGCCTTCGCGGATTCGAAATGACGGGAAGCGGACCTTAGTCCGCCAGGGGCGAAAGGGTGAACCTGTGCTCCATGGGGACGGCGAACGCGGAGCACGCTGCCTGCTCGGCCTCGTTGTAGGAGGCCAGCGTCTGCGCCGCATCACCGGCGCCTGGCAGGCCCTTGGCCTGCGCCGCTAACATCTGGCGGCGCATGAGCTGCTCGTGGAGGCCGTCGTCGACGCTCCAGTGCACCTGGTTGGCCTGCTGCCTCATAGGGGTGTTCAGGCGCGCGAGGTTGACCCCCGAGTCCAGGGCCCCCGCGCTGAATGTGGCGACCTCCTGGTCGTCGATGTGCAACACATACCACTTGTGGGTGAGCCCGGTGACCACGAGGGGCTCGGAATCGAGGGATTCCAGGTTGGCTCCCACCTTCTGGGCCAGGCTGACGTCCGAGTCCTCGAAGTTGCGGGGAAGCGGGAGCGACTGGTCAGTCTCCTTCCACGCGAGGACCCCGTTCGCCAGGGTGAGGCCGTCCACGCGGGCGTTCTCGCTTGCGGTCGCGGTCCCCGCCGCGCCGTCGATCACGACGCGGGCCACGGTGGAAGGCGCATTCCATGCATGCAGCAGGCGGCAGCCCATGGCGATCTGGCCGCCGGAACCGGGATGGACGCGGTCGGGCAGGAGCTGTTTCGCCAGGTCGGGATTCTGGCCCCAGAGCTCCGCGAGCCCGAAGTCCAGGCTCTTTCCAAAGTCCACGACCTGCAGGTGCTTCTCGGCGGCGATGGCCGAGACGGCGTCGCCCAGCTGCCCGAGGACGGCGTCGTAGCCCTTGTCGAAACCCACGGGACGGGTGATGTCGTCGAACGGCGAGGTGCGGATAAGGTAGATGCGAGCTCCCGGTAGGGCGTCGCTCACCCGGCGCACGATGTCGCGGTAGCCCGACGTGAAGGCGTCGAGGGTCGGCTGCTCAAGCTTGCGGTATCCGCCGTCGTTCATGCCCAGCATGATGGTCACCACCGTCGGCTTAAGGGCGATCACATCCCTCTGGACGCGGACCTCGGCGTTGCCCGCCCAGCCTCCCGAGACCTTGTCGCCACCCACTCCAGCGTCGTAGAACCGGACATTCCACCGCGGGTAGTGGCAGCGCACGAATTCCTCGACCAGCCTGCAGTAACCCCCGTCCTGGGTGATGCTGTCCCCATAGAAGACGACCCGGTCGCCGTCATGGAGGGCAAAGGAGGGGCGGGTATCCGAAGCGTGGACCGAAGCGGTCGCCAACGCGGCAAGGACGATTGCGAATCCAGGGGTGAGATGCACGCGCCAACGATCGGAAATTCCGGGGCCCATCGCGAGCGAATATCGCCCTACCCGCCGCCGGTCTCGCCCAAGGGCGAAAGCGAGTAGCCGACGCCACGCGCAGTCCGGATCAGCTTCGTCGGGAACGGGTCGTCCACCTTTTCCCTCAGGTGGCGCACGTAGACGTCGACGATATTGGTGAGGCCCTCGAAGCCCTGGTCCCAGACGTGCTCGACGATCATGGTGCGCGAGAAGACGCGGCCGGGCTGGGTGGCGAGGTATTCCAGGAGGGCGTATTCCTTGGGAGTGAGCTCAATGCGCTTGCCCGCGCGGCGCACCTGCTGGGTCAGGCGGTCGAGCTCCAGATCCTCGACCCTTACCGTGCTCTGCTGGGTGACGGGCCCGCGGCGCAGCAGCGCCTTCACCCGGACCAGCAGCTCGGCAAAGGCGAAGGGCTTTGTCATGTAGTCGTCGGCCCCGGCTTCGAAGTTCGCCACCTTGCTCGCGGTGGCGTCCATGGCCGTGAGGATAAGGACCGGGACGGCGGTGTCCTTGACCCTGATCTTCTTCAGGAGCTCCAGGCCGCCGATGCCCGGCATGAGGAGGTCCAGGATGATCAGGTCGTACTTGTAGGTGTTCGCCATAGCCCAGCCTGCATTGCCGTCCGGGGCCACGTCGACGGCGTACCGCGCGGCCTTCAGCCCCCGGGCCACCATGTCGGCCACCTTTTGCTCATCTTCCACGATCAGAATGCGCATCGAGGCCACAGTGTAGCAGGCTTTCATCAAGGTTCGTGAAATAATTGATTAAAATTCTTTAATCCGGCCTGCCGCGAGACGGCCCGGATGCAGGGCGGTTTTCCCAGCGCAGGGCCGCAGGGAGCGCCCGTTTCCGGGGCCTTCTTCACCCTTTCGTCACGGCTGCGCCACACGACCGTAACAATGGCTGCCTAGGATGCGGGCGCTACCAAACACCCATTGATCCTTACCATGCTTCACAAATCGTCTCGTACGTGTCTCGCAGCGCTGACAGCGCTCGCCCTAACCGCTGGCACGGCCTTTGCCCAGCAGCCGGACAACTCAAAGTTGCTCATCGAGCTCCTCGTCAAGAAGGGTGTCCTTTCCCAGGCGGACGTAGACAGCCTCCAGGCTGAGATCGCCCAGAACCAGGCCGCGGCGCCCGCCCCGGCGACGACAACCACGACGAAGACCACGGCCTCGATGCCGTCAGGCCCCGGGTATCCCACGGCCTCCGCCCCCACCACGGCGGCGCTCACCGATGCCACGGGCACGAGCCCGCTGTTCTTCAAGATCGGCAACGCCAACTTCACGCCCTTCGGCTTCCTCGACTTCACGGGCGTCTACCGCAACGAGGCGACGGGCAGCGCGATCGGGACCAGCTTCAACAGCATCCCCTACTCGAACCAGTCGGTCGGCCAGCTCTCCGAGACCAAGTTCAGCGCGCAGAACTCGCGCCTCGGCCTGCGGGTCGACTCGAACGTGGACGACACGAAGGTCCTCGGCTACCTCGAGACGGACTTCCTCGGAAACGCCCCCACGAACCTCGGCGTCTCGAGCAACTCCGACACGCTGCGCATGAGGGTCTACTTCGCCGACCTGAAGAACGGCCCCTGGGAGTTCCTGGCCGGCCAGGACTGGAGCATGCTGACGCCGAACCGCGTGGGCATTTCGCCGCTGCCCTCGGACATCTTCTACACGAATGACATGGACACGAACTACCAGGCGGGCCTGACATGGGCGCGCCAGCCGCAGGTTCGCGTCGTCTACCACGCGACGGACCAGGTGACCCTCGGCCTCTCGCTTGAGAACCCCGACCAGTACGTCGGGAGCGCGGTCGTCCTGCCCTCGGCGTTCACCGCCACGGAAGTCGACACAGGAACGGCGACCACGCAGCCCAACATCTTCCCCGACGTGATCACGAAGGCTGCCTTCGACACCAAGGACGTGAACGGACTGCCCTGGCACTTCGAGGTCGCGGGCCTGCTCAGGTCATACAAAATCAACACCTACAGCTCCACGATCAACACGGACTCGACGGCCGAGGGCGGCGGCGTCTCCGCCGCGATGAACCTTGAACTCGTCAAGGGCTTCAGGTTCGTCGGCACGGGCTTGTACAGCTACGGCGGCGGCCGCTACATCAACGGGCTCGGGCCGGACTTCATCATCAAGGCCCCGGACACCTCGGGCGCCTACGGCATCGGACTGGTCAAGGCGACGTCGGCCATCCTTGGCGCCGAGTGGGCCGTAGCCCCCGTCGACACTGTCTCGGCCTACTGGAGCACCGCCGGCTTCGGCCAGCGCTACAACCAGCTCCCCACGGGCGCCTATGTCGGCTACGGCTACCCCGGCTCATCGAACGCCGACAACAAGACGATCGACGAGTACACCCTCGCGAACACGTACACCTTCTGGAAGAACCCGGCCTACGGCGCCCTGCAGCTCATCGGCCAGGTTTCGTATGTCGACCGCAAGCCCTGGTACGTCGCGGCGGGTGGCCTGAGCAAGGCGGACGCCACGATGGTGTTCCTCGACCTGCGCTACGTCCTTCCCTGATTTCTTAGGGTAGTAGTAGTTAGGACACATACGCCTGCGTCCCCTCCGGGACACAGGCGTCTTCCTTTTTGGGGTATCCGAGGCTACCAGGCGGGCGTGGCCGGCAGGTCGACCCGCTGCCCGGTTGACGCCGAGCGGCGTGCCGCATCGAGGATCTCGGTCACGACCATATTCATGGCGATCGAGGACATTCCCGAGGGCTTTAGGTCGCCCCTGACCACCTCGGCCAGGTAGGCCAGCTGGTCGACATCCGGTTCGGAGAGCGGAGGGGCGGGCATCTGCTGCGCCGCCGTGTCGCCGCGCCTGATTCTCACGTAGTCCCGGCTCGGCACAAAGAGCGCCCCCGTCTGGCCGTAGATCTCCATGTCCTTGCGGCCATAGGGCCAGTTCCACGAGGCCTGTATGACTCCCTGGGCGGAGGGGTAAGCCAGGACGATCGTCGCCTCGTCCTCGACACGCGTGTAGGTCTCGGGCTGCAGCGTCTGGGTCAAGGCGGTCACGGAGATGGGACGCGCCCCCTTCATGAGCCACGTGATGAGGTCGGCGCCATAGCACCCAAAGTCGCGCGTGGCGCCGCCACCCTGGTCGGGATCCGTGAGCCACTTGAAGAAATAGGGTGTCGTCTTGATCGCCTTGGGCCCCTGGTTGCCGTCCTGGACCAAAATCTTCCGGATTTCGCCAATGGCGTGCGCGCCGTTCACCATCTGGAAAGCCAGCCTGTTGCTCGGGTACCAGGTGGTCTCGAAGTTCACCACCACCTGGATGCCGCCCTTTGCCGCCTCCGCCGCGATGGCCCTCGCATCGTCCAAATCCGTCGCCATGGGTTTTTCCATCATGACGTCGATGCCGAGGGGCGCGCATTCCTCCACGACGCCCCGGTGGCCCGCCGTGGACGTGAATGCGGCGACGGCTTGAACCTTCGTCTTGGCCAGCAGCGCGTCAAAGGTGGGGACGAAGAGTGAGGGATCCAGTTGGAAGTGCGCCTCATAATAGGCAATGATATCCGGGTCGGCCTCGACAACACCGACCAGCTCGTAGTCAGTCCTTCCCTTGAGCATCGGGAAGAGGAGTCTCGCGTGGTCGTGAACGAGGCCGATGACGGCAAGCTTGATAGGAGCCGTCGGCTGGGCGGCAGCTCCCTGGATGAGCGTTGCCCATAGGAGAGGCAGGACGAGGATCTTGAATTTCATGGGAGGGGTTCGAACACCATGACCGTTGCCCGCACACTGACCCGACTAGGCTGGGCGGGGCCACTGTCGGACATGAGAGAAATACGCGGCATCGATGTCGATGCCGCATTTCCCGACCCGTCATCTCACTTTTCCCGATGCCTCGAAGGTGAATTTGACGTCGACCATGGCCGGGACGACCTCGGCGCGAAGGTAGATCAGGTCAGCATCGCCGTTCTTCTTCCAATACACATACCGGGCCGGCTCAAACCGCCACTTTCGGGCGGCTTCGACGACCGCATCGAGGAATGCCTCCGAGAACGCGTTTGGAACGTTGACCCGCTGCCAGCTGGGCGCGACGTCGGTCACGGTCCCGTCAGGCGCGAGGGTAACCGTGGCATAGACGACGCATAATCCCGCGTGCGCGGCCAGTGCCGCCGGTGGATAGGCCGGGACGGCGAGGTCGCCCTCAATGGAGGGAGGTATGTCATTCACCACGATGTCGTCGGAGGCCACGGCCTCCTTCGTGGTGGTCGCCTGGGGTGCCGCGATGGGCTCAAGAAACTCCACAGAGCTTTCACCGTGGTTGGCGCGGGACGCGCAGCCGCAGACTGCCAAGGCGAACAGCGGCGCGACGACGTGGCGAAATCTAGGGACCCGCAGCGGCAGAAAGTTCGGGGCCTCCTTGGAGCATCTCTTCATATCCGGCCAAAATGCGTGGCGGTATCACAAGCAGCCATCCTTCGGCCGCATTCTGGAGTCGGTAGGAGTTGGTCCTTACCAATCCTACACCATGATATACGCTCAAGTCGACAGATGCCTCGTCTCCTGACTGATTGCTGCCGAGTATTGCCGCC
>Ga0302325_10011111_pt1 | contig 19416 bp, 20 predicted proteins | sample Palsa_T0_2_FD_201948 | JGI IMG/M metagenome (GOLD analysis project Ga0302325, IMG submission 201948) | Peat permafrost microbial communities from Stordalen Mire near Abisko, Sweden - Palsa_T0_2 | ecosystem: Environmental > Terrestrial > Soil > Palsa > Peat permafrost | place: Sweden: Abisko...
CCCGCAGCAGGGTCTCGGCGACGTCGAGCGGGACCGGGTCGTCGGAGACGCCGACGATCTTGTCGATGCGGTCGATGACGGCGTCGAAGCCGGCGACGACGGTGGGGTCGAAGCCGACCGTATTTCGCTCGCGGCCGACCTTGGCGCCGTTCGGATCGCGCAGCAGCCAGAGGTCGTCGGCGAACACGAACGCCTCGATCCCCTGCGCATCCAGCAGCGCCAGCGTGCCGGCCGCCGCCTCGGCTGAGAGGCGATGGGCCTCGATCAGCTGGAAGTCGGGGCCGACCAGGCTGCCGCCGTTGAAGGCCGCGAACGGTAGCGTCACGCCGGTCGCGGCGATCGCCGCGGCCATGCCGCGCGGCGGGCGGCTGGAGACCAGGGTGAACGGCACGCCGGCGGCGTGCAGATCCACCGCCGCCGCGATCACCGCCGGCGTCAGCGCCTTGTCCGGCGTCACCAGGGTGCCGTCGACGTCGGAGACGAAGAGGCCGGGCCCGGCGCGCCGCTCGGTCAATGCTTGTCGGCCGCTTCGAGCGCCCCTTCGATGTGCCCGCCGAAGCCGAAGCGCATCGCCGACAGCAGCCGCTCGCCGAAGGTGTGCTCCTGGCGCGAACGGAAGCGGGCGAAGAGGGCGGCGGAGAGCACGTCGGCCGGGACCGCTTCTTCGATCGCCGCCTCGATGGTCCAGCGGCCCTCGCCGCTGTCGTCGACCGCGCCGGAGTACTTGGTCAGCTTCGGATCGCCGGCCAGGGCCTGGGCGCTGAGGTCGAGCAGCCAGGACGAGACCACGCTGCCGCGCCGCCAGACTTCCGAAATGTCAGTCAGGTTGAGGTCGAACCGCTCGTCCTGCGGCAAGGCGTCGGAGGCCTTGCCCTGCAGGATGTCGAAGCCCTCGGCATAGGCCTGCATCAGGCCATATTCGATGCCGTTGTGCACCATCTTGACGAAGTGGCCGGACCCGACCGGGCCGGCGTGGATATAGCCCAGCTCGGCGCGGGGATCGGCGTCGGCGGCGCGTTTGGTGCGCGGGATGTCGCCGAGGCCCGGCGCGAGTGTCTTCAGGATCGGATCGAGGCGGGTGACGGTCGCGGTCTCGCCGCCGACCATCATGCAATAGCCGCGCTCCAGGCCCCAGACGCCGCCGGAGGTGCCGACGTCCACATAGGTGATCCCCTTGTCTTTCAATGACTTGGCGCGGCGGATGTCGTCCTTGTAGAAGGTGTTGCCGCCGTCGATGACCGTGTCGCCCTCCGCGAACAGCCGCGCGAGTTCGGCGATGGTTTCCTCGGTGGGCTTACCCGCCGGCAGCATCACCCAGGCCGCGCGCGGCGCCTGAAGCTGGCGCACCAGGTCGGCCAGATCGCTGGCGCCGGCGGCGCCGTCGTCCTTCAACGCCGAGACCGCCTTGGCGTCGCGGTCGAACACCACGCAGGAATGGCCGCCGCGCATGAGCCGCTTGGCGATATTGCTGCCCATCCGGCCAAGACCGATGACGCCGATCTGCATGTCGTACCTTTCCAATCGCCGCGCGAGCCCGGATCAGGCGGCGGCGAGAATCCGCTCGCGCTTCTCGGCGACGGCCTTCAGCAGGGCGTCGAACGCGTCCGAAAATTGCTTCACGCCGTCGACCACCAGATCCTGGGTGACGCGGTCGAGATCGAGGCCGAGGCCTTGCGCTTCGGCGAGATCGTGCTCGGCCAGCGGGACGTCGGCGGCGAGAGAGGCGCTGACCTGGCCGTGGTCGCGGAACGCGTCCATGGTCTTCGGCGGCATGGTGTCCACCGTGTCCGCGCCGATCAGCGAGGCGACATAGAGCGTATCCGGATAGGTCGGGTCCTTCACGCCGGTGGAGGCCCACAGCAGCCGCTGCGGCGCGGCGCCGGCCTCGGCCAACGGCTTCCAGCGCGGCCCGTCGATCAGTTCGAGATAGCGCTGGTAGGCGCGCTTGGCGTTGGCGATGGCTATCTTGCCGCGCAGCCGCGTCAGCCGCTCGGCTTCCTGGCCGGTGGCGCCCGCCTTCAGCCGCGCATCGATGGCCGCGTCGATCTTGGTGTCGATGCGGCTGACGAAGAAGCTAGCGACGCTGTGGACGCGCGAGATGTCGCCGCCATGCGCCTTGTAGGTCTCCAGCCCCGCCATGTGCGCCTCGGCGACGTCCAGATAGGGGTCGACGCCGAACAGCAGGGTGACGTTGACGTTGATCCCCTCGCCGATCAGCTGGCGGATCGCCGGCACGCCGGCGGCGGTGCCGGGCACCTTGATCATCAGGTTGGGCCGGCCGACCGCGGTCCACAGCCGGCGCGCATCGGCGATGGTGCCTTCGGTGTCGTTCGCCAGTCTTGGCGAGACTTCCAGGCTGACATAGCCGTCGCGGCCGTAAAGCCGGTCGTAGGTGTGGCGGAAGATGTCGGCCGCGCCCTGGATGTCGGTGATGGCGATCCGCTCGTAGAGCGCCTCGGTCGAGTCGCCCGGCTTCGCCAGCTCGCGGATCCGATCGTCGTAGGCGTCGCCCTCGCCGATCGCCTTCTCGAAGATCGAGGGGTTGGAGGTCAGGCCTTTGACCGCGTCCTCGTCGATCAGGCGCTGCAGCTCGCCGTCTTCCAGGATCTTGCGGTGGACGTAGTCGAGCCAGGCGGCCTGGCCGGCGGCGTCGAGATCGCGCAGCGGATTGGTCATTTCGTCGCCTCCAACTGAGCCAGCGCCGCGTCGCGAACGTGCTCGGCGGTGAAGCCGAAGCGCGTCATCAGGTCCTTGATCGGCGCGGACTCGCCGAAACGATGCATGGCGATGATCTCGCCCGTGGGTCCGGCATAGCGGTCCCAGCCGAACGGCGCGGCGGCCTCGACCGCCACCCGCGCGGTGATCGCCGGCGGCAGCACGCTCTGGCGATAGGCGGCCGGCTGGGCTTCGAAGAGTTCGAACGACGCCATCGAGACGATGCGGGCCCGCACGCCCTTCTGGGCGAGCAGCTCCTGCGCCTCGACGCACAGCGTCACCTCGCTGCCGCTGGCGATCAGGATCACCTGCGGCGCGCCGCCCTCGGCGTCGGAGAGCACGTAGGCCCCCTTGGCGACGCCCGAAGCTGGGGCGTAGCGCGCCCGGTCCAGGGTCGGCAGCGCCTGGCGCGACAGCACCAGGCAGACCGGCGTGCGCATCTCCAGGATCGTCCGCCAGGCCTCGACGGTCTCGTTGGCGTCGGCGGGCCGCAGCACGGTCAGGCCCGGCATGGCGCGCAGGCCGGCGAGCTGCTCGATCGGCTGGTGGGTCGGGCCGTCTTGGCCGAGGCCGATCGAGTCGTGGCTGAAGATGAAGATCGCCGGAAGCTGCATCAGCGCGCCAAGCCGGATCGCCGGGCGCATATAGTCGCTGAACACCAGGAAGGTGCCGGTGTAGGGGCGCAGGCCGGAGAGCGCCAGGCCGTTGGCGCTCGTGCCCATTACATGCTCGCGCACCCCGAAGTGCATGTTGCGGCCGCCGTAGGACGTCGGGCCGAACACCCCGGCGTCCTCGAACTCGAGCATGGTCTTGGTGGAGGGCGCCAGGTCGGCCGAGCCGCCGAGGAACCACGGGATGTGAGGCCCGACGGCGTTCATCACCTTGCCGGAGGCTTCGCGCGTCGCGATCCCCTTGGCGTCGGATGGGAAGGTCGGCAGGTCGGCATCCCAGCCCTTGGGCAGCTCGCCGGACCACAGCTGTTTCAGCGCCCGCGCTTCGTCTGGATAGGTTTTGGCGTAGTCCTCGAAGGTCGCTTCCCAGGCCTGCCGCAACCCCCGGCCGCGGACGCCGATGCCCGCGTCCATCCGCTCGCGCACGCCGTCCGGGACCAGGAACTGCGCGTCCTCCGGCCAGCCATAGAAGCGCTTGGTGAGCTTGACCTCCTCCACGCCCAGCGGATCGGAGTGGATCTTGTTGGTGCCTTCCTTGTGCGGCGAGCCGTAGCCGATGATGCTCTTCACCCGGATCAGCGTCGGCCGGTCGCCGGTGGCCTTGAACGCCTCGATCGCCCGGGCGACCGCCGCGCAGTCGTTGGCGTCTTCCACGGTGTGGGTCGCCCAGCCGTAGCCCTGGAAGCGCTCGATCACGTTCTCGGTGAACGCCAGTTCGGTGGAGCCCTCGATCGAGATCTTGTTGTCGTCGTAGATCCAGCACAGGTTGGAGAGCTGCAAATGGCCGGCGAGCGAGGCCGCCTCGCCGGAGATGCCCTCCATCAGGTCGCCGTCGCTGCAGATCACATAGGTGTCGTAGTCGAAGAGCGCGTGGCCGGGCTTGTTGAAGCGCGCGGCCAGCCAGCGCTCGGCCATCGCCATGCCGACGCTGGTTCCGACGCCCTGGCCGAGCGGCCCGGTGGTGGTCTCGACGCCGGTGGTGACGCCGTGCTCGGGGTGGCCGGGGCAGACGCTGTCGAGGGTGCGGAACGACTTGATGTCGTCCAGGCTGACGGCGAGCTGCGGCTCGCCGTCCTTGCGCTTCACGCCGCTCAGGAAGAGCAGGCTGTAGAGCAGCAGGCACCCATGCCCCGCCGAGAGCACGAACCGGTCGCGGTTGGGCCAATGCGGATGGTCGGGGTCGTAGCGCAGGAACTGGCGCCAGAGCGTGTAGCCCACCGGCGCCTGGCCCATGGGCGAGCCGGCGTGGCCGGAATTGGCCTTCTGCACCGCGTCGATGGCGAGGGTGCGGATGGTGTTGATCGCGACGGTGTCGATGTCGCCCGCTGGGGCGCGCTCCAATTCCGTGGCGTCAGTGGAGGAGGCGGGTGCGCTGGGCGGGGGCATGGCTTCCTCTTTAATCGCTGGCGCGCGCGGGCGAAACGCGATTCTCGGCGCGGCGCACACCCGGCCCGCCTCGCCAACGGCGTGAGCGCCGTGAGGTTCCATCGGGACCGGGGTGAAAAAATAGAGGTCAGTCGTCCCGGTCGCGCGGGGTCGGTCTGGACATGCGGCTGATCAGGTTCTGCACATAGCCCGCCGACTCGAGCTCGACCGTCAGCGCTTCCAGTTCGCGGCGTAGCACCGCCAGCAGCGAGACCGCGCATTGGTGGCGCGGCGCCGCGTCCGCCTGGGTCGGCAGTTCGGCGAGCAGATCGCCGCGCTCGATGGCCTCGAGCAGGGCGATGGCCTCGTGCAGGCGGCCGACCGCCGCCTCGATGAGATCGCCGTCGGCGGTGGGGCTGGTCGGATCGACGATGGTCTTCACGCCGCGGCCTCCCCGGCCCGCGTCCGGGCCTTCGCCCGCAGCGCCTCGATCTGCGACGGCAGCAGCTCGTCGACGGCGCCCAGGTAGTCGTCCGCCTCGCCGGTGAGCAGCACCGAGGGACAGCGGCCCTCGTAGTTGCCGAGGTTCGGCCGATGCTGTTGATAGCCGACGAGCCGCGCCAGCTCGGGCGAGAACGTCCGCGCCACCTCGGGCGGATAGACCAGCCACTGGTTCTCGTAGGGCTTCAGCCAGCCCAGACTGTAGCTGACCACCATGCCCGAACGCGGCGCGTCCGAGACGTTGGCGCCGCCGCCGTGCAGCGTCGAGCCGAGGAAGAGCAGCACGTCGCCCGCGTCCATCTCCGCGCAGACCGGCTCGCCGGCGCCCGCCCCGCCGTTGTGGCTGCCCGGATAGATCACCGTCGCCCCGTTGTCGGAACGATAAGGCCCGAACGGCCACATGACGTTGACCAGGTATTCCACCTCGCCCTTGGCCCCGCCCCACATGTTCTCGTCCCGATGCGGCGCCTGCGCGGCCTGGCCGGGATAGATCCGCAGCGCCTGGGTGAGGTTGAGCTGGAAGCGGTCGCACCAGGGCCCCAGCACCGCTTGGGTGATGTCCAGCACGAGCGGGTGGCGCACGAACGCCTCGGCCGCCGCCGAGCGCTTCAGCACGCCGCCGAACCGCTTGGTGCGCTCGCCGTAGAAATAGCCTTCGCAGAACGGGGTCCGCTCGAAACGCTCGGCGAGGTCGGCGCCGATGGCGCGGACCCGCCCGACGTCGATGGCGTCCCTGATGATGCAGTAGCCGTCGCGCCGCAGCTGACCGAGCTGCCAGGCGGCGGGCGACGCCGCGCGTCCGGGGGCCAGGTCACGCGGCATCGAGCGCCTCGAACTGCAGCACCGAGCCTTGCACGCCGCGGCGCTGGCGCATCATCGCCAGGGTCTCGGCGGTGATGTCGATCACCACCGCGCCCAGCATCACCTCGCCGTCGGGTTGCGGCAGGCCCAGCGGCTCGCAGTCCCAGCCCACCGCGAGCACCGAGGACAGGTAGGGCACGTGGGTCAGGCAGGTGAAGCGGCGGATGCCGTTGATTACCGCGAATTCGACCATCCCCAGCACCAGCTCGCGCCGCACGCTGCGCGGGTCCGGCTGGCCGGGTGCGGTGAAAATCCGGGTTATCTCCCAGATGTCCGGTCCGCGCGGCACGCCACGCTCGCATAGATGCGGGAAGACGTCGGCCAGCAGGTGCGGCCCGCTGGTCGGCAGCAGCCGCACCGATCCGATGTGGCCGCCGACCTCGTCGGTGGCGATCAGATAGATCGCCGCGTCGCTGTCGAACTGGTCGATCTCATATTCGTCGTCGACCACCGGCACGCGCCAGCCCAGCTTGTCGACGAACACCCGCTTGCGGTCGCGGTGCATCTGGTCGAGCAGCGCCTTGCGGCGACGCCGGTCCGCGCCTGAGATCACCTGCAGCATTGCCCGCTCCATCGAGGTTCGTGGAGCGCGAGGTTGCGGGCCGGCGGCCGGGCAAGGCTATTCCCCTGGTCAGGGGATACCGCGGACTAGCGAATGATGTCGGCGAAGGTGATCTGGCTGTCGAACAGGGCCCGCACCACCAGCTGGGTGCGCGAGGCCACCCCGTAGCGGCGCTTGGCCGCCTCGATGTGCTGGTGGACGGTGTCGCCGGCGATGCCGAGGAGCTGGCCGATGTCCCAGTCGCTCTTGCCCTGGGCGGCGAGGACCAGGCAGTCGAACTGCCGTTGGGTCAGTCGGCGCGGCGTGTCGTCGGCCAGCCTGCGCTCGCTGGCCTCGCCGAGCGCCTGGATGCGCCGCGCGGCCTCGAAGGCGAAGCAGCCGACATATTGCGCGGCCGGCAGCGATCCGCGCGGCAGGCCGCGGCCGGTCGCCAGGCCGAACGAGCAGGACCCCATGACCTCGCCCGGCACGTTCAGCGGCACGGTGAAGCCGTCGCCGAGGCCGCAGTCGAACGCCGCCTGCAGGATTTCGGTCTGCCGCGCGCTCATGGCGTAGCGTCCCGGCAGTTCGGACCACAGGAACGCCGCGGCGGATCGCTGGCAGACGGCCAGCACCGGATCCTGTGGCAGGTAGCCGCGGGCGCGGATGAGGGCGCGCCAGGCGTCCGGATAGTCGATCACCTGTACGGCCCAGCGCGACGTCTCGCTGAGCTGCACGTGATGCATCAGCGCGACATAGTCGAAGCCGAGCGTGACGACCGCGTCGCTGAGCAGCGACGACAGTTCGGTCATGCGGGTCAGGCCCTTGGCGGAACGGACGAATTGCTCGACATCGGAGAAGCTGCTCATCGGCGTGCGGCCTTCAGCCGTCCGCCGTGACCTTCGCGGCGGCGACGAGCGCGCGCGCATGCTGGATCAGGGCTTGCCGCAACGACTTGCTCTCGAGCGCGGCGTAGGCCTTCAGCAGATCGGACGCGCCCTTCTCGGCGATCAGCCGCTGCGACGCATCGGGCGCCGCCGCCGGGCGATCCGACTCCAGGCCTTCGGCGAGATCGCCAAGCTGGCAGCCGAGCGCCGCGACGATGTCCATCAGACGCGAGAAACTCACCCGGTTCGTGCCGCGCTCGTACTTCTGCACCTGCTGGAACGTCACGCCGACGGCGCGAGCGAGCTGCCCCTGCGAAATGCCGCAGGCGCGACGACGCTCTCGAATCCGCCGGCCGATCGCCACGTCAAGGCGGTGCGGCGCATCGCTGGACATTCTGGACACCCTCTCCCCGCGCCCACATTCGCAAGCCACGGTCCGGATGTCACGAGATGATCCGCATACGCGCGGCGATTTGGCCGGCCGCGCGCCTCGCCGGCCGACGGCTCCTCAAGCCCGTCCGCGATGCGAGCTCAGCCGCGCGTCGGAAAGACGCCTGTCATGGCGATCAGGAAGTTCAGCGCCAGAATCGGCTGCACGTTAGGGTGGGGCTGCCCGCCGCCCGCCAGCGAGATGCCAAACTGGCTGAACGTGGCGACTGGCGTCGCGTTGGCGCTGTAGGCGTCGCCTTGGGCCGAGTCGCCCAGCCAGACCGACGACGATGGCACGCCGGTCCTCTGGGTCGCCACCCCGGCGGTCGCGCCGGTGATCATGTGGTTGTGCGACGGGAGCTGGTTGTACAGCAGCGTCACGCTCGTCTCACCCGCGGTCTCGCCGATGAAGTAGGGCGACAGCCCCACGCCCGAGCCCCAATGCATCGGCGCGTTGTTCTGCATGTTGGGCAACTGGAACGTCGATGACCCGTTGCCGCCGTAGCTGGTGCCCAGCAGCGAGAACAGCGCGGTGTTCTGCGAGATGGCCAGCGTCTGGCCGTTGCAGAACGCCCAGCCGTAGATGGCGAAGTTGCCACCGAACATCGTGATTTCGCCGAGGTAGCAATTTGACATGAATTTGTCCTCGCCTCAGTTCTGCGACGGATAGATGCCGTACATCGACATGATGAAGGTGACGCAGAGCGACGGCATCCGGTTGTCATGTGGCAGGTTGCCGCCAGTATATCCCACCGTGGGGCTGGCCATCTGGCCGAACGTCGGCGCCGGCGTTCCGGAATTGGAGACATAGAAATTCACGTTCGTCTGGCTGCTCGTATTCGCCGGCAGCGACGTCGCGCTGATATTCTGGCTGTTGGCGGAGCTCGAGGTCGCGCCGAGCAGGTGGTTGTGGACCGGCATGGTGCCTGAGGTCAGGGTCACGTTCTCCGTCCCGCCGACCTGGCCGATCACATAGGTCGAGAGGCCTGTTCCCGTCCCCATTTGCACCGGCAGGCGGCCCTGCAGGTTCGGCAGTCCAAACGTGTTGACCCCATCGCCGCCGTAGGTGGTGCCGATGAGGTTGTACAGCGTGCTGTTCTGGGAGATGGGAATCAACTGTCCATTGCAGAACGACCAGTTCAGGATGGCGAAATTGCCGCCGAACATGCGGATCTCGCCGATGTAGTAGTTGCTCATCGTCCTTGGACTCCTCCGTCGTGCCGACTAGTTCCGCGAAGGGAACAGGCCGGAGAGGCAGATGCTGAAGTTCACCGAGAGGTAGGGCTGGATATTGGGGTGCGGGCCGCCGACGGTCGAAACGCTGTTCGGCGCCAGCGGCGTCACCGTACCGGCGGTGGCGAGCCCGTAGTGATTATAGGCGTTGGTGACGTTGGCCAGGCTGTGGCCGATGGGGTGCGCGGCCGTGCCGGCCGAGGTGGTCCCGTTCAGCGCGTGGGTATGCGCCGGCATCTGGCTGGCGTTCAAAGACACCGCTTCGCTGCCGGTCTGCTCGCCCAGGACGTATTGGTTGCCGAAATGGACCGGAACGCGGCTTTGCAGGTTGGGAAGTGCGAAGTTCTGTGTCCCGTTGCCCCCGTAAGTCGTCCCCAGGACCGAGAACAGCGCCTGGTTCTGGTTGATCGCCAGAAGTTGGCCATTGCACAAAGCCCAACCTTTGGGCGCAAAGTTGAAGCCAAACATCTTTATTTGACCAAGGTAAGCTGTCGCCAAGAGTCACCCCCGATCGAAGTGATTTATATTGATCGCGCCGGAGCGCGACTTATCGTTCAGCCGCGCCGCGGCCGCCATCGGTATGCTGAAGGCAGTTTAGCGCGGAATAACACCACCCCCAAGAGAGATTTTTCAAATACCTTTTTTTCGTGATTTTGCGACCTGCGCGCCGTAGCGCCGGATCGGTTGTATCGCCCCATCCAGCGCGCTATCCTTTTGTCTGGTCCGCCGACTTGGCGCGCCAATTCAGCTAGGGCGTGAAACCCATGCAGGATGCCGAGGAGGCTCCGGCCGCGGCGGAGACGGTTGCGTCCACGGCGCGCAAGCCCTGGTCGACGCCGACGGTCATCCTTTCGACCGTCAGCCGCACGGCGCTCGGCCTGTGCAGCACAACCCAGTCGGTCGGCCCCATCGAAGTCAAGAACCCGAAGAGCACGCCCGGCACCACGTCGGTTCACAGCTGAGGCGGGCGCCGGTTGCCGGCGCGGCAGGATTTCGCCATGGCCGAAGCGGACGATCCCAGGCTGGATGCGGGGCGCGAGGCCTAGCGCCGGTTGTCGCGGTCAAACCACTCGATCTGGCGGGCGATCATCAGGGCGCGTAGGGCGACGCGCCGGCGTCGCATGTTCTTCGGGTGCAGCGGCGGCCCGGACGACAGGAGCAGCGTCCTCACCTTGGCGAAGTCGACGTAGGCCGAGAGTTTCGGATTCGCTGACAGCCGCTCGGCTTCGGCCAGCAGCTGCGGCATGGCGCGCATGATCCTGGCCGGCACGTCGGGTGTGGGACGCTCGCTGGGACCCACGCGCGCCAGCAACTCGGGCGGGTAGACGTCGGCCAGGGCGGTTCGAGCGAGATAGCGATCGCGCCCACCTCTGACATAGAGGTCTTCCGGGATCGCCAGGCCGAATTCCACCACGCGCTTGTCGAGGAACGGCCGGGAGAGCTCAAGTCCGTAGGACGCCGCGGGAATCGCGCGGCTGGGACGGGACGCCGCCGTTTGCGCGGCCGCGGCGTTGAGGGACAGCGCGCGCATCGCGCCCACCGGGATCGGATCTATGCCCGGCGTTTCGCCGAGCGCCCCTTCGCGAAGCAAACGATCCAGGAAACGATCCTGGATCGCGAATTCCGCCGGACGCCGCCACGGCCCGTTGTAGAGCCGGTTCAACAGGCGGCGCGGGAGCAGGTTGGTGATCAGCTCCCGCCTCAACACCTGCCAGAGGCTCTGCCCTGTCATCCGCATCGTCGGGCCGATCTCGGCGACGAGGCGACGGAGCTTGCGGGTCCGGAGCAGGCGCGCCAGCGCGCCCCGGCCGCGCGGGTTGATCGTAAAGTCGCCGCCGACGCCGTCCAGCAGCAGACGGGCGCCGGCCCCGGTCGCCTGGGCGAAGATGGCGTGTTGAACATGGTCCACGATCGACGACAGGCCGTCGTTGCGCGTGAAACGTTCCTCGAGGTTGTCCAGCGGCGCGCCGGCCGTCGCGACCACGTACCGGGTATCCAGATGCGGCATCACGCGCCGGCAGGCCTCGATCCAGCGCCGGATGTCGTGGGTCGATCCCAGGTGTTCGTCGGACGCGACGGACGAATAGGTCAGCAGTTTGCGCCCCTGACGGGTGACGGTCGGGCGGGCCAATCCGGCGATCGCCGCGCTGTCGAAGCCGCCCGACAGCATCAGCGCCGCGGGCCGCAGCAGCCGGCGCAGGCGGCAGGCGACAGCCTCTTCAAGCAAGCCGCGATAGGTCTCGACGTAGTGGCGCTCGTCCCGCCTTTCGTGCGCCGGGTCGGCGTGGGGCCGCCAGTAGGCGTGGCTCGCAAGCGCGCCGTCCGCCATCACGGCGAGCGACGTCGCGCCTTCGACTCCCTGGATACCGACGAAGAGCGTCCCGCGCGAGGCGACGACGGGAACGCCCGCGGGCAGCAAGCGGCGGCCGATCACGGCCTCGCGAATCTCGCGCGGCGCGCCCTCGACCGCCCACAGCCCCTTGATCTCGGTGGAGAAGGCGAAAAACCTCTCGCTGCGGTGATAGAAGACGTAGCGCTGGCCCATGTGGTCGCGCGCCAGCACCAGCTTCCGCGCCCGGCCGTCCCAGACCGCATAGGCGAAATCGCCGATCAGATGCTCGGGCGCCGCCTCGCCCCAGCGCTTGTAGGCGCGCAGCACCAGCGCGCTGTCTGGCAGGTCGCGCAGCTCCCCGGCGTCGATCCCGAACGCGGCGGCGAGGTCCTCGCGATTGTCGATCCGGCAATCGGCCGCCAGGATCAGGTCCGCCTCGACGTCGCGGATCGGCTGGGCCTCGAACAGATCCTCCTGGTTCACCCGCAAGAGGCAGTGGCCGATCCCCACCGGCCCCTCGGCGACGAACCGGCGGCCGTCGGGGCCGCGATGGGCGAGCACATTGGACATCCGCTCCAGTTCGCGCGCCTGGACGTCGGCGCCGTCGAACCGCAGCACGCCGAAGATCGCGCTCACGGCGCGTCCGCGGCGCGGAGCGCCTCGAGCCGGCGATAGGGCTCGGCCATGTGGCGGGCCACGAGTTCGAGCAGCCGGGGCGTGGCCTCCGCGCGCTTGGCGGCGCCGTCGGGGGTGAAGCCGGCGTGCGGCGCCTTGGCGTCGCGTTCCGCCGCGCGCCGCATCGCCGCCAGGTCGTCGGCGCCTGGCGTCACGCCGAAGTGAGGCAGGATGCGGGTGAAGAAGGCCTCCGGAAGCTCGCCGTAATTGACCAGCCGGCCGCCGCCGTGGGCGAACGCTTCGGCGGCCGCCTCGCAGGTCCGGCCGAGCACGGCCGCCGCATAGGCGTCGGGCGCCATCCCCTCCGGGTCGACGCCGGATATCTGGCTCGGCAGCAGGCCCGGCACGGTCTGCATCCCGGCCTGGCGCGCCTGCGAGACCATCACCTCGACCGGGTCGCGGTAGAGGAACACCCACGGCGCCCGCGGCAACGCGCGCCGGATGACCGGCAGGCTCATCGCGTGCCAGCTGTCGTGCTTGAGAAACAGCCCCGCGTCCGCCGCCGGCTGCCGGCGTCCCAGCGCGCTGACCATCGCCGCCAGGACGCCGCCATCTCGCCCCGACGCCGCCGCGAAGGCTTCGAGCTGGACGGCCGCGTCCAGCGGCGGCGCCTCGGAGATCACCGTGTTGCGCGCCGCCGACGCCAGCATCTGCGCCACCAGCGTCGAGCCGCAGCGCGACATGTGGAAGATGAGGCCGCGCGGCGTCCGCGTCCGCTCCGGCGTCGCCGCGGCGATGAAGCCCGCCAGGCTGGTCCGGCGCCGGAAGGCGGCGTTGAACGGGAGAACCGCGGCCTTGCGGCGCGACTCCTCGAAGAACGGCGCCGTCAGCGGCGCGCCGGCGAACTGCGCCCAGTCCACATAGGGCTCGGGCCCGCCCTCTGCGTGGACCGGAAGCCAGTCGCCCTCGGGCCAATCCTGGCTGAGCGGCTGGTCATCCCAGCGCGACACGCCGAGCGGGTCCGCGACCGCCGCGTGGCGGACGGCGTCCACGTCTAGCCCGACGCCGCGTTCGCGCGCTCGCCGCGCCGCCAGTTCCGCGAACGCCGCCGGGTCGCGGCGCTGGGCGAGTTCGACCTGCAGGTCCGCGTCGGCGAAGACGATCGCGCGGAACCGATCGAGCGCGGAGCCCGCCGTCTGCGTGTCGCCCGGGGTGTCCGCGGTCATGGCGCGACCGATACAACCATGCACAGATGATCGGAAATACTCTTGCCGTGGTGTAGCGTGTGTGGACAACGCTCGCGAGGCGCAAGCTGGGAGGCGCGGGGCGATTGCGAGAGTCCGTCGACGAGCGCGGTGATGTCATCGGCCCGGACGCCCCGCGCCGGTTTCCCGACCGGGTGCGGCTGCCGCTGCGGTTCGATCCCGCGCGGCTGCGGCGCGATCTCGAACGGCTGCGCGAGGCGCCCTGGACGCGTCATTTCGTCGAGCAGAACTACTCCGGCGACTGGAGCGTCATCGCGCTGCGGGCGAAGGTGGGCGCCCGCCACCCGGTGCAGATGATCTATTCCGATCCGATGGCGCGGGACTTCGAGGACACCCCGGCGCTGGCCGCAACGTCCTATTTCCGCGCGGTGCTGGCGCAGTTCGCCTGCCCGCTGCGAAGCGTGCGGCTGATGCGGCTCACGCCCGGCTCGCAGATCAAGACGCATCAGGACCACGATCTGGACGTCGAGAGCGGCATGGTCCGCTTCCACGTCCCGATCACCACCAACCCCGAAGTCGAGTTCCTGCTGAACGGCGCGCCGGTTCCGCTGACGGCCGGCGACGCCTGGTATCTGCGGCTCTCGGACCCGCACAGCGTGGTCAACGGCGGGACGACGGACCGGGTGCACCTGGTCATCGACGCCGAGGCGAACACCTGGGTCCTGGGCTGCCTGGCGCGCGGCGCAGCCAGCTAAGCTTCCGTGCCTTCCGCCGGGCGCGCTAGGTCGGGACCGCGCGTCGCGCTGGCCGCGGCGCGGGCGATGCGGCGGCCGGCCTCGGCGGTCGGGCGTTGCGAGGCGTAGAAGTAGGCCGCGGCGGCGGCGAGGAAGATCAGCGGGAACAGCGGCTCGGGCACGTGCGAGCGGCGGGCGAGCGACGCCGCAAGGCCGATCAGCAGCGTCAGGCCGACCAGCGTCGCCACCACCGCGCCGGGTGTGAAGCCGATGTCGAGCAGGCGGTGGTGCATGTGGTTGCGGTCGGCGAAGAACGGCGAATACCGGGCCCGCAGCCGCCGCACGATCAGCACCAGGCAGTCGATCACCGGCGGGGCGATCAGAAACGGCGCCAGCACCGGCGTCACCGGATGGCCCGGCGTCTGGGTGAGGCGGAAGGCCGCCCAGGCGATCCAGAGGCCGAGAATCTCGGCGCCGCCGCCGAGGAACACCGTGGCCCTGGGGCGCCACGGCGTTCGCAGGTTGAACGCCAGGAACCCGGCCACGCAGCCGGCCATGACGACGAGGTCGGGCGCCAGCCCGGTGTTGCCGGCGTAGATCGCCGCCGCCGTCAGCATCGCCAGCGCCGCCAGGCACAGCGAACCGGCGAGGCCGTCGACGCCGTCGGCCCAGTTGACCGCGTTGGTGATGCCGACGGTGGCCAGCACCGTGAACGGCAGCGACAGGACGCCCAGCGTATGGCCGGCGAAGCCGAGCGCGCCGCCGATCGACTCCACGCGCACGCCGCCCCACAGGAACAGGATCAGCGCGGCCGTCGCCTGGGCGACGATGCGGATGCGCCAATTGATGTCGAACCGGTCGTCCAGGACGCCGACGACCAGCATCAGCAGGCTGGCGGCGCCGAGCGCCTGGAGGTCACGCGTCATCGGCAGCAGGACGAGGCCGGCGGCCACGGCGGCCAGGGTGATCGCCGCGCCGCCGGCGAGCGGCGTCGGCGTGTCGTGCACCTTCCGGTCGCCCTTCGGATGATCCACCAGACCCAGGCGCTGCGCGACAGGCCTCAGCAGGAAGACGAGCAGCACGGTGGCGAGGAACGGCGCGCCGGCGAGCAGCAGCCCTTCACTCGACAGTCGCAGCCAAGTGTCCCGCACCGGTCCAGCCCGCCCCGATACAACCCTGTAGACGCCAGTTACGCACATCTACATGCGGTTGTCATACGGCTCCAGCAAATGCGCGCGGGGACTGAACAACTTTCGCAAGAATGCCCCCGCCCGGCGCGGGCGCTTTCGCCTTGGCGGGAGCCGTGCGAGGTATGCGGGTCGGTGTAGAGATGGCCGCGAGTGGGAGCTCATGTCCGCCAAGCGCAAGTACGGCAGCGATCGCAGGGTGCTGGTGACCGGCGGGGCCGGATTCCTAGGCTCGCACCTGATCGACCGGCTGCTGGAGCGCGATTGCGAGGTGGTCTGCGTCGACAACCTGTTCACCGGCGCCAAGCGCAACCTCTATCACCTGGCCGGCAACCCGCGGTTCGAGTTCATCCGCCACGACGTGACCTTCCCGCTCTATGTGGAGGTCGACGAGATCTACAACCTCGCCTGCCCGGCCTCGCCCATCCATTACCAGCACGATCCGGTGGCGACGGTGAAGACGTCCGTCCACGGCGCGATCAACATGCTCGGGCTGGCGAAGCGGCTGAAGTGCAAGATCCTCCAGGCCTCGACCAGCGAGGTCTACGGCGACCCGGCGGTGCATCCGCAGACCGAGGACTATTGGGGCCACGTCAATCCGATCGGCCCACGCTCCTGCTATGACGAGGGCAAGCGCTGCGCCGAGACGCTGTTCTTCGACTACCACCGCCAGCACGGTGTCGAGATCAAGGTGGCGCGCATCTTCAACACCTATGGACCGCGCATGCACCCGGCGGACGGCCGCGTCGTCTCCAACTTCATCATGCAGGCGCTGCGCGGCGAACCGATCACCATCTATGGCGAGGGCGGGCAGACCCGCTCGTTCTGCTATGTCGACGACCTGATCGACGGCCTGGTCCGGCTGATGGACAGCCCGCCGGAGCTGACCGGCCCGATCAACCTCGGCAATCCCACCGAGTTCAGCATGCGCCAGCTGGCCGAGCAGGTGCTGACCCTGACCGGCTCGAAGTCCCAGCTCGAATTCCGCCCGCTGCCCGCCGACGACCCGCGCCAGCGCCGCCCCGACATCAGCCTGGCCGAGCGAAGCCTGGGATGGACGCCGCGCGTGTCGCTGGCCGAGGGCCTGCGGCCCACGATCGACTATTTCGCCCGCGCCCATGTCGGTTGACGCGCCCATAGCCGGGCGGCCGCCGCGTCCAGACGGCCGGCGCTGGTATCTCGTGCGCGCCATCACCCATCGCGAGGTGCTCGCCGCCGAGCAGCTGGCGCGGCAGGGCTTTACCGCCTTCCTGCCTAAGCAACCGCGCACCGTCCGCCACGCGCGCCGCATCCGCGTCGCCCTGGCCGCCTATTTCCCCGGCTATCTGTTCGTAGAGCTCGACCTAGCGGCGCAGCGCTGGCGCAGCATCAACGGCACCCTCGGCGTCTCGCACCTGGTCGGGCCCGCCGAGCGGCCCTCGCCGGTCCCGAAGGGCGTGGTCGAGGCGCTGATCGCGGCGGCCGACACGCGCGGCGTGCTCTCGGGGCCGCCGCTGCAGGCCGGCCAGACGGTGCGCATCATAGCCGGCGCCTTCGCCGACCAGCTGGCCGTCATCGAGCGCCTGGACGAGGCCGGCCGCGTCCGCGTGCTGCTCGAGATCGTGACCGGGACGGTCGCCGTCACCCTCGCCCGCGAGATGCTGCACGAGCAATAGGACGGCGGGCCAGCCTCTCGCCTGGCGCGAAAACGGCCGGACGCCGATTTTCACGCTTGAGACGCATCTGGCGCGCGGCGCCCACTTTGCCCACGCGAACCCACCTGCTAGACACGAAAACAGGCTGAATTCCATCGTGATTTGTGCGTTGCGATGGCGTTCGGCGGCGGGCCTCGGCGCCCGTTGGGGCTGTGCTTGAGGCCGCCGGGCGACTCCCGTGTGAGTCACCCGAACTGCGGTAGCGTGCCTGACCCGGACCGCCGCGGCCTCGCCGCAATCACCCGAACATGCGGATCTCCGTCGTCACCGTCTGTCGAAACGCCGCCGCCACGATCGGCGAGGCGCTGGAGTCGTTCGCTCGCCAGTCGCACCCGGACAAGGAACTGGTGGTCGTCGACGGCGCGTCCTCGGACGACACCCTGGCGATCGTCCGCGCGTTCGAGCGCGAGGGCGTCGCCGTCATCTCGGAGCCGGACGCCGGCATCTATGACGCGATGAACAAGGGTCTCGGCGCCTTCCGGGGCGACGCGGTCGGGTTCCTCAACGCCGACGACCGCTTCCACGACCCGGACGCGCTGGCCGCCCTCGCCGCGGCGCTGGAGAGCGCCGACATCTGCTACGGCGACCTCGACTACATCGACGGCGCCGGGCGGGGCCGGGTGGTGCGGCGCTGGCGCAGCACGCCATGGCGACCGGGCCGTTTCCGGCGCGGCTGGATGCCGGCGCATCCGACGTTCTACTGCCGGCGCCGCGTCGTTGACGCGGTGGGCCCGTTCGACCTGAGCTACCCCTTGGCCGCCGACTACGATTTCATGCTGCGCGCGCTCGAGCTTTGCGACTTCGACGCCGCGCAGGTCGGCCGGGTGCTCGTCGACATGGGCGCCCGCGGACGCACCTCGGCCAGCCTCGGCGCCCGGCTGCAGCACAATTTCGAGGCGCTTTCCTCCAGACGCCGCTGGCTTGGCGCCGGGTTTGTCGACTATGCCCTGTTCGCCAAGCCGCTCGGAAAGGCCTCGCAGTTTGTCATCGCCGGTTCCTGACCCCCGTTGGGGCGCCTGATGCCCACCGTTCTCGTCACCGGCGGGGCCGGCTACATCGGCTCGCACGCCTGCAAGGCCCTGGCGTCCGCCGGCTACACGCCCATCACCTACGACAACCTGTCGCGCGGCTTCGCCCACGCGGTGAAATGGGGCCCGCTGGAGACCGGCGACCTGCTCGACCGCGCGCGGCTGGAGGCAGTGATCGAGCGCCATCGCCCCGAGGCGGTGATGCACTTCGCCGCCGTCGCCTACGTCGGCGAGTCGACCGCCGATCCGGCGCTCTACTATCGCAACAATCTGGCCGGCACGCTGACGCTGCTGGACGCGATGCGGGCGCGGGGCGTGGACCGGCTGGTGTTCTCCAGTTCCTGCACCATCTTCGGCGCCTCGGCCGCCTGTCCGATTTCGGAGGACGCGCCGAAGGTCCCGATCAGCCCCTATGGCGCCACCAAACTCTTCGTCGAGCATGTGCTGGGCGACTATGCCGCCGCCTACGGCTTGCGCGCGGTCGCGATGCGCTATTTCAACGCCGCCGGCGCCGACCCGGCGGGCGAGATCGGCGAGGATCACGACCCCGAGACGCACCTGATCCCGCTGGTGCTCGACGCGGCGGCGAACGGCCGGCCGCTGACGCTGAACGGGACCGACTACGAGACGCCGGACGGGACCTGCGTCCGCGATTATGTGCATGTGACCGACCTCGCCGCCGCCCATGTGCTGGCCTGCAAGGGGCTGGATCGCGCCCCGGGTCTCGCCGCCTACAATCTCGGGACCGGCGTCGGGCTCTCCAACCTGCAGATCATCGAGGCGGCGCGGCGGCGCACCAAGCTGACGATCGAGGTCGTCCCCGGCCCGCGCCGCGCCGGCGATCCGCCGGTGCTGACCGCCGATCCGTCCCGCGCCACCCACGAACTCGGCTGGACGCCCACGCTCAGCAACGTCGAGACGATCATCGACACCGCCTGGCGCTGGCGCCAACACCGGCTCGCCGGCGCCCGGCAAGGCGCCCGGGAGCGCGCCGCCCCTTGACGCCCGGAGCCGCGACGTGTGCGGCGTAAACGGCATCTTCGCCTACGGCGTCACGGCCGACGCGCCGGCCGCGCGCGAGTTGCTGGCGACGCGTGACGCCATGGCCGCGCGCGGTCCCGACGGCGCCGGCGTCTGGTGGTCGGCGGATCGGCGCTGCGGGCTCGGGCACCGGCGCCTGGCGATCCTCGACCCGACGCCGCGCGCCGACCAGCCGATGCTCAGCGCCGACGGCCGCCACGCGATCAGCTTCAACGGCCAAATCTACAATTTCCCGGCCCTGCGCGCGGGGCTGGAGGCGCGCGGCGCCCGGTTTCGCACAACCTGCGACACCGAGGCGCTGCTGCACCTCTATGCCCTCGACGGCCCGGCGATGCTCGGCGCGCTGCGCGGCATGTTCGCCCTGGCGATCTGGGACT
>Ga0302325_10011112_pt1 | contig 19416 bp, 17 predicted proteins | sample Palsa_T0_2_FD_201948 | JGI IMG/M metagenome (GOLD analysis project Ga0302325, IMG submission 201948) | Peat permafrost microbial communities from Stordalen Mire near Abisko, Sweden - Palsa_T0_2 | ecosystem: Environmental > Terrestrial > Soil > Palsa > Peat permafrost | place: Sweden: Abisko...
TGAGCTTTCCAATCAGGCCCTTGAGGCGCGCCATTGGGGTATCTGCAGCCGCTACCCCTAAGCTGAGGAACGATTCCCGAGTCTGGTTGTATACGCAGTACTTTTGACTTTGCATTTCGTTGTTCGCCCTCGGCGAGTACCCAGAAACCGGAACTCATTTCGAGGTCCGGTGACCGGTTTGACTTGCTCGGCGCGAAATTCCCTTCAATGAAATTGCTCTGTTCGATTCTCTGATTTCCTGTCATGAACGGGGGAGGCTACGACGTAAGCCGAAGTTCCGGATGAAGCCGGAGTTCACACACCCGCAGCCCAAACGAATGACGAGCGCAACCCGTCACCGAAACGAAGGATCCCCGATCCTTGAGACTGCGGTGTTGGCAAGCGGAGCTGGATTCAAAACCCAGCTCTGCCGACCGTTTGTGAGTCCGCGCTACTTCACCCGTGTGCGACGGCGCTGGATCAGAACGATCAGCACGATCACGAACAGCACGCCGGCAACAACCCGGATAATCGTGGTAGTGTCCATGTCAAATCTCCCTTCTGTTTATTTGAGAAGCGCTTTGAACGAGTCTCCCATTGTGATCATCGCCGGACCGAGAACAACCAGAAAAAGCGATGGGAAGATAAACAACACCAGGGGAAAGACCATTTTAACCGTGGTCTTCGCCGCCATCTCCTCCACCTTCTGGATGCGATGGGTTCTCAGCGTGTCGGAATGCACTCGTAATGTCTTTGCCACACTGGTTCCAAACTGTTCGGATTGAACCAGCACGGTAACAAGATTGCGTAACACATCGACGTCGGTACGCTCCGCCAGGTGTTTCCAGCATTCGGAGCGGGGACGTCCGGCGCGCTGCTCCAGAACGACGATATTCAATTCATCGCAGATGGCCGGCTGCGCCCTCATCAATTCCTCGGTGGTGCGCTTGGTCGCCTGGTCCATGCTCAAGCCGGCTTCGATGCAAATGACCAATAGATCGAGAACATCCGGAAGGCCGCGCCGAATCTTTGCCTGGCGCTTTTTTATCTGTCTTCCCAGCCAGAAATCCGGGATCAGGTAGCCGATACCCAGGGCTGAAACATAGAGCACGAAGGGATTCTGCTTTCCAAATCCACTGAAAAATACAACGGCACACAGGGCGATAGGGACCAGCAGCTTGCTGCTGTTGAAAAGCTTGATGGAGGAGTCCGTCCGGTAGCCGGCCCTGATAAGCCTCTGCTGGGTTACCGAGATCTCCGCCTGGCTCTTGGGGATAACTCGTTCCAGGTGTTCGACCACGCCGCTGAGCGAGAATCCCGACTGCTCGAGCGATTGCTTCCAGTTCGACTTTTTTGCTTCCGGCGAAATTACGGAACTAAGCCGCTGAATCATCTGCTCGCGATAGAACAGGAGCACTCCGCCGCTGGCAATCAATGCGAAGATAATTAAGAATGCAACGACCGCGATTCCCATGGGTCACCCTTAGACGTCGATGTTGACGATTTTGTTGATGATCAATCCGCCAACGAATGTCATAGCCGCGGATGCATAGAGAAGCTTGATCCCTATCTCGCGCGTCCACAAAAGACTCATGCTCTTGGGATTGAGAAAGTACAAGAGTATTCCGAGGATGATCGGAAGCAACGTCAGGATCAATCCAGTGAGACGCCCCTGCGCCGTGTGTGTCATGATCTGCCGCTTCAAACGGAACCTCTCCCGGATAACATGCGAGGTTTTTTCCAATACCTCAGCCAGATTTCCTCCGCTCTCTTTCTGGATGAGAATGGCGGTGGAGACAATTTTCAGATCCTGCAAAGGAACGCGAGTGACCAGGTTGTCCATCGCGGTTCTCAATTCAAGACCGTAGTTCTGCTCGTCGAAGCAGATACGGAATTCAGTGCTGATGGGATCGGGACATTCACGGCCCACCAGGCTCAGCGCGGCATTCAAACTGTGTCCGACACGCAGTGCGCTCACCATCAATTCGAGAGCATCCGGCAGCTCCGTTTCAAACTTCTTGAAGCGTTGTCCGCGCTTGAAGAGCACGAACATGAAAGGCATTGCGCCTGCCGCCGCTCCAACCAGCAGCGCCAACAAAGTGGTTCCCGTCTTCAAGTAAGCCAAGTACGCAGGGATGGCAAAGGCAACACCGGTCATCAGGATCAAGCCGCCCGCGGTCCATTTGAGATTGGCCTGGTAGAGCAGCAGGCGCAGCCGGGGCGCCAACTCGATTTTCATCAACCAGCGATTGATCCATGGAATCGCGCTCAGCAGTTCCTGTTTGCGAAGATCGACGACGATGTCGTTAGAGTTCGTCCAACTGGTGGCCAGCGCCGAGTCCAGCCGCGCCAGCACCTTCTTGGTTTGTTGCGTGGCTCCGGTTCCGGTCGCGACCATCAGCAGGGCGAAGACCGCGAACGCGCCGACAAATACGACCACAACGATCAGATTCATAGCTCTTTGCCTCGCTCCGGCCAGTTCACTTCAGTTCACTTCCAGGGTGTTCTCAAAGAGGCTGGGCGGCAGGAAAATGCCTGAAACACGCAGCCGTTCGAGAAACTTGGGACGGATATGGGTCGGTTGGAATACGCCAATGACCTTGCCATCGGGTCCGATCCCCTTCTTATTGAAGGTAAAGATATCCTGCATGCTGACCACGTTCTCTTCCATGCCGGTGATCTCGGAGACGCTCATCACCTTGCGGGTGCCGTCGCTCAAGCGCGAGATCTGCACCACGATGCCGATGGCCCCGGTGATCTGTTGGCGCACGGTCTTTTCCGGCAGATTCAGATTGCTCATCGCCACCATCGATTCGAGTCTGGAGAGCGCGTCGCGCGCGGTATTGGCGTGAATTGTGGCCATCGAGCCTTCATGGCCCGTGTTCATGGCCTGCAGCATGTCGAAGGCCTCTTCGCCGCGCACCTCGCCGAGGATGATGCGATCGGGACGCATACGAAGGCAGTTGATCAGCAGTTGCCGCTGGCGGATCGCCCCCTGGCCTTCAACGTTGGGCGGACGGGTTTCCAGGCGGACAATATTCTCCTGCGCCAGTTGCAACTCCGCCGCGTCTTCGATGGTGATGATGCGCTCGCTTTGTGGAATATATTGCGACAGGATGTTCAGGAAGGTGGTCTTGCCGGCGCCGGTGCCGCCGGAGATCAGGATGCTGATGCGCGAGCGCACCGCGGCCGCCAGCACTTCCATCATCTCCGCGGAGATGCTCTTCAGAGCTACCAGTTGATTCGATCCGATCGGGCCCCCGCCAAACCGGCGTATGGACATCGAAGGTCCATCCAGCGCCAGCGGCGGAATAATCGCGTTGACACGCGACCCGTCAGGCAGACGCGCATCGACCATGGGGGAAGACTCATCCACTCTGCGTCCTACGCGCGATACGATGCGGTCGATGATCTGAAGCAGATGACGGTCGTCGCGAAAGGTAGTATCTACCCGGCGCAGAATGCCGCCCTTTTCAACAAAAACATGATCCTTGTCGTTGACCAGGATGTCGGAGATCTTCGGATCTTTGAGCAACGGTTCCAGGGGCCCAAGGCCGAAGACTTCATCGAGCAGATCGGCCTGAACCTTCTCCTGCTCTTCGAAGCTCAGCGGAACCCGCTGCTCCATAATAATCTCGTTGATCAGCCCCGAGACCGCTTGCTGCGCCTGATTGGAGTTGACGCGCGACAGCTTCTCCAGATCCAGTCGCGAGATCAGGATCCGATGAATATCTGCTTTGAAACCGTCCAGATTCAGCTGTTCCACGTTTTACCTTTCATCCATTTCGATAGGTCGTCCGGCGCCTTGTCAGAACAGGCCGAAGCGCTTTTTCTTGTCCGTTGTCGGAGGCAGGCCGCAGGCTGTTCTGGCCATCTGCTTGATCACCCGCGAGATAGGCGAGTCTTCGAGGGAAAGCGGAGTCGCCGTGTTCTGCGTACGCCGCGCCGTCACATAGTCGTTGGGCACTCGCCATGTGGCAGGCCGGGTAAGCGCCTTGGTGATGTGCTCCTCATCTACGCCCAGCGAGCGAGGCGTATACCGGTTGAGCACGATCTCGAGTTTGGCCGCGCTCTTGACGAAGAACTCCGAGACCAGCCGATTGGAGTTGCGCAATTCGGGAATGCTGACTTGAGTAATCAGATAGATGCCCGAGGCCTGATCGAATAGAGTAGAATCCGCAAGATCCAGCCTGGTGCCCGCGTCGACCACAATGTAGTCGAAGTCCTGTCGAGCTACGGCCAGCAGTTTGTCGATATCGTCATGGGTCGACTTATCCGGTGTGAATTTTCCCGGAGCCGCAAGCACCGACAATCCCGAGCTGTGCTTGGTCAGCAATTTGGAAAGAAAGTTGGAATCCAGCCTGCTGGCATTCTGCAGCGCGTTGACGGTTGAATATTGCGCGGTGATTCCAAGGTCCAGCGCCGCGTCTCCCAGCGGGAGATGGAGATCGATCAGCAAAGTATTCTGCCCGGACTCGGCGGCCAACGAGACTGCGAAATTGCAGGCCAGCGTGGTCACTCCCGAACCACCCTTGGCCCCCAGAAATACAAACAGTCTGCCGGCAGTTTTTTTCACGGGCCGCCCGGAAGGCCGGCGAACCGACGCCCGAACCAGCGCCTCGGCGATCGTGCCGGGGGCAAAAGGCTGCGTCAGGAATTCCCTGGCGCCCGCCCGCATGCAGCGGACCAGCAACTCCGAGTCGGACTGCGCCGAATAGACCATCACGGTCGGGGAGCCGGCACTGCAGATCGTCTCCACCAGGTCCAACGCATATTCCGGGTTGCTGTCCAGGTCCACGATCATCACGTCGTAGTTGTCTTGCAGCATGCGCGGAACTTCGTCCAGCTCCGGATAGGTGGGGAACTCGCGCGTAACGCCAGCCTGCAATCCGGTCAAAGCGATGGCTACCGCGCCACGCCGCTGCTGATCGGGACCGATCAGAGCTATCGTCAGAACGTTCGATCCAAGTGCGTCAGGACCCTGTGTAGATGTCGACATCACGAATTTACTTCTCCCTGCGGTTCGAAACACTCATTTGGTTGACCTGATACCTGCTTCCAGTCTGCGAGTTGGGCTTGGAATGCAATTCAGCCCCCTATCGGGAAAAAAATGAAACAAGGGTACCGATTGCGATCGCCGGAGCATAAGGTATTTTGCGGCTCTTCCAGACATCCCCCCGGAAACCTCCGATGATCGCCACCCCCAGAGCAATCAACCCCCCTGCCATGGCGGTAAGCACCATGGCAAGCATAAGTTGTTGCGGACCGACCCACGCTCCGATAGCAGCCACCAGCTTTACATCTCCCATTCCCATTCCGGCAATCCACGAGAGAATCCCGAAAACCAAGGCGCCAAGTCCAAATCCTTCCATGCTCTGGCCAAATCCATGCCAGCCTAGCAGCCAGGCCGGCACCACCAGGCCGGCCAGCATGAATGGCAATACCAGCCAATTGGGAATCCGGCGGCTGCGCAAATCGGTGAAGGTAGCCATGGCAAGAACGACAAGCGTCGGCCACCAGGCGATCGAGTGCATACCGTGGACTCCTTCCTTCCCAAATCTGGGAACACTGGCACTGAAGCAATTCTCCAACCAAACAGATTTTCGCCAACAATGCCTGAATTCAGCGAGTTAAGACGGTCCTCCCAGGGTGGGTGTGAACGCCAGTTTACACGGAATCCATCGCAGTGAAGCGGTGCATATACACCCTCCCGAGGCTTCCATGCAGCTTCCAGGAGGCCCGGCGCCAAGCCGTTCCATGGGCTTCACCTCTCCTGTTCCGCCGCCTTGCAGCCCGCCGTATTTGCCTCCGCATTGCCAAAATGGACGCCAAAACGATGGAATCGCCAGCCGCTTCGCTCATCGAGAAGAAACGGCGGCCGCTCGGAGCCGGAATACAGGTACGGAATCTCGACCTTAGGTACTACGTGGTTTATATCGAAAGTTTGAATATAAGTACCGTTTGGTCAGTAATTTGGATACTATTGCAAACACGCCGTTGACACCTGTGGCGTCTCTGCGAAAACAATGACGCAAAAGTGTCATTCACGAAAGTGCATAAATAGCCGATAAATGCAGTGTCTCTCCACTCTGCGTAAACGCGTGCGTTCCCTCGGTTATTCGGCGCGGTGAGACACCCGGTCGCCCACCCCCCAGCGGCGTACCGGCGGATGGAGTCGGAAATTGATCATAAGGATTGGATTGTATTCAGAGGATCGGACCTTGCAGCCCGTCCTCTCGTCGGCCTTAGGTAGAGACTTCCAGATCCTCCTGGAAACCAATGAGGATGGAGTCAACCATCTGATCTCCTCCGGCGGCTGTGACGTCATGATTCTGGATCTCTACTCCCTTCATGGTTCCCTGGCCCAAAGAATCGAATGCGCGCGGCGTATCGTCACGTCCCAGGCAGCCTCGGTCGTGATGGCCGATGACAGCCTGCGTTCGACCGCCGTCGACCTGGTCCGCCAGGGAGCTTACGGCTACTGCCGCCGTCCGCCATCGATCCGCGATCTCAAGACCATGCTCCGCCGGGCCTACGAAAATGCCTCGCTCAAGCGGCAGCTCCAGACCGTCCAGCAGCGCATCGAAGAGGACACCGCCACCTGCGATCAGATGATCGGCTCCAGCCCTCAGATGCAGAAGGTCTATCATCTGGTGAGCTGTGTCGCCGACCTCAACGCCTCGGTTCTCGTCACCGGCGAAAGCGGGACCGGCAAGGAATTGATCGCCCGCGCCATTCACAACCTCGGTTCCCGCTCCAACCGCCCGTTTGTTGCCGTTTCCTGTGGCGCCATCCCTGAAACCCTGATCGAAGCCGAGCTCTTCGGCCACGAGAAAGGCGCTTTTACCGGCACCGTGGGCGCGCGCGAAGGCTTCTTCGAGCAGGCCGGCGAAGGCACCATTTTCCTCGACGAAATCGGAGAACTGAGCCTCTACACCCAGGTCAAGCTCCTGCGCGTCCTGCAGCAGCGCGAGTTCAGCCGCCTGGGCAGCAACCGCCTCATCCCGCTGCGGGCGCGCTTCATCTTCGCCACCCACCAGGATCTCTCGGAAATGGTGGCCCAGGGCAAATTCCGCCAGGATCTCTACTACCGCATCAATGTCATGCGCATCGAGGCGCCGCCTCTCCAGGATCATCCCGAGGATATCCCGCAGATTGCCATGCACTTCCTCAATCACTACGCGCACATGTACCAGAAGCAGCTCACGGAATTCGAGCCCGAGGCGATGGCCATGCTCCAGTCTTATGCGTGGCCCGGAAACGTGCGCGAGTTGGAGAATATCCTGCAAAGGGCCATCATCCTGGCGCGCGGCGAGACCATTCGCGCCGAAGATCTGCCCAGCAACCTGCGCGAAGAGAATGTCGTCGACATCGCCGACTTCCATCCCGCCGGTTCCTTCGAGCGCCAGTTGCGCGACTACAAGATCAAGCTGGCCGAAACGGCCGTACGCGAGAATCACGGCAACAAGACTTTGGCCGCCCGCAGCCTCTGTATCTCGCGCGCCTATCTGCATCGCCTGATCCGCCTCGCTGAACCCGACCAGCTCTTCGAAGACGAAGGTCAGGAGATGGGGACCGCTTGAGCACGGCGTCCCTGCTATCCGAGAACAAGGCACGTTCCAGCGCTCTGCAACGAGTCTTCTCGTTTCCGGTCATGATCGCCGGCCTGCTCGTCGTGCTTGCCTTCCTGACGGTTCGCGGCCGGTTCAACGACCCCGATATGTGGTGGCACCTCAAGATGGGCGAGGTGGTCTGGACCACCCACACCATCCCCACCACCGATATTTTTTCTTTCACCACCCACCGCCACGCATGGATTCCCCATGAATGGCTCTCCCAGGTAGCCATCTATCTGGTCTATAAATGGGGCGGCTATTCCGGCCTGATGCTCTGGTTGTGTCTGTTTGCCTCCGCCATTTTCATTGGCGGGTACGTTCTCTGCACGCTCTATTCGGGAAACGCCAAAGTGAGTTTCCTCGGCGCCCTGGTCGTCTTTCTCTTTGCTACAGTAGGTCTCTCAATCCGGCCCCAGATGATCGGCTACTTTCTGCTGCTCGTCGAACTGTCGCTCATCCACCTCGGTAGAACCCGGAATGCCCGGTGGTTCTGGTGTCTGCCCCCGCTCTTTGCCATCTGGATCAACTGCCACGGCTCTGTGAGCCTGGGGTTTGTCGCTGCTGGAATTCTTCTCTTCTGCTCTTTTTTCCATTTTCGGATTGGATCGCTGGTCTGCGAGCATTGGCATCCCCGCTCCAAAAGGATCTTCATCGCTTCCTTGATTCTGTCTGTGGGAGCGCTGTTCCTGAACCCTGTAGGCATCCAGCAGATTCTCTATCCCATCGACACTCTCATACACCAACCCCTGGGCCTCAGTGCAGTGCGCGAATGGCAACCGTTGGAGTTGAACAGCCAGCGAGGCATCCTCTTCCTGGTCTTGCTGGGATGCATCGCCGTGTTGATTCTCCTCCGCAAAAGCGAGTTGTATCTCGATGAATTGCTCTTATTGGCGGTGGGGATATGGCTGGCCGGCAGCCACGACCGCATGCTGTTTGTCTTTGGCATATTGGCCGCGCCCATCTTCTCGCGCATGCTCTCCAGATCCTGGGACAACTACGATCCGGAGACAGATCGAATCTGGCCTAATGCTCTGCTCATCGGAATTTCTCTCCTGATCGCATTCTTTGCTTTTCCCGGCGCCGGCAACCTCGCCGCCCAGGCCGAAGAAAAAAGCCCGGTGGGGGCGGTGAATTTTATCAAGACCCATCATCTTTCCGGGCCTATGCTCAACGACTACACCGATGGCGGCTATCTCATCTGGGCTATGCCGGAGCATCCCGTATTTGTCGATGGCCGCGGCGATGTCTATGAATGGACCGGCGTGCTGCAGGAATTCGGCAGTTGGGCCACACTGCAGAACGACCCCAACATCCTCCTCGACAAGTACGGAATCCAATTCTGTCTCTTGGAGGCGAACGCTCCGATGGCCAACGTACTGCCGTTGATGCACAATTGGAAGTCCGTCTACTCCGACAACCAGTCCGTAATATTTGTTCGAGTGGCAACTCCAGCTCCCTGACCTGGCTATGTCCGCTCAGCAGCTTGCCGGAACCTCAGCGCGCCTTTCTGCGTATCCACGAGGGCGCGCGGAGCTGTGTGCGGTGTTTGCTACACTTCTCGCAGATCGGTATCGGATCATCCTTACTCAAAGAAAGATAGACCGCCGGGAGAGATCATGGCAGTTGTCGAACTCGCAGGAGTCACCAAGGCCTACGAGAGCAAAATAGCAGTCAACAACCTCAGCCTCTCGATCGATGCCGGCCAGATGTTTGGCCTGCTGGGGCCAAACGGAGCGGGCAAGACCAGCTCCATCCGCATGATCATGGGCATCACCATCCCGGACTCGGGATCGATCACCCTCTTCGGCAAGCCATTTGACCGCCAGAGCCTGGAGCGCGTTGGCTACCTGCCCGAAGAGCGCGGCCTTTACAAGAAAATGAAGGTGCTGGACCAGCTCGTCTTCTTCGGCGAATTGCATGGTCTCACCGCGGCCGAAGCCCGCAAGCGAGCCGTCGACTGGGCCAAACGCATGGAGATCGACGAGTCCCTTCCCAAGAAAACCGAAGAGCTCTCCAAAGGCATGCAGCAGAAGATTCAATTCATCTCCTGCCTGCTGCACGACCCCGGCCTGATTATCATGGACGAGCCGTTCTCCGGCCTCGACCCTGTCAATGCAGTGCTTCTGGAGCGTACCTTGCTCGAACTGAAAGACGAGGGCAAAGCTATCGTCTTCTCAACGCACCGCATGGATCAGGTCGAGAAACTCTGCGACTCCATCTGCCTCATCGACAAGGGCAAGGCCGTGCTCGCGGGCAAGATGCGCGAGATCAAAGGCAGCTACGAGCGCAACCGCGTCATCGTCGAATTCGAAGGTAGCTCCGCATTTCTTTCAAGCGAAGAGATCGCCGAGTCCAACAGCTTCTCCGGCCACGTAGAAATTCGCCTCAAGGAGCACGGCAACGCGCAGAAGCTGCTGCATGAAGCCGCCGCCGTAGCAACCATCTTTCGCTACGAACTGGTCGAGCCCTCGCTCGAAGAGATTTTTATCAAGACCGTGGGAGGCAAAGCCGATGCGTAACATTCTCCTCGTTGCCAAGCGCGAATATCTGGAGCAGATTCGCGGGCGCGCCTTCCGCCTGACCACCGTGCTGGTTCCCGGAGCGTTCGCGCTGATCTTCGGTATCGGCTATTTATCGAGTATCGGTCTGGGCTCGAACAAACATGTTGCCATCGCCTCCGACGATCCGCTGCTGGCCAACGATATTCGCAGCCAGATGCTTGGTGAGAAGGAAGCCAAGGCGACTGTTGACGTAGTAGCCCCGGCAACGGACGAAGATCGAGCGTCGCTCCAGAATCAGGTCCAGAACAAGGCCCTCGATGGATACCTGTGGATCCAGACCCATCCCGATGGGTTGCCCACCGCGACCTATTTTTCGCGATCCGCGGGCGACTTCATGACCAACGGCCGCCTCAAGGACCACCTGGATCATGCCATCGTCAACGAGCGCCTCACGCAAAGCGGCGTGAAGCTAGGCGACGCCGAGGCTCTCAACAAGGGTGTCAAAATCGCCACCTACACCGTGAAGAAAAACGGCTCCGTGGTGAAGAGCAACGCGATTGCCTCCTTTTACAAGGGCTACGTGATGGCCATCCTGCTCTCCATGACCACTGTCATGTATGGACTCAACGTCGCCCGCTCCATCATCCAGGAGAAGACCTCGCGCATCTTCGAAGTCATGCTCTCCATCTCCAAGCCCGGAGACCTGCTGGCCGGCAAGCTCATCGGCGTGGGCGCTGTAGGACTAACGCAAATTGTCATCTGGGTCGTCGCCGGCGCAGCTATCATCGCCACACCATTGGCGGCTGCACAGATGACCGGCGACTTCACCGTCCATTTTTCCTGGGTTGAGGGCGTCCTCTTTCCCGTCTACTTTGTCCTCGGCTACTTCCTCTACAGCTCGCTCTTCGCCGGCCTCGCAGCCACCTGCGAAACCGAGCAGGAGCTGCAGATGTACACGCCCTTGGCAGCCGTGCCTATCTGGCTCAGCTTCGCCATGATCATGCTCATCATCAACGACTCGAACTCCGTCGGCGCCATTGCAGCCTCATTCTTCCCGCCCTGCACGCCCATCATCATGTTCCTGCGCATGGGCTCCGAGATTCCGCCGGCATGGCAGTTCGCCGTCTCCATCATCCTTATGCTTCTCAGCATCTGGGGCGTCCTCTGGGTCTCCTCGAAGATGTATCGCGTAGGCATTCTCATGTACGGCAAACGCGCCACACTGCCTGAGATCCTGCGCTGGATCCGCTACAGCTAAATCCGCGCATTCTGCATCCCTGCTCAGAATTGTCATCCTGAGCGAAGCGAAGGACCTGCTTTTCCAGCTACCCACCTTGCCTCATTACAATTGAAGGAGTGTCGAGCCCCTCCCAAGCATTCAAAACGCCGGCCAAATTCACCCTCAGCCAACGGCTCACGCTGGCCATCGTCCCGCGCCTTGTCTGGCTCTTGCTGATGATCGTAGGTCGCACCTGGCGCTTTGAAGTGCTGGCCGAAGAAGGCGTAACCCCAGCTTTCCACGGCTTCACCCCCGGCCGCGAAATCTACTGCTTCTGGCACCAGTGCGTCTTGCCCTGCGCGTACTATTTCCGCAGCACTGGCGCGACCATCCTCATCAGCCAGAGCTTCGACGGCGAACTGATCACCCGCACCCTCGAGCTCTTCGGTTTCCATGCAGTGCGGGGTTCAAGCTCGCGCAGCGGCCAGCAGGGCATCCTCGGCCTGCGCCGTGTGCTCGACGAAGGCACGCCCGCCATCTTCACCGCCGACGGACCGCGCGGCCCAATCTACCGTGCCAAGATGGGCCCCATCAAGCTCGCCCAGCTCACCGGCGCCCCCATAGGCTGCTTTCATCTGCAGCCTGAAAATGCATGGGTCGCGAAGTCCTGGGACTGCTTCCTAATCCCCAAGCCCTTCACGCGAATCGCCGTAAGCTGGGGCGTTTGGACGATCATGGAAGAAGAGACAACAAATGACGAGTTGGAGCACTTCCGCGACCAGCTCGACGTAGCTCTCGAACGAGCCCGAGACCGCGCCAGCGAGCACCTGGGCCAGAGGCCTGCATGACGGATCGAGAAGCCAACTCGTCCAACTGCGAGCCCCTAAGCCGCGAGCCCCTGAGCGTATCCGACTTCGACTTCGCGCTGCCGGAAGAGCTGATAGCACTGCAGCCGCCCGCCGAACGTGGCACAAGCCGCATGTTGGTTCTCAATCGAGATTCGCAATGCTTTGCTAGAGAGCCTTTTGAGGTAGGCCGGGGATTTATCCCCGGCAATAAAACATCCAAAGCTAGCGGGGCTTTAGCCCCTGAGGTATGCTCTCCTTCCGACGTCGACGAAATGCGCCCTTTTCTCGAGGATAGGAGCTTCACCGATCTGCCCTCGCTCCTCAATCCCGGCGACCTGCTCATCCTCAATGACAGCCGCGTGATCCCCGCGCGCCTCTTCGCCCGTCGCGCCAATCCGCGTGGCAAGCAGGAACCCAGCGGCTTAATCGAAGTCCTGCTGACCCATCCCGACGGGGCAGGGAACTGGAACGCCCTAGTCCGCCCCGGCCGCAAAGTAAGAGTCGGCGACCGCCTCGAATTCGCGACGCTCGACGGCTCAATCGTCCTTGAAGCCGGAGTCAAAGCCAGCGGCGAATTCGGCGAGCGCACGCTTCGCTTCGCTCCCGTCAAAGACTTCTTCGCGGCTCTCGACCAGATAGGTCACATGCCACTACCGCCCTACATCAAGCGTGAAGACCAGAGCGGAGATCGCGAGCGTTATCAGACCGTCTTCGCGGTCGAGCGCGGTTCGGTTGCCGCGCCCACCGCAGGCCTGCACTTCACCCCATCCGTCCTCGATGCCATCACAGCGCGCGGAGTAGAAATCGCCAAGCTGACCCTCCACGTCGGCCTGGGAACCTTTGCCCCACTTCGAGTCGAGCGCGTAGAAGACATTCGCCTCCACAGCGAGCGCTACACCCTTCCGACGGCAACAGCCGAGGCTCTCAACCGCGCCCGCGCCGAGGGCCGCCGCATCGTAGCCGTAGGCACCACAGCCGTCCGCACGTTAGAACACTGCGCGCTCGCCGCCGAATCAACATCCAACGGCCACCTCCAACCCCACAGCGGCGAAACCTCCATCTTCATCTCCCCCGGCTTCCAGTTTCGCCTCATAGGAGCCATGCTCACCAACTTCCACCTGCCAAAATCCAGCCTGCTCATGCTGGTAAGCGCCTTCGCCGGACGCCAGCGCGTGCTCGAAGCCTACGCCCACGCCGTGCAAGAGCAATATCGCTTCTTCAGCTACGGCGACTGCATGTTCCTCCACTGAGATGAGGGTGGGTTAGCAAGGCTCATTCCCTCGCTGGTAAACTCGCAGACGATGACAGACTTACCAAACCAGTCCGATCGCCAGCCCGTTTTCCTGCTCGACACCATGTCGTTCATCTTCCGCGCCTACCACGCCATGCAGCGCTCGCGCCCCATGTCCACGCGCTCGGGGCTCCCAACCGCGGCGACGTATGTCTTTGTGAACATGATCACCAAACTGCGCGCCGACTTCGCCCCGCACTACCTCGCCGCGGTCTTCGACGTCAGCGGAGCCGTCTTCCGCGACGCCAAAGCCCAGGAGATCGGCGTCCTGCGCAAGTGGAGCAGCAAAGACCAAGTCTTCGTCGAAACCACCTACGAGGGTTACAAAGCCCAGCGCGAAGCCATGCCCGAAGACCTCGCTCGCCAGCTCCCCTACATTCGCCGCGCCCTCGAAGTCCTCCACATCCCCATCCTCGAAGCCATCGGTTTCGAAGCCGACGACGTCATCGGCACCCTCGCTCGCCAGGCTTCGGAGCAGGGCCACGAGGTCTTCATCGTCTCCGGCGACAAGGACATGATGCAGCTCGTCAACGAGCACGTTCGCGTCCTCAATCCGCAAAAAGACAACCTCATCCTCGACCCCGCTAAAGTCATCGAAGTCCTCGGCGTTCCACCCCAGCAGGTCGTCGACGTGATGGCGCTGCGCGGCGACACAGTCGACAATATCCCCGGCGCGCCCGGCATCGGCGACAAAGGCTCCGTTGAGCTCATCCAGCAATTCGGCAGCGTGGAAGCGGTCCTGGATGCCGCGCGCGACAATCCCGATACCGTCAAGCGCAAGACCTACCGCGAGTCTCTCCAGCAGAACCGTGCCGCCGTCCTCCTGTCGAAAGAGCTGGTCACCATCGATTGCCGCGTCCCTCTCGAACTCGACCTGAACGCGATGCAGACCACGGAACCCGATCTCGAAGCCGCCCGCGAGCTCTTCACCGAGCTCGAATTCACATCGATGCTGCGCGAGCTCGCCCCCGGCGCGCAGAAGCCCACAGCCGAGCTGATCGACGACCCCTCCGATGAGCAGACCGCGGCATTTTTCGCCGCCGCGCCCATCCACGGCTTCGCCTTTGCACTCGAAAAAGACGCCAAAGTAGCCAAACCCGAAGCAGGAGCCGAGTCCTCCGAATCCAACGCCGAAATCGCGGAAGAAGAAGTCCTCCCGCCCATGCCATCTCTGCTTGACATCATGGATGCAGCGGACGTGATGACCAAGCTCCCCGACGTGCCCACACCGGAATTCGTAGGCGTCTCGGTCTTAAAGCCCGGTGAGCCAGAGCTCGCCATGCGTCTGCAGCTCACGCCTGAACTCGTGTCTCTTCTCGAAGACGAAAAGATCTCCAAGACCGTCCACGACTGGAAGACCACTTCGCACCGGCTGGCCGATCTGGGAGTGACCCTTCGCGGCCCCATGGCAGACACCATGCTGCTCTCCTACGCGCTCAACCCCACCCACGCTACGCAGACACTGGTCGATGTCGTAGCCCGCAGCGGCCAATCGGTGCCCGTCTCGCTCGCCGGAGCAGCCCACGCCATACTAACCCTCCTGCCCACACTCCGCACGCAGGCAGAAGAGCACAAACTCACCTCTGTCTACGAGACCATCGACCTTCCATTGGTTCCCGTTCTCTTCGGAATGGAGAAGGCTGGCGTGCGCATCAACCTCAGCGCACTCGACGAGCTATCGCAGCGCTTCGGCAGCGAGATCCAGCGCGTCAGCGAGCAGATCTTCACCCACGCCGGCCGCCGCTTCAACATCAATTCGCCTAAGCAGCTCGGCGAAGTCCTCTTCACCCACATGAACCTGCCCAAGCCATTGATCTACGGCAAAGGCAAAAAGATCTCAACTGCGCAGGATGTCCTCGAAAACCTCGCCGAACAACATGAAATCGCGCAGTTAGTCATCGAGTTCCGCCACTTGGCCAAGCTCAAATCCAACTATGTCGACGCGCTGCCGCTGCTCGTCGATCGAGACTCGCGCGTCCACACCACATTCAACGCCGCAGCCACGGCCACAGGCCGCCTGTCGTCCGTCAACCCGAATTTGCAAAACATCCCCATCCGCACCGAGCTTGGCCGCGAGATTCGCGCCGCATTCGTAGCCGCGCCCGGTTTCCGCCTGCTCTCCGCGGACTACTCCCAGATCGAGCTTCGCCTCATGGCCCACTTCAGCGAAGACCCGTTGCTCACCGAGGCCTACAAGACAGGCCGCGACATCCACACCCTCACCGCCAGCGAAGTCTTCGGTGTGCCTGCGGAAAATATGGATAAGCACGTCCGCGCCCGTGCCAAAGCCGTCAACTTCGGCATCGTCTACGGCATCTCCGCCTTCGGCCTGGCGGCGCAGCTGGGCATCCCGCAGGGCGAGGCCAAGCTTTACATCGAGCGCTACTTCGAGCGCTACGCCGGCGTGCGCGCCTTCATCGACAAGACCATCGAAGAGACGCGCCGCACCGGCAGCGTCCGCACACTATTTGGCAGAATGAGACCCATCCCAGACATCGAAAGCCGCAACGCCAACCAGCGCGGTTTCGCCGAACGCACCGCCATCAACACGCCATTGCAAGGCACAGCCGCCGACTTGATCAAGCTGGCAATGATAGCCATCGACCGCAAATTGGCCGAGCAAAAATTGAGAAGCAGAATGGTCCTCCAGGTCCACGACGAGTTACTCTTCGAAGTCCCCGAAGACGAAACAGAACCAATTACAGGGTTAGTTAAAGAAGCGATGGAAAATGTGGTGGAGCTACGCGTCCCAATCGAAGCTGATCTATCCTTCGGCCATAATTGGCGAGATATGGATTGAGATGGGCGTGATAACGTTTGTGGAAAAGTGACCTGACTTCACCCACTCTTGATTTATGTAGTCAAATACGACTACAATGCATTTGGAGATTGGAAGATGACCCGAAAGACCCGCTCCATCTCCTGGATCAAGGCTGCGCAAGGATTTCGACGGGTTTCCAGAGGCCGCTCAGTTTGCGGTTGTCGCAGCTCTGACCATAGCGGCCGAGGGCGGTAAGTCGGATATAGCTAAACCATTGCTGGGGTTGGGTGCCGGAGTGATGGAGATTGCCCTGCCATATCGAGGAGACGCCTTTCGAGTGGTTTATGCAGTGCAAATTGGGGAGGATCTCTGGGTGCTTCATGCCTTTCAAAAGAAATCTACCCAGGGAATCAAAACCCCGCTGCATGAAATTGAATTGGTGAAGCAGCGTATGAAGAGACTGAAGGAGATTCTCGGATGAACGGCGATGAATTGGAAGTCGTGCGAGGTAGTGGAAATGCCTTTCGGGATTTAGGTTTTTCCAATCCAGATGTAGCTCAGTTGAAGGCGATTCTGGCCGCCGAAATCATCAAGAAGCTCGACAGTGAAGGGCTCACAGTGCGCGCCGCCCACGCGCGCACAGGCATCGCAGCTGCAGACTTCTCTCGAATTCGCAATGCAGATCTCAGGCGCTTCACGCTGGATCGGCTTTTTTCCATTGTCGATCGCCTTGGGTCACGCGTCGAAATCACGATCGCAGTGCATAGTCAGAAAATCAGCGAGCCAATTTCGGTTTGATTTAGGGCGCGTTCGCGAGACGTATCGATTCATCGGCGGCTCCACGCGCACCAACGCGTATTAGCGCCAGCAGCGCTGGCAGCCCCATCGAAAACACAGCAACGACCTGCAGCGCATGAATTCGATTCGAAGCGATGTAACGCACGGCAAAGAAGGCATAAACAATCACCGGGAGCGCCTCAAAAATCCGCGTCACACTGGAGGACTGACCCGGTCTTCGCCACAAGAATCCAGCGATGCAATAGACCAGGAATGTCGTAAGCAGCCAGCCAAAATAGTTCTGCACCGGCACACCAAAGTAAGAGCCGCCTTTCTCCCAAACCCAGTTGCCCGCTGCCGCCATGCCGGGGTCCATCACCGTGTCCCACGCCGTCATCACGCAGGCAGCTACAATCGCCCGCGCAACATTGCCGGGCACTGAGCTTTGGTCCACGCCGCGCAAAATCGCCCGCGCCACCATCCACGAGGGATAGATCATCATGAACCAGGCCAGCGGAATCAGCACCGGCACATGCCCCAGCTTCGCGCCCAGCATGTCGCTATAGTGATACGGGCCGTAAATCAAGCCGGTGCGTACTCCTACCTCTTCCATCGTGTAAGAAACAACTGCAGAAACTGCGAAGAACATTCCCGTGCGCACACCGCCCTCAAGAGCCCAGCAATGGGTGAGCGCAAACAACACAAACACCAGCGTGAATCCAATATTTCCAAGGTCGGGCAGCTTCAGCCAGGGCCAAACCGCCTCGGTGAGGATGAGGTACATAGTGGCCGTGAAAAACAGCCAGGAAATCGCGCGCAGGATTCGGTGCACAGGAGATTCTCCGGGAGATTCGATTGCCCTCAGAGTAGCAGGCTGCGAAGACGCATCGCTGCAAAATTCAGAGACTTTCGCCGCGCGCAACCGAGGCAGTTTCACCGCATCCGGCACGGCCCATCAGCATCGCATGAACTGCCCGGCAGACCCGCTCCACGGCAGGCCGCCGGTAATCCCATTTCGCCTCCGCGCCTGGCGGCAAAATCGCCATCGTCGCATTGGCCTCAAAGAGCAGCAGGTCGCCATCCCGATGGATGCCAAAATCGACGCCGCCATAATCCAGGTCCAGGGCATTTTGAATCGCATAAAGCGCAGCCATCGCGCGCGGCCCCAGCACCCGCGGCATATCCGCGAGAAAAGCGGCATCCTCCACGCGGTGCTCCGCATTGTCGGCCATCTCGGCGCTGAAGTAGTGAATCTTCCAGTCCCTCGAAACTGCGCAATGCAGCGGGTAAAGCCGCCCATCGATCGTCATCGCGCGATACTTTCGAATCTTCCCGTCATTGCTCCGCGCATCGAGATATTGGATGACCAACAGCTCTTGTCCGGGCAGCGATTCCAACGCGGCGGGCAGCTCAGCAGATGAATCCAGACGCAGAAAATGTTCGCCCCCATGAAAGCCCGGCGACCTGAGCAACAGGGGAAAGCCAAAGCCAAGCTGGTGGAGCGCAGCCTCGGCCTGCGGCGAGTCCAGCAAGCCTTTGGAAACAGTCGCAGTGCGTGCAGTAACCACCCCCGGCGCCTCGCTCATACGCCGCGCAATCGCAGCGCGGCCGGTAGCCAGCACCGCTGCCGGACGATTGATCACCGGAGCCCTGGTTTGCGCCAGCAGCGCTTCAGCGCCCGCCAGCGCCGCGCCTGCTACATCGCCATCGCCAATGGCGTTGACTACGAGTTGATGCGGCGGCAGCGGCATGGCCGGATCGTAAAACTCGGCAGTCACCAGGGAACGCTGAAAGATGCGGTCGTTCAGGAAATTCTGAATGCGGACATTCCCGCCGCGCGTCGAAATCAGTTCCAGTACGCGGATCGGTATCGCATCGCCGCGATACTTCGCCTCGACAAGGCACTGTCCCTGAAAAGCGACGCGCCCATGCCAAGTCGCCAGCTCCGTCTCGCCCAGCCTTGGCAGTACAAAGGCCAGCCCAGCGTGCGCTGGGCGAAAATTCGCATCGATTGTAAGCGCATGCTCCAGATGCAACCGAGCTTGCTGGTGCTCATCGTCTTTGATGAGCACATTCGCCAGATTCACCCGCGACATCGCATCGCCGGGATGCTGCGCAACCGCCTCGGAGAAGACCTCGAGGGCCAGCCGGTTTTCCCCGGCAGCGGCTGCCAGTGCTCCAAGCCGGTTTAGAGCACCCAAATGAGAGGGTTCTAAACCAAGCAGCGCAATCCAGACCTCGCGCGCCTCGTGGATGCGGCCCATCGTTTCAAGCAGAACGCCCTTTTTCCACAGCAGAGCGATGCGCTCATCCTGCGCAGGCGGCTGCTCCGGCTTCGGCGATCTTCGCGGAGCCGATCCAGTCGCCGCTCCCAAATGCGGCCTCCCTCTCCGGCCGTCGATGAGGTTTGTCATTCGCTCTCCG